>Ga0116185_1001247_pt1 | contig 26048 bp, 26 predicted proteins | sample AD_JPNNA7_MetaG_FD_89754 | JGI IMG/M metagenome (GOLD analysis project Ga0116185, IMG submission 89754) | Active sludge microbial communities of municipal wastewater-treating anaerobic digesters from Japan - AD_JPNNA7_MetaG | ecosystem: Engineered > Bioreactor > Anaerobic > Digestate | place...
ACAAAGCATAGCACGGCGGCGCTGCCGAAAACAGTTCGAGGAGGAAGTGCTCCTGCCCCGCAGGCGGCTTCTTTGCCGCACGAACCACCCCTTGCCAACAATACGGGCCTCTCGGGGGGGTGGCCACGCCAGGTACAGGTCCGTCACTCAGTCCGAGCGTATGGGCCTGCCCCAATGACTATATATAGTGGTCCTGACTTTACTTTCACGATATGTTGTGGTAATTTGAAAGGCAAGCCCATGAACTGGCCAAGATCCCACAACATATTGTGGTGCGTGGAGGCGTAGATGGACCGGACGGCGCACAGGATGCGTGTACGCTGGCTCGCCAGCCCCATCAAGGCCTTGGCGGTCCTCGTCCTCGCGGCAGGGATTACCGCGTGCGCTACCCGCGCGCCGGACGCCCGGAGGCCCTGCCCCGTGCCCTGCATCTGGCCGACACCGTCCGCCGCCCGGACAGTGACCTCAACGTTCGGTGAGCCGCGCGGGGCTGGCGGCGGACGCACCCGCCCCCATCAGGGTATTGACATCAGCGCGCCGAAGGGATGTCCTGTATACGCTGCGGCCGACGGGGTTGTATGTTGCTCCGAGCGCGACCGCGGGGGATACGGGAAATACGTGGTCGTGTGCCATTCCCAGGGCTACAGCACTCTTTACGCGCACCTCTCGGAAATCAAGGTCAAAAAAGGCGCCAGGGTGAAGGCTGGGCAGATCCTTGGCCAAACCGGCAAGACCGGCCATGCAAGCGGCTGCCATCTACATTATGAGGTGCGCCGAGACGACCGCCCCATCGACCCCACGCCCTTTCTGTGAGGGCAGATAGTGCAGTATTGCCCTGCGCCCTTTGCCCGGCGCGCTCAGGCAGGACCGAACCCCTCGTTGAACCCGTCGAGAGTCAATGCAGGGTCTTTGGCCCACGCCACCTGCGCCTGGTAATTGCGGTCGGCCAGCAGATTGCCAACCGCCGAAACCTCGCCGTAGGTTCCCACGAAGTCGAATTTCAGTTGGGCCAGCCCTGGAAACACCCGTGCGATCTCGGGCACATAGTCCGTTCCTGTGGTTTGAGTGGACGGGTTGAACCAATGCAGGTAGCCGTATTTGCGGTGGTCCGGCATGGCTATAAACTCGTCGGGGAAGCCCGAACGCCGGACCGTGCCCAGCATGGTGTACTCCCACACGGCCTTCGGATGCAGGGCGTTGATATAGGGCATGTTCGGAAACCCCGTGATGTCCTGCAACCCGCGATAGGTGCAGTTGATGAAGGTACCCTCCGGCGCGGCCCGGTAGGCATAGTCCATCAGCTCCCTTGTGGCGATAACGGCGTCCATGATATTCCCGTCGGCCTCGAATCCGAGCGCGGCGCGTGCGGCCTTGGCCTCAGGCGAGGGATTGACGATGAAATCGCCCATCTCATAGTCGATCCCGGCGATCTTGAACGTTTCGAGCATCCATTCGAGCCCGTCGCGCCACCATGCACGGTTGACGTCGAGCGCGGGATCGAGCACGGGCGTCACGAGCCGCCCGCCGCGTTCCTCATTGGCGCTCGAGACGCGCTCGGGATGCGCGCGCAAGTACGTGTCCAGGTTGAAGGGATGGTCCCCCTCGTAGTAATACCCGCCGTAGGAACACAGTCCCACGCCCGGCAAGATGCCGACGCCCCGGTCCGCCGCGTATTCGCACAGCTCGGCCGCCGCCTGCACGCCGCCGTGGGCGTCCCGCAGAAACCCCCAGACAGTGATGCTGTGCACGCCGATGCGCCCGCAATAGTCCACGAGCCGTTTGAACCCCGACAGAAACGAATCGGGCCGCTTCGGGTACGTGAACTTCTTGTCGGCGGACGCCATGCGCAAGGCAATGGCCTCCGGCTCGTCGTCCCACGTCATGCGCGAATCCCAGCACCAGAGGTGAATGCGCATGGGTCTGGCAGCAGGCGGGGCCGCCGCGTGTACGGACCGGTCCGCGACTGCCGTCAACGCCCCCGCGCCCGCTCCGGCCGCTACTGCAAGAAAGTCTCGTCGTTTCATCTCGGTGGGGTCCTCCTAATTTTGGGGACACAATACTTAATTGCTCGCGCAAACAGCGCGGCAACACGCCAGGAATTGGCCTCAAGACAGCAATTAAGTATTGTGTCCCCAAAAATGTCAAGTTATTGTTGTCTACCAAATATCTAATTAAGTATTGCATTGTCTGGATGGGTTCGTTATTCTCCCTGCATGGCACGCATTGCGCGAGTGGTGGTTCCGGGGATGCCGCATCACGTTACCCAGCGCGGCAACCGGCGTATGGCCACATTCTTTCGAGAAGATGACTATCGTGTCTACCTCAGACACATCAAGACGTGGTGCGGAGTGCACCGAGTGGAAATCCAGGCATACTGCCTCATGCCCAACCATGTTCATTTGATTGCCATCCCCGAGACTTCCGACGGGTTGGGCCGGGCCATCGGCGAAACCCATCGCCGCTACACCTGCCACATCAACGAGCGTGAAGGCTGGCGCGGCTACCTCTGGCAAGGCCGCTTTGCCTCCTTCGTTATGGATGAAGATCATTACTTGACCGCCATGCGCTATGTTGAATTGAATCCTGTGCGTGCGGGATTGGCAGCCACCCCCGGGGAATGGCCTTGGAGCAGCGCACGCGCTCATCTCACGGGGGATCCCGATCCACTTCTCGGAAATGTCAACGACACGATCGACTATGTCGGCGATTGGCAACGGTATCTTGCCCTCGACATCGAAGAAGAGGAGCTACTGCGTCTTCGCCAACACGCCCGTACGGGTCGGCCGCTCGGCAGTGCCACATTCGTCCACGATCTTGAACGACGTCTCGGCCGCTTCCTCGGAAAACGCAAGACCGGTCCTCGATTTCGGGGACACAATACTTAATTATCTGGGCAAGCACTGCGGGAACACGGAAGGAATCTATGGCAAGACGATAATTAAGTATTGTGTCCCCGAAATTGCGCGAGAGCAACAAAACCGTCCTCTCTGTTTTCGAGGCGGAGGAGTTCGAGGCCGGCGTTGCGGAACAGGATGGTCATGCCTGCGTCGCCGGGGAGGGTGTGGCCGCCCACGACGTCGCCGACTTTTTCGTGGTGTTCGTTGATGGCTTCGCGGCTTTGGGAATGGAGCACAGCGAGTTTGCCGCGCGGTTTGAGCAGGCCGGCCAGCTCGGTCATGGCATGTTGCTGGTCGAGAAAGTGGGGAAACACGCTGTAGCAGATGACCCAGTCGAAAACGCCCCGGGCGAAGGGGGGGTCGAGAACGTCAGCCTGTATCCAGGCGACGGGTGCGTCCGGGCGGAGAGATTTCCCCTCCCGCAACATGGCGCGGGACAGGTCGACCGCCACTACCTGGCCATTCGGGGCGACGCGGCCCACCAATTGCCTTGCGAGGATGCCGGTACCGGCCCCGACATCGAGCACCGACTCGCCGGCCGCGATACCCAGCGCGTCGACCATCGCCGCGAGCCGGTCCGCGAAGCGCGAGGCGACCGCTTCGTCCCATGTGGGAGCGAGGTTGTCGAAAAAGGCCTCGATGCGCCGGTTCATCTCCTCCATGAGGTCATCCTTCGTTTGGGCGAAACAGCCAAGGCCGCCGCGAATATGAGCGACGAGGCGATCACAATCGACGCGCCCGTCGGCAGGTCCCACAAATACGAACCCGTCAAACCGATCCAGCACGAGAATACGCCGAAGACCGCCGCCAGGACGAACATTCGTCTCAGGCTGAAGGTCAGTTGAAGCGCCGCTGCCGCGGGATTGAGCAACAGACTGTAAATGAGGAGTCCGCCGACCGTTCGCAAGGACACGGCCACCGTGACTCCTGTCGCGAACAACAGCCCGTAGAATACAAGCGTGGCGGGAATCCCGACTGCGAACGCTACCCGGCGGTGGCAGACCACCGCCTGGATTTCTTTGAAGAAGAGGGCCAGTAAAGTCACTAACGCCGCGGTAACCGCGATCAGATAGACCAGGTCGGCCGTCGAAACGGTCAGAATACTCCCCCAGAACAGGCCCAGAGCCTGGGTCCTCGAACCGGGCGTCAGGCCGGCAAACAGAAATGCCAGCCCCAGCATGAACGAGAACACTATCCCCACCGCGCTGTCGGGGTTGAGTTGTCCGCGATCAGCGAGGGGCCCCACGAACGCCGCCGCCGCGAAACTGAACGCCAGCGCCCCCAGGATCGGGTCAAACCCTATCCAGACGCCGAGCATCGCTCCGGCGAACGCCGCGTGCGCGATGCATATGCCCAGCATCGAGAGGTGCATGGTCACCACGAACACACCCACGAGTCCGCAGCTCACTCCCGCGCACAGACCGGCGAGCACGGCGTGCTGCATGAACTCGCGCTCGAATATCGCCCACATCACACGCCTGCCTCCTGCGCGGGTCCCCTGGCATACAGTTCCGCAAGCCTCGTTTCCTCGAGCATGGCGCCGCGCGGGCCCGCCGCCCACAGGGTCCCTTCGCGAAGGAGGACGATGGTTTCGCAGGTCCGGGGCAGCGTGCCTGAATCGTGCGTCACGTACAGGGAAGTCACGTCCCGCGTTCGGTGAATGTCCTCGACGAGCGCCACGATTTCGGATTGGACTCTCGGATCAATGGACGCTGTCGGTTCGTCGAACAGAAAGATGCGCGGCTCCTGGGCCAGTGCTCGCGCGATGGCCACGCGCTGGTACTCTCCGCCCGAAAGCAGCCCCAGCGGCCGCTCGGCGAGATGGTCCATGCCCACGGCCGCCAAAGCCTCGGAGACGCAGGCCCGATCCCTGGCGCCGGGCCGCCGCAGCCACCCGAGCCGACCGTATCGGGCCGCCAGCACCGTCTCGCGCACGGTGATGGGCAATCGCCGGTCCACGGGGTCAGCCTGGGCCACGTACCCGATCTCCGCGCGGAGACCATGGCCCGCCCAGGCATAGGGCTGCCGGCCCAGCACCGTCACGCTGCCCGAAGTGGGACGAGTCAACCCGTTGACCAAGGTCAGAAGCGTGGTTTTGCCCGCGCCATTGGGTCCGAGGATACCCACAAACGACCTGCGCGGGACACTGAGCGAAATGTCGCGAAGCAGGGTTGCGCCATGCACCGCAACGGTGGCCTTTTCGAGTCTTACTGCGTCATTGTCCATCGGAATTGGCCGAACTGCGCCGCATAGACCTGACATGCTGCAACGCGTCAACAAGAAGCTCGACATTTCGCGCAATCGCGCGGTCCCACGTTTCCGTGCCGGGCAATCCTCCCGGAAAGTTCGAGAGGATTACCCGTTCCGCGCCCGTTTCGCGGGCCAGCACCGCGCCGATCGCTTCGTCGCCGCTCTGCAGGTTGTCGATGACAAGGGACACCCCGCGGTCTTTGCCGCGCCGGACGAGGGCCTCGACATCGCTCACACTCAGGTCTTCGGAACGCCCGAAGGCGCCCGCAACGGAAAACCCCGCCCATTCGGCGAACGGAGCGGCCATCTCCTGGCACAAAACGGCCGTGCCGGTTGCACCAGCGGTTTCCAGGCTCGCGAGCAATGTTTGGCCCAGGGTTCTCACCTCGGCGCTCCGCTGCGCTACGCGGCCCGGCATATCTTCCGGACCCAAGCCATGCGCTTCCAGGACGCCCGCCACCGATTGCAGAGCTTCCGCATACGCGCCGGGCACCATCCAGTTGCCCGGCACGGGCACGACCCGCACGTTCTCCGGCGCGATGCCCGAAGCGCGCACCACGTTCGTGACGTTTGGCATGGTCTCTTGCCAGGGATGAAGCAGCAGCACATCGCAGCCCGCGACACGCGCAACGTCACCCGGACGCATGTCGTAATGACCCGGACAGCTCCCCGGCGGGATCAGCACTGGCGGCGCCGTGTCACCAGCCACGAGGTCTTGCACCGCGCATTGCATCAGTGCCGTGCCGGCTACCACCGGTTCGTCCTGGGGAACACACCCCGCGGCGATAATGCACAAGGCCGCGGCGCATCCCGCGAAGAGACGCGCCCGCGTGCGCCCGGGTGCCCGGCGGTTCCTATCCAAGGCCATAATGGCCCACCTGCCGGAGAATCCCGTGGCCGTTGGCTGCGTCGTCCACCACAGGAAAACGGCCGGGATAACGCACGAACTCGACGTGACCATCCATATACAGGACCTGGCAGCCGCCCGGGATGTGGTTGAACACGACGCCCCCCGCCGCGTCCGCGGCGTCCCCGAAACTGCCAAACGTGTCGAACATCACCACCAGTTCGCTCTGGGCCAGCGCGGATGCCGCGGGGTCATTGATGTCGGTAATGGCGAACCGTTCGATGCCTTCGCGCAGACGGCTGACCGTGGCGCCCCCGCCGTAACCCGAACCCCTAATCGCGGTCCACTCGAGTTTGCTCGACAAGGTCAGGTCATCGTCCCAATTCTTCTGCCATACCCCGATGGTTACAGGACCTGCACCCACAATCGTTCCAGGCGGAAACGTGGGAGGCATCCAGGGCGGACTCGTGCCCAGGTGCGTGCCGGTCGCGTTCCAGACACCGTAGAATTCTTCGATGCTGCTCATGGCAAAACCGTGATACCAGTAGGAACGCCCGAGCGCGGCCGCGTAGAAGTAGAGCGCGCTGTCCGCGTCGCCGCCGCTGCGCACGGCCGCCACATGGTCTTCGATGGCGCCCGGGGGAAGTCTGTCGGTCACATAGCTGCCGCCGCCGTCGGCATCGCTGTCCGACGGGCAACGCGCCACGCCGAAGCCGGAGACGTATTCAGGGTAGACGGCCGACGGGTCCGGCGCGGCGAACACCGGAACGCCGCCGTAATTGGAGAACGGCGCAACCGGCGGAAACTTCTCGCCGCCGCTTTCGTTCGCGTACATCTTGAATACCAGGCCCCACTGTTTGAGGTTGTTCGTGCAGCTCGCGCGCCGCGCCGCCTCACGCGCGCGCGCCAGGGCCGGCAACAGAATGGCCGCGAGCACTCCGATGATGGCAATAACAACCAACAGTTCAATCAAGGTAAACCCACGGGTGCGCATGCTAGGTAATCTCCTTGGGCCGGGCGCGCCGGTATTACGATTTCCACTTTCGTAATACTATACCGGGAGTTCTTGACAAATGCAAGCCTGCCAATCCCGCTGTTTGGGGCGGTCGGGTGGCCGTGTTGACCGCGGCGCCATTGCCCAAACGCAGGAAGAAGAAGGACTATGCGATGGACCCCCGCGAAATAAACCTCGGTCAAGGGAACCCGTCTCGGTTGGCTGTGGTTTCTTGTGGTGAAGGTATCTTGCCCGCGTTCGGGAACAGGCTGGAACCGCGCACCACAAATCGCCCGGACGCAGAGCATCACTCGAATAATCGAATTGACTAGAGCAAGCCTTTCACGGCCTCTTCGAGCGCGCCCTCCGGAACGGGGCCTATCCAGAACTTGCTCAAGCGGCCCTGTTTATCAAACACGAAGGCCGCGGGGAGAGTGCCCTCCCAGCGGGTTTCGTCCAGGCCCAATCGGGCGACGATCTCTTCGGGGCCGGCGGCGTCAATCACCCAAACGGGGAAGGGGACGCCTTTCTCCTTAAGGAAAGGAGCCACGGTATCGTTTATCGAGTCGGCAAGGTCGGCGGAGACGCTGACCAGGGCCACGTCTTCCGACCCGGCGTATTTGTTGTAAAAAGCGATGACCTTGGGCATTTCCTCGACACAAGGAGGGCACCAGGTCGCCCAAAACTTCAAGACAACCACTTTGTTCCTGTGTTTCTGGATGACCTCCAGCAATTCAGGGGATGTGACTTTGTTGATTTCCGGAGCAGGGGAGCCCTGGGTCTGGGCGGCAGCCCGGCCGGCCGTGACCGATGTGTCCTCCGAGTCTCTTGGGTTGGTATTCCCGCTGCCTCCGCTCTGGGTACATGCGCCCCAAGTCAGGACAAGGAGAATGCAGAGGGCCGGTGCCGCAAGGCTGAGAAACAGGCCTTTTCCGGCCCTCGTGTTCTCTATTTTTCGAAACATTTGCACCATTTCCCCCGGAAAAACACCCTTTCCGAGATTTGGTCAGGCCATGTCAGCCCGCACGCTTGATAGTGCAACCCCAGGTGCTGGCCTCGGGGGCAGACACCGCCTTGCCAGCAAGGATTTCGTCCAACGCCGATTTGACGTAATCCTTGAACTCTGCGTCGCCCGGTTCTTTCTGGTTATTGGGGCCGCCATGATAGACAAGCTTGCCGTCCTTGTTAACGATGAACACCTCCGGGGTGCGCTGGGCTCCCGCGGCGTCGGCATACTTGTTTCCAGCATCCTTGAGCACGACATACGTTAGCTTGGCCGTCTCGGCATATTGCTTGATCTGCTCGGGCGTGGTGTCCTTGTGCGAATCGATACTCAGGAACGTCACGCCTTTGTCCTTGTAGGAAGTATAGAGCTTGGACAATACAGGGTCGGCCTTGCGGGAATAGGGGCACTCCTGGGAGGAGAATATCAACACCGTCGGGCCCTTTTTGAGAACCTCCGTCAACTTGTATTCCTTGCCGTCGATGCCGTTCAGCGCGAAGTCAGGCATCTTCTCGCCGATCTTGATCTTGCCTTCCGCCTGAACGTCCCGTCCGGCACGTCCCGCGAGTATGACTATCACGGCAGCGATGGCCAGGCAGCCTATAGCTAACAACACAGTCGTGCGTTTCATCGCAGAACCCTCCTCTCACTCTTTCACTCTTTTGCAGCCCTCCCGATTATAAACAATACTGCTGCAAAGCGCATTTCCGGCGCTGCCGGGACACATCTCGCGGCGCACTTCGCGGAAGGCGACTTGTGGCCGGTCTCGGGATATGCGTTACATTCCCGGCTGCCGCACCCTGCCCGCGATAGCGCTGGCGACGTTGGCCAGGTAGCTGCGAAGCCAGAGGCCCAGGTCGTCGATGAGCGAGTAGAAAAGGGGCACGATGAACAGGGTCAGCACGGTGCCTGTGGTTAGGCCGCCAATGAGCGCACGGCCAAGGCTGTGGAACGAGACCTCGCCGATTTGGGTCCCTTGGGCCAGTGGCACGCATCCCAGAATGGTTGTCAGGGCGGTCATCAATACCGGACGCAGCCGTTCTCGGGATGCCTGAAGGATCGCTGCTTCCCGCTCCATCCCCCGTTCGCGGAGCTGGTTGATATAGTCCACAATCACGATGCCGTTGTTTACAATCACGCCGCACATCAAGATAACGCCGATGAGCGACACCGAATCGAGGGGGACGTCGCTGAGGTACATGCTCCAGTAAACACCGACAAATGCCAGGGGCACCGACGTCAGGATCGAGAGGGGCAGCACAAACGACTCGAACAAAGCGCCCATGACGATGTAGATCAGGATGATTGCGAACAGCAGGGCCACGCGGAAGTTGCGGAAACTGGTATCGAGTTCCTCGGCCTGGTCGCCCATCTCCAGCGAGTAGCCCGAGGGCAGGTTGATCAGTTCGGCAAGGGCCGCGATATCGTCCTTGACCTTCGAGAAGGTTCGCCCGTAGGTTTTTGCCGTGATATTGATGACGTTCTTTCCGTCGACGCGCTGGATATCGCTTGGGGTGCCGGACCGGCGCTTGCTCACCAGGTTTTCGAGCGTCACGAGGCCTCCCGAACGCGTCAGGACGGCTACGTTGTCCAGGTCGGTGAGCGACTTACGGTCTTCGCCCCGAAACCGCGCCCAGAGCGGGATCTCGCGCCCTGCCTGTTTCATGTCAGGCAGTTGCACCCCGCGGAGGGCAAAATCAACCGTGCGGGCGACAACGTACGGGCTGATTCCCGCCCTGGCAACCTGGGTCTCTTCAATGAGCAGCTGAATCTCTTCGTCGCCGCGATCGATGTCGGTCGTGACCTCGGTTACCCCGTCAATGCTGGCGAGCAGGCGGCGAACCTCTTCGGCGTGTTCCCGCAACTGGGGTCCGTTGTCGCCCTGCAGCCGTACCGTAAGGGTGCGCTCGCCCTGGGCGGTCAGCCCGCCGACCCCGGTCTCGATTTTTCCGCCCGGCACGAGGGGCGGCAATTGGCCCGCGAGTATCTCGCGCACCTCCTGGGAACTGTACGGCAACACCATGCCTTGGGGGCAGTCCTCGAGCTGGAGCAGGTATAGACGCACGTAGCCGGCGCGGTCCCCCGGCTGGACGTAGATGTTCTTGATACCGAGACTGTCGCGCTGCCCGTTCAGCAGACTCTCTATGCTGTCAAATACCGGAAGCGTTTGGTCAGGGCCGAAGTTCTGGTCGAAGGAAACCGCGATCTCGACCCGCCGCAAATCGAGAGTCGGCAATTGTTGCAGCCCCACTTCGCGGTACGGGATCAACGCGGTAACAAGAAGAATGGCTGCAACGCCGCACAGGGCCTCCAGGCGGTGAACCATGGTCCACTCGAGCACGCGGTCGTAAGCCCGGAGGGCATGGGTCAGGGGGCCCCATCTCAACAAACCCGTCAAGGGGCCTTTTCGGCGGAAGAAGCTCGAGAGCCGGCGATAGACCGCATAGTGGTGGCGCGGCCGCAGGGAACACGCGGCAACGGGGATTATGGTGAGTGCGACAATCAGGCTCGCGAGCAAGGCTACGGTCACCGGCACCGAAAACTCGCGCATGTGAATGGCCATCTCGCCGTTTTCCATATAAAAAACAGGGACGAATACCACGACGGTCGTGAGCGTGGCCACCGTGATCGCCAAGCCGACTTCATTCGCGCCGCGCTTCGTGCTTTCGAGGGGCGGCAAACCCATCATCGTGTAGCGGCTGATGTTCTCCATGACCACAATGGAACAGTCGACAAGCATGCCTACGCAGATGATCATCGAGGTCAGCGTCACGAGGTTGATGGTCATCCCCCAGAAATACATGAAGATGAGGGCGGGGGTGAGCGAAACCGGAATCGAAAGGGTTACAATGAGAGTGGGGCGGATCCTGCGGAGAAAGAGAAACAGAACCAGCACCGCCAGGCCGCCGCCTTGTATGCCCGCCTCGCGGAGCTTGCCCAGCGCGGAGCGGATTGTCTCCCCGTGGTCGGAGAAGACGAACATCTCGGCACCCTCGAATATGGGCTCCTGCAATGTCCGTGTCACTTCGGCCTTCACGGCTTCACACACGTCGATGGTATTCGCTTCGGACTCCCGTTGCACCGATATGAATACCCCGTGTTTTCCGTCTATGGTGTGCGTCGAAGTGCCGTCTTCTTCACGGAATTCCACGTCCGCCACCTCTTTGAGACGTCTGTTGTTCGGACCCACGATGGTCTCGCGGAGCGCCTCCGGCGTCGTCACCTCGTCGACGGCGCGGACGTGGTACTTGTTGTCCCCTTCGTAGAGTTCGCCGACGCCTTCGTTGACGCTGTTGTTGCGAAGTCTGGCAACCACGTCGTAGAGGGCCAGGTTGTAGTTCCGCAGGGCCGCCTGGTCGAAACCGATGTCGATGCGCTCCTCGCCCGTGCCCGAAACCTCCACTTCGGCCACGCCTGGAATGCGCATGAGCCGGGGCTGCAACACGGTCCTTGTCCAATGGGCCAGCTCGGTATCGTTCTTCCGACGAAGCAGAGCGAGACTGATCACGGGCCAGGTCTCCGAACTCGACCGGCGCAGGAAGATGCGCTCTACGCCTTCGGGCATGCGCAGACGCATCCGCTCGATACGGTCGCGGACGTCCGCCGCGGCGCCGGCAAGGTCCGTGTCCCAGTCGAACCGCATCGAGATATGGCACCCCGCCGCGTTGCAGTTGGTGAAGATTTGTTTCAATGCGGGGATGGTGCGGAACTCGCCCTCGGCGGGGATAGCGACCTCTGCTTCGATTTGGGCGGGCGTTGCGCCCGGGTAGGGAATCCAGACGTATATAACCGGGAACTCGAGTTTCATGATGAGTTCCATCGGGATGAGCTGTAACGCGATGACACCCAAGGCGATAACCGTCACCAGGCCCATCAGCACGGTCACTCGGCGATTCAGCGCTATGGTCGGTAAAGAGACGTTCTTCATGGGACGCGTTTTGCGAAATAGAGCCCGAGCCGCGGCTGTTCCTACTTGAATGGAGATCTAAGTTCCCGTATGGTAACGGTATGCGGTCACAATTACCCTTTATAGTACCCGCTTCAAGGCAACTCGTTACGCTGGGCGGCGCCAGCGCGAACCGCGCCGCTCCACAACCGATTGCCCCGCGTCCTGAAGCATGGCAAGGGACCGAAGCGAAAGGAGCGACGAAACGATGAGCAGCGAGTATCATGAACCGTTCGAGAGTCTGTCGGAAAACGCCCGAGATATCCACCGGGCACTGGTCAGCGTGATCGAGGAACTCCAGGCCGTGGACTGGTATCACCAGCGCGCTGAGGGCGCGACCGATCCCGAACTCAAGGAGATCGTGCTCCATAACCGGGATGAGGAACTCGAACATGCGGCTATGGCCCTCGAGTGGCTGCGGCGGCGGATGCCGCCTCTTGACGAGCATCTTCGCACCTATCTGTTTACAGACGGGAACATCCTCGAGGCCGAGGAAGCCCAGGCGGAAGGCAGCAAGGCGGCAGCCTCGGGCAGTGATCTGGGCATTGGCAGCGGAAAGGAAGGAGCATAATCCATGAGCGATATGTTGAAACGTTCTCTGGCCCCTGTTACGGACGAAGCCTGGGCGGAAATCGAGAACACCGCAAAACAAACCCTTAAACCTCTGCTTTCGGCGCGCAAACTTGTCGATTTCAAGGGTCCCAAGGGCTGGGACTATGCCGCAGTGAACCTCGGGCGCCTCGACATGCCCAAGAAACCGGGGCAGAAGGGCGTCGGCTACGGCATTCGCAAAGTGTTGCCTCTCCTCGAAGCGCGGGTTATGTTCACGCTTCGCATCTGGGAACTCGATAACGTGGCGCGTGGCGCCGCGGACCCGGACCTGGGACCCCTCGAAGAGGCGGCAAAGGAAATCGCCCTTTTCGAGGAGCGCGCCATCTACGCGGGTTTCAAGGAGGGCCACATTGACGGCATTATCCCGACGGCCTCCCAGAAGGCCGTGGTTCTGCCGGCCGATGTCAACGGTTACGCGAAGGCCGTCGCGCAGGGCATCGACGCCATGCAGGCGGACGGCATTGGCGGCCCCTATGCCCTTGTGCTTGGCGCCGCGCCGTACCAGGCGGTGTTGCAGGCAGTGGGACCCGGCTACCCGATCCGCAGGGGCCTGGAGCGGCTTCTAGAGGGAGACGGCGTGATCATGCGCAGCCGCGCCCTGGATGGAGGCGTGCTGCTCTCAACGCGCGGTGGCGATTTCGAGATGACGGTAGGAACCGACCTCTCGATCGGGTATTCCAGCCACGACTCCGAAATGGTGAACCTCTTCCTGACCGAGTCGTTCACGTTCCGCGTGATTCAGCCCGCCGCCGCAGTCGAGCTGAGGCTGGGCAAGTAGCTTAGCGGACAAACGCTTACAAGGAACAAGGCCGCCCCCGCGGGGGAGGCCGAGAGCGCCAGCTTTTGCGCTTATGTCGAGAGAGGAGCGAGTTAGAACATGCCGGCATCGAAAGTGGCGGTGGTGCAGACGCGCCCGGAGACCGTCCGCGCGGATTACCATCGCGTGCTCAACCTCGCCGGATACCAGGACGTCATCGCGAAGGACGCGGACACGGCGCTCAAGATCAACATCTCCTGGCACTTCTTTTTTCCGGCTTGCTCGACCACGCCCTGGCAGTTGGACGGCGTCATCCACGCCATGTTGAAAGACGGATACAAAAAGGAACTGGTCCACGGCTGCCACAACCGGACGGTGGTGATCGACGCTCACCTGGGCGAACGCGAAAATAAGCAGGTTGACGTACTCGACGCCTACGGCCTGCGCAACGTCCACCTTTACGAAGGCGAAGAGTGGCTCAACATTCGCGACGCCGTGGGGGAACTCACCGGCGAGTTCTTGTGCCTCAACGACGTTTATCCGGACGGTTTCGCGATACCCAAACGGTTCATCGGCGAGAACGTCATACATCTGCCCACCGTGAAAACCCATGTCTTCACCACCACCACGGGCGCCATGAAGAACGCCTTCGGAGGGCTTCTCAACGAACACCGCCACTGGACGCATCCCGTCATTCACGAGACCCTCGTCGACCTGCTCATGATTCAACAGGAGATCCATCGGGGCGTGTTTGCCGTGATGGACGGGACCTTCGCGGGAGACGGACTCGGCCCCCGCTGTATGACGCCTTACGTAAAGAACGTTCTGCTGGCGTCGGCCGACCAGGTGGCGATCGACGCCGTCGCCGCCAAACTTATGGGCTTCGAACCCCTGGACGACTGCGCGTATATACGCCTGGCCCACGAGAAAGGCCTGGGATGCGGCGACGTGAACGAGCTCGACATCGTCGGCGATGAATTGGCTGCCCGGCAGAACTGGAACTTCTCCGGACCTTTCAAAGAAATGACCTTTGCCAGCAGGATGCAGCACTTGATCTACTGGGGACCCCTGAAAAGACCTCTTGAATGGTCCCTGAAAACGTGGCTTGCGCCGTGGTCGTATATCGCGAGCGTTCTGTACCACGACGCCTACTGGTATCCCTTCAAGAGCAAACGCCAGATGAAACAGTGCCTCGCTTCCGAGTGGGGACGCCTGTTCGAGAATTGGGGCAAGGTCGAGGCAACTGAAGAGGGTTTCCCGAACCCGGGCACGGAGAAACCGGAGTATCGCCGCGGTTTCTGGGGCCTGCTGAAAGAGGCCGCGCGCATTCTCGTGCTGTGCATCAAAGAGGCCCCCGAATTCGCCGCACGCAGACGCCGCGCCGCCCACCGGTAGAGCGGAGCGTGGTTGTTAACGGGAAGGCGTGGCCCAGCCCAGCTCATGAAGCGCAATAACCCATGCGCCCGAAGTTTTGGCCTATTTCAAGGCTTTCGGAACAGAAGGGTTACCGGGGTTCGGCTGCGTCCGTCCGCCCAAAACCACGATATCCATCGAGCGCAACGCCTGCACCACTTCGGGCGTCATCGGATACTTGCCGGGGAAGGGGATGAACTCGATACGGCCGTCGAGGAACAGGACATGTCCGCCCCCTTTATGATTGTCCGGCCGTTCCACGAGAATGGGGATCGATGCGGCGTACAATACGCCCGCCGTCCATTCGGCCCCGTCGGGGATGAACATGCGCTCGACCCCCTGGCGCAAGCGCAGTAACGGCGCGCCATGCCCGTCGTCGAGGTCACCCTCGAAATCGCCGCCCTCGGCCACGCGCCGGTTGTAGGCGTCGCGAAACGCCAGGAGCCTTTCCTGATTCGGCAGCGCATAGCCCAGATACCAGTAGCTATGGTCGTCCATCGCGCGGGCGATGTCGTTCGGAGCAGGCGCCGCCGGCAGTACCGGGGCCTTCTCGTTCGCGGGGCAAGTCAGGATGCCGGGTTCCGTGAGGTATCTGGGATAGACCGCATCCCATTTCGCGGCCAGGCGGCCCTGAGCCGGATCGAGTACCGGATAGTATCCCCGCGGCTCCTTGTCCGCATAAAGCCGGAATGCGAGCGCTATGAGTTTGACGTTTTGCTCGCATCCCGCAAGCTGAGCCATGAGGCGCACATGGCCGAGAGCGTACAAGGTCACTGAAATGGCGATGACCGCAATCGAACACACAACCGCAACGACGATCTTCGTGCCCATATCGCTTCTCATGGCGACGTTCCCCGCCCAAGTGCCGGCATCTCAACCATGCGCAACAGTATACCGTAGAGCAAGAGCGGGCGGTCACGCTCGCGGCTGCGCCTGGCGCACCCAGTTCCGGCGGAGATAGTCGATGTAAAACCGCGCATTCTCGATGGGCACGTTGCTCGGGATGTGGTTGCCCACGGCAAACACGAAACCAGGGCAGTCGACCGCCATCTCGAGGGTAGCATCGAGCTCGGGGCAAACAGACGAAAATGGGGATTGACCCAAGATTCTCTGCGCAGCAAAACTCCCGCTGTGGCGCGGTTTCATGACCGCGCCACTCCTGCGACCACAAGGTCTCCAAAACACAAGGATGCGCGGGCGTATCCGCCCGCGGCGTGATTAAGGGGCCGGTTGGAAAACCGGCCCTCCGTTGGGGACGGACAGGAAGGACCGCCCTCCGTTGCGAGGACGGACACGTCTCGTGCGCCTGTCGCGGAGTCGCTTGCGTCGTCCGCGTACGCGTGTTGCGCATCCGGTACTCGCTTGCACCAGTCCCGAAAACGTTGGCGACGCGAAATGCTGCTGTGCTCAGAAGGATGTGGTCTTGAATTGCGGCAAGTACGCCTTGTTCTTGCGGAACATCTCGGCGACCATCTTCTTGATCTCGGCGAGCGAGAGCACCGCCGCGGTGAGCGGATCGTAGGCGATGGCCTGGAACACGCGTTTGGGGTCGCCGGTGAGGCATCCCTCGACCGCCATTTCCTCGGACGCGACCGCGGCGGCGGTCAGGGCCGCGCACTGGGGCGGCAGTGCCCCGACGTAAATCGGGTTGAGCCCGCGCCTGTCAGCGAGCACGGGCACCTCGACACAGGCGTCCTGCGGCAGATTGGTGACGAGGCCCGTGTTGGGCACGTTTCCGTTGAATTTGTATGGGTCGCCGCCCATCCGCGCGTTGATGATGTTTGAAGCGTATTCGTGGCCGCGCTCGAGCGGGAACGGCGCGCCGTCTGCGAACCATTTCTTGACCTCGGCCTTCCATGTGCGGTCGCGTTTGCGGTACTCGTCGAGGATGTAGGCGTACTCGCCCGGGTTCCATCCCGTGCCGTTTTTGCAATACGCATCGATGAGTTCGGGGCGTTTCCGGAACCACCAGTTGTACTCGGAGTTGTGCCCGCTCGATTCGGTGACGTAATAGTCGAGATGCAGGAACATCTCGTTGCGCACCTGCTCGTGGTTGCGCACCGCTTTGCGTTGCATGGCCTTGCGGATCAGCGGATAGGCGTCTTTGCCGTTCCATTTGTATTCGATGAACCACGAGAGATGGTTGATGCCCGCGCAGACAAACGTGATCTCGTTCATGGGCGCGCCGATCCACTCGGCGAGCATGGCCGCCGTGCCCTGAACGCTATGGCACAGCCCCGAGACCTGCACGCTGGTCTCGCGCTGCATGGCACGGCACAGCATGGCCATCGGGTTGGTGTAATTGAGCAGGAGCGCATTGGGACAATGCCGTTCGATGTCCCGGCAGATATCCAACATGACCGGGATGGTGCGCAATGCGCGGAAGATGCCGCTCGGACCCCGCGTGTCGCCCACGTTGGTGTCCACACCGTACTTCTTGGGAATGAGGATATCGTGCTGCCAGATCTTCACATCGCCGCTGAGGATGGTGCAAAGCACGGCGTCCGCGCCTTTGAGGGCCGCTTTGCGGTCCATGGTGGCCTCGACTTTCGCGGGATAATTGCCCCGTTCGACGATCGATTTGCACGCCCGGTAGGCGAAATCGAGCCGCTCTTCGTCGATGTCCATGAGCGATATGGTGGCATCCCGCAACAACGGAAAGGTCAAGATGTCACGGACAAGTCCCCGCGTGAACCCCAAGCTGCCGGCCCCGATAAATGCGATTTTGGCCATAATGAACCTCCGGAATCCTTCAAGGCGATGGTGTGGAAAGCCGATCGGCAGACAAAACGCCGCGCTTTGCGCCGGGCATTCCCCCGAACTGTCAACGGGGGATTATGCCGCATTGCTTCACCCGGATAAAGAGAAAACCGTGTCCCGCACGGTGTCCGGCGGCCTTTCGCCTGAGAGGCGTGTTTGTGTGCGGCGCGCGGACGCGCGTACCATGCCTTCTCGAAGCGGATGCGCTGAGAGATACACGCGGCGGAAACGCTACGGCGCGGGCGGGCCCGTTTGAGAAGCCCCGCCACTGCCAATTTTAAGCCGCGTTCCGCACCTTGAGCGCAAACCGGGGGGAGGTGGCCAGTGCCGTATAGGAGGATTCCGGCGTGGGCGCTCATGGCATGCCTGTTCACGGGCATACTCTTCTGGACCGCCCGGGCCCAACCCGGGCAGGATACGCCTGCGAGCGATGCCGCACGGTCTGGGGTGCAATCCGCTCCGGTGCTCACCGTGGACATGGGCCATCCATGGAGGCCGCCGTTCGGTCTCGGCCGTGTCGGTCAACCCACTCGCATCGTCATCGAGCCTCCGGACAAGATCGACAATGAAGACCAGACCCTCCTCGTCGGGTACCGTGAAGGCGTCGCGGTATTGCGGGAGCAAATCGAGTTTTCCGCTGAGTTCCCTGCCATCCGGGAAATGGACCCCTCTATAGACCGGGTCGTTCTGCTTGCCGGGAGCGGCGAAACGTGGCGGGAAATCGCTTCTCAAATCATACCCGGGCGGGAATTTGAAGCCGAGGCTATAGCATGCCTCGAGACGCCTATCAATCCCATCGATCTCGGTGCCGTCTTCCCGCGATATGATTGGCTTGTGCTGTGCCCCGGCCGCCGGGCACTCGTGAACGTGGCCGCATTCTCCCGCACCGCGGACATACCCGGCGCGCGCGTGACCGCCTGGTTCGAGTCACAGCCGTCGCCGCCCGCGGAGGTTCCCCTGTCACTGAGCCGGGGCATACGCGCGCAAACCGAGATGGAGCTGCGCGAACCGTCTTTTGATGTTAAGGGCGACATCCTTCAGGTCTATATCCAGGGTCCCGACGGAAAAGAGCTGTGGCACAAACAAATCCACGTGATGCTAGTCAAGGAACCACCAACGTGGCCGCGATTCGGCGCACGCGAGACGAAACTGCGCTACGACCTGCCGATCTCCGTCCGCGACCCGAAGACTGGAGCCCTGTCGACCATGCCCTACGAGGAGGGGTGGTCCGAGGAGTTGAAGGATGTTGTGGTGTTTTTGCCCAACGGGAGCCGCTTTGTCTTCTGGCGCGGCTCGAATTATGTCCCATTCTGGGCGGGGCGGCACAATACCGGCTTGAGCTACGAGTGGGCCGAAACCGGACCGCTCCCCGAAGGGTTTGTCGATTCCGTCGAGCCGCTCATGGACAAGGAACTCCGCTACGGACGGGTCTCGATCGTAGAATCGACCCCGGCGCGGGTCCATGTCCGGTGGACATACCAGTCCTGCGATTTTCTTTACAAGGTGTGGGGCGATGCGGCCCAGGAAGACTTCTATTTCTATCCGGACGGTTTTGGCACGCGGGTGTTGACGCTCAAGAGCACACCGAATGCCGACTACGAACTTAGCGAGTTCATCGGGCTTGCGCCTCCGGAGGGGTTTCCGTTCGATTTGGTTCCTGCTGACCCGGTCCGTTGTTTAGGGCTTGATGGGGCGTCGTCGTCCGTTCCGATACCGTTTGTGACGGAGAAAGTCCCGCCCGGGCCGAAGCCGCCGCTCGTTTACCGCGTGCAGTTCCATAAAGAGGAAAGCGAGACGGCGGTCTATTTCAATCCGCGGGATCCGTTCCCCGTTGAGGAGCTGGTAACGTTCCGTCCATTCTACGAGCGCGGCTACATGGTAACGCCGGCGTACTGGGGCAGCCACTGGCCCTTGGCGCGGGGGAAGACGACCGGATGGGCGATCGACGACCGGATCCATGTCAGCCCTTCGCACAACAGCCTCATGAGTTGGGCGAGGCGCCGGCCCGAACCGGTATGGCGCCGCACCGGCCCGTCGGTTGACACATTGGGCCGCTCCAGGGAAATGTTGACCCAATGTTGGGTATGGCTGATCGGCATGACAGGCGAGCCGGACGAAAGGCTGGTCGCGCGGGCGCGCAGTTTCAGCCAGCCGGCCGCGGTCGAGGCGCAGGGCGCGGAAACCGGCGGCGATCCGTATGTCCCCGAGCGCCGCGCCTACAAGCTCGATGTCGAAGGCGACAAGGTTGCCATCACGATCAAGCCGTCCGTATCCTGCGTGAATCCGGTCTTTGAATTGCCGGGCGCCCCGAAGACGCTCGGCCGGGTCACGTTTGCGGATCGAGTGTTGCGAGACGACGAATACGCGTGGGACGGTCAGACGCTCTGGCTGGGCGTCGATGTCGACGGTCCCGCCATACTGGAACTCGAATTCAGAAAGTAGGGAGACCGATGTTCAACAGAACTGCATTAGTGGGCGTTGCATTGGCTGTTTGCGCCCTTGTGTCGCGCGCCACGTTTGCCGGCGACAGTCCGAATTCGGCCGCGCCGCCCAACCCAAAGCTCGTGAAATTGCCCTTCAGCTTTCCCACGGGCATGGAAAACACGCCGATCATCTTCAATGGCCGTCCTCTTCTGGTCGACAACCACCGCCCGGGCGGTTTCAAGGCCAAAGGCGAGGACGCTTATCTATTCATTCGAGACCTGACGACCGGGGAGGAGGTGGCGCGTTTCGGAAAAGGCCATTCTTTCGTGAGCGCGTTTGTCAACGGCCCCGAACTGAATGTGTTCGCCACGGAGTTTACCGACTTTGGCGAGGTAATCAACACGAAATGTATCAACCGCTTCGCTACCACCGACCTCAAAACCTGGAAACAGGAACTCGCGATCGCCCGGGACGGCACGGAGGAATTCTTCAATTCGTCGGTCTGCCGCGATGAGCAGGGCTTCCTCATGGCCTACGAATCCCAGGTGCCCGTGAAATGGTGCTTCCGATTCGCCCGGTCAAAAGACCTGTCGCACTGGGAGAAGATGCCAGGATTGGATTTCGCCGACGCCGAGGGCAATACGGCGTGCGCCAATCCGACAATCCGGTATTTGGCTCCCTATTACTATGTCATGTACGGCGTCTGGAGCTTTCAGGAGCGGCCCTGGAAGTGTTACCACTATCTCTTGCCCGAAACCCGCTACGTGACGGTTGTAGCGCGCTCGAAGGATCTCGTTGCGTGGGATGTAAGCCCATGCGAAGGGCCCATGCTCGATCCCGTTACGGGTGAAGGCATCAACAATACCGACGCGGACCTGTTCGAGTTCGAGGGCAACACCTACATCTTCTATGCAACAGGCGACCAGGCCACCTGGGGGACCATCCGCGTTGCCATGTATGCTGGGCCGATGCGAGCATTGTTCGAAAGCTACTTTCCGGAAGTCGTGCCTACGATCAAATTCGACGCCGCGGAAAGAAGGTATATCTATCCGTAAAGGTGAGTGGGGCCGCACGCCGCGTGTTGCAGAGCCCTTGAGTGAGTTTTTGGAGGGTCGCCATGTTTCGTACGAAGGCCGGCATTGACCCCGCCAACTCGGCCCTGCCGCGCAATGTGACACTGACCTTGCCCGAGGGAACGGCTACTGTGCGGTTTGAAGACGCCGCATTCGCCGTCACCCTGCCCGGCGCCGCGTCTCAGACCTTCACCGAATCGCGTTAGGGCGAGGGGCGCCGCGGGAAGAAATCCGCTGCAGTGAGCACGGAAACGGGCGGAGAAGAGCGCCTCCGGAGCTTCGAGTGGCTATCTATGTCAACCGAAGCGCACTCGATTTGGCACGGAACGCGCTCGGGACGATGCCTGCTACGGTGTCTGCTGCCGGCTGTGGTACTCTCGCAGCCGTACGCGAAAAAGTCCAGGGACGCAGAGGGCCAATGTCATGGAAGACATCACCAGTCTTGAGGCGCAGCTTGCCCGTGATGCGGGTCTCGAACCCGGACTGCACGCCGTAGACCGCCGGGCGCGTCTGGTGGCGCGCACGTGGCACCGGAATCCGGAGCTGGCATCGGCGCTCACACACCGCGGCGTCAACCTAGGGATGCCGCTCGAACAAGTGCTGGTGCGCGACCTGGTCCCCATTTTCGCCGAGGCCGACAAGCGAGGCCGCGCATGACCCGGCCACGGAACGCACGGCCAGCCATTTTCTTCTGTCTCATGGGGTACCGGGGGGCGGAACGCGTCGCCGAGGCGCTCCTTACCCGGGCGGACATCGACCTGGTGACCCTCGACCCTACCACGGAACTGCTTACCCACCGAGGCACCCCCAACGAATCGCTCTACGCGTACAACCCCGACGACCTCGTCCAGCGGGCGAACGCGGAAGCTCTGCGGCGCATCGGTGAAGCGTCCGAGGCTATGCGGGGCGGCGCGCTGCGGTCAAACTATCCTTTTCTCGAACGCGCCGTGGTTGAAAGCCTGGAAACAACCCTGTTGGAGGCGTTGCGGCGCGATCTCGTGGCCGAGCTCGTGGCTGTCGAGAGCTTGCATAACACCGCGCAACAGCGCGACCTTCGGCTGTTGGTGGTGTCGGAGGACCACAGCCGGGACATGCGCGCCCTCGTGCAATACGCCCGGCACTTGGGCATTCCGTCGCTGCAGATTCTCCACGGGGTGCCCGTGGGCCCGGCCTCGCCCACGTTTCTGATCAGCCGGACGCGTCAGAGCCGCTCGTGCTCGATTTCCCCGATGCGGATGCAGGCGGCCTGGTGGTGTTCGCCGCAGGATTCGAGCGGCGGCAGCAGTTCCGCGCACCGGGGTTCCGCGTAGGGACAGCGCGGATGGAACGGGCAGCCCGGCGGCGGGTTCAACGGCGAAGCGGGTTCGCCCCGCAGGGCCACGCGCTGCCGGGCCTTTTCTCGCGCCGGATCGGGGACGGGGATCGCGCTGATAAGCGCTTTGGTGTAGGGATGGCGCGAACGCTGGAACACGCCGGTTGCGGGTCCCAGCTCGACGATGCGGCCGAGATACATCACGGCGATCCGGTGCGAGAGGTAATGGACCACCGACAAATCGTGGGCGATGAACAGCAGGGTCAGGCCCATCTGATCGCGCAGCCGGGCGATGAGATTGAGGATCTGCGCCTGCACCGACACGTCGAGGGCGGATACCGGTTCGTCGGCGATCACCAGCTTGGGTTCGAGCGCCAAGGCGCGGGCGATGGCGATCCGCTGCCGCTGGCCGCCCGAGAACTCATGCGGATACTTGCGCACGAAACGCGGCGCGAGACCGACCAGCTCCATCAATTCCGACACGCGGCGGGTCACGCCCGTCCCGTTCACGAGACCGTGCACGCGCAACGGTTCAGCCAGCGCGTCGAATACCGTCATGCGCGGATTCAGCGACGCGTAGGGGTCCTGGAAGATCATCTGAAGCCGGGGCCGGATGCCACGGAACGCGTCTTCGGAGAGACCGCTGATCTCGCGGCCCTCGAACGCCACGACGCCTTCGGTCGGCGGTACGAGACGCACTACGGCGCGCGCAAGCGTTGACTTGCCGCAACCCGATTCGCCCACGAGGCCGACGGTCTCGCCCGGGGCGATATCGAGACTCACGCCGTCAACTGCCCGCACCGTCCCTATACGCCGCCGCCGGATAATGCCCGAATATACCTGGAAATGGACCCTGAGGCCGCGCAGTTCGAGCAAGGGCTGCGTCATAGTTCGCCCTCCTGCACGCGGAAACAGGCGGTATGGCGCCCTGCGCCTATCGCTTGCAGCGCAATGATGCCTTGCTTGCAGCGTTCGGTCGCCTTCGCGCACCGCGCCGCGAACGGGCAGCCCTCGACAGGCGCCATGAGGTCCGGCGGGAGACCCGGGATGGTGTGAAGCGGCTCGCCCTTGATATGAGTTGACGGCAGCGACTGGAGCAACGCCTCGGTGTAGGGGTGGCGCGGCCGCGCGAACAGGTCCTCGGTGGCGGCCGATTCCATGATCTTCCCGGCATACATGACGTAGATCCGCCGGCATACCCGCGCCACAACGCCCAGGTCGTGCGTGATCAGGATCACCGCCATGCCCATCTCCTGTTGGAGCCGCGCGAGCAGCTCGAGGATTTGCGCCTGAATCGTGACATCGAGCGCGGTCGTCGGCTCGTCGGCGATGAGAAGCTTGGGCCGCGTGATCAACGCCATCGCGATCATCACGCGCTGACGCATGCCGCCGGAAAACTCGTGAGGCCACGCGCTCAGGCTTCTCTCTTCGTCCTGGATACCCACGAGCTTGAGCATGGCCGCCGCGCGCGTTCGCGCGTCGTGCCGCGAGACCCCCTGGTGGACTCGAAGCGGCTCGACGATCTGGTCGCCGACGCGCATGAAGGGGTTCAACGCCGTCATGGGGTCCTGGAAGATCATCGAGATCGCCTGGCCGCGGATGCCTCGAAGAGTCTTGGCGCCGCAGGTCAGCAGGTCCACCCCATCGAACGCAGCCGCTCCCTTCTCGATGCGCCCGGGCGGCGCCGGGATCAGACCCAGCAACGACAGATTCGCCACGGACTTCCCGGACCCCGATTCGCCGACGATGCCGATGGTCTCGCCAGGTTCGACGCGAAACGACACGCCGTCCACCGCGCGCACGACACCCTCGCGCGTGTGGAAACAGGTCGTCAGGCCGTTTACGTCCAACAGCGGCATGTCAATCCTTCGATGCGCGCACGTCGAGTGCGTCGCGAAGTCCGTCTCCGAGGAAATTCAGCGCAAATAGCGTGAGGGACAAGGCAACGCTGGGGAACACGAGCATCCATGGATAGTACTCCATGGTTTGCACGCCCTCGTTGATGAGAAGTCCCCACGAACTCATCGGCGCCTGAACGCCGAGTCCCAGATAGCTGAGGAACGCCTCGAGCAACATTACGCGGGGCACCGTCAGCGTGGCGTAGACGATGATGGGCCCGAGCGTGTTGGGAATCAGGTGCCACAACAGCACCCGGTAGCGGGGCAGGCCCATGATCGTGGCCGCTTCGATGAATTCCTTCTGCCGCAAGGACATCACCTGGCCGCGGACGATCCGCGCCATGGTCAGCCACTCCACGGCCCCGATCGCCATGAACAGCAGCACGATGTTGCGCCCAAAAAACACCGTGAGGATGATCACGAAGATCACGAACGGCAGCGAATAAAGGATATCGACCAGACGCATCATTGCGGCGTCGGTGCGGCCGCCGGCATAGCCCGCGCACGCGCCGTAGAGAACACCCACGCACAGCGATACCCCCGTTGCCGTAAAACCCACCATGAGCGAGATCCGCCCGCCGTACAACATACGCGTGAACAGGTCGCGGCCGAGCAAATCGGTGCCGAACCAGTGCCCGGGACTCGGCGGCGACGCGCCCAGGGCCAAATCCTGTTCCTCGTAGCCGTAGGGGGCGATCCAGGGCGTGAGCAACGACAGAACGACCAGCGCAGAGAGCGCGATCAGCCCCCCAACCGCGAGACGGTTCTTGCGCAGGCGGACGAGCGCGTCGCGCCAGAGCGACGAGCCCCGTTCCTCCATGGCGGGCGAAACGGTGTGGCCGGGAGACTGCGCCTCACTCATAGCGCACCCTCGGATCGAGCCATGCCTGGGCAAGGTCGACAAACAGGTTGAACAGCAAGATGAGCAGCGCAAAGAAGAGCACCGTGCCCAGGATCATGGTGTAATCGCGGTGCAGCGCCGCGCCCACGAACTCGGTCCCCAGCCCGGGGACCTGAAAGATGCTTTCGACCACGAACGACCCCGTGATAAGGCCTGCGGCGGCGGGTCCGAGAAACGCCACCACGGGCTGAATGCCCCCGCGCAACGCGTGGCGCAACACCACCCGCGCTTCCGACAAGCCCTTCGCCCGAGCCGTGCGAATGAAATCCTGCGAGAGCACTTCGAGCATCCCCCCGCGGCTCAACCGCGCGATGTATGCGGCGTACGGCACGCCGAGCGTGATCGCGGGGAGGATCTTGTCTTCGGGGAATTCCCAGCCGGACACCGGCAACCAGCCCAGACGGATCGACAGCACAAGCACAAGAAGCGGCCCCAGCACGAAGTTGGGGATGCAGATGCCCGCCATGGCGAACGACATCGGCAGGTGGTCCGTGAGCGTGTTGGGACGAAGCGATGCGGTCACCCCGGCGCACAGGCCCACGATGACGGCGACCGCGAGACCGTACAGGCCAAGTTCGAGCGACACCGGGAACCGGTACGCGATCCATTCGCTCACGGTGCGGCTGGGTTTCTCGAAGGACGGGCCCAGGTCGCCGTGGAGCAGGCCCCACAGGTAGCTCAAGTACTGTTCGTGGAGGGGCGCGTCGAGGTTGTAGTGCGCCTCGAGGTTGCGGCGCACCTCGTCCGAGACGTTGCGCTCGGCGTCGAACGGTCCGCCGGGGGCCAGGCGAATCAGAAAGAAGACAATCGTCGCGATGGCAAATAGCGTGGGAACAAACCCCAGCAACCGGCGAATGGCGTATTTCAGCATGAACGGCGATTCCCGACAAGTTCAGACACGCGGGGATTATATCAGGATGCGGGCCGCCCGCTCAGGGGAATGGAAAGACCACACCCGCCG
>Ga0116185_1001277_pt1 | contig 25604 bp, 19 predicted proteins | sample AD_JPNNA7_MetaG_FD_89754 | JGI IMG/M metagenome (GOLD analysis project Ga0116185, IMG submission 89754) | Active sludge microbial communities of municipal wastewater-treating anaerobic digesters from Japan - AD_JPNNA7_MetaG | ecosystem: Engineered > Bioreactor > Anaerobic > Digestate | place...
GCTGATTTTTGGGGCGAGGAGCTGGCCAGAAAAGCAGCCGACGAGTTTGACCGCATCTTCAAACATAAGGATCTCCCGAGCGAGATGGAAGAGAAAGTGATTGAGCTCAGTTCGGAAGGCGGGGCTGAAGTGTCTGGTTCGGGTGAAGCGTCAAGTTCAGAAGAGTCGGCGAAGAAAACCGAGGAGATGGAGCGGCGGGAGAGCGGACCGACGGTCGGGCTGGTTGATGCGCTGGTCAACCTGGGAATTGCCCCATCGCGCGGAGAAGCCAAGCGGCTCATCCGGCAGGGCGGAGTTTATCTGGACGGCCAGCGGATTGATGACATTGAGTATCGGCTTGACGGGAGCAAACCCGAACAGATTCTCAAAATCGGCAAGCGCAAATTCTACCGCCTGAAATTGGTGTTCAAATAGCTCTGAAATAGCCCGCTCGTCTTTTATCATATAGGTTTGTTTTGGAATTATATTCAGGCTGGGACATATCTCTGCGGGAAAAATGTTATTGAAAAGTCGCCATTATGAAAAATTAAAAAAGTTGAACAAATCACAATAATAAATTTGCATTCTATCCTATTTATCACTTTTACAACTACCAATTTATTCATTGTGGCAAGGTTCTAATGGTGATGGTCGTCATATTTTTGCGGAGGATATATTTTTTTTAAAATATCCAATTGATCTTTGCTAGGTATAACCCTTTCCTTTAGAACTTTCCTGATTCGCTGATTCAAACCTTCAGCATTGCTTAAAATGTCAAAAATGAACAACAATTGTGTAGGCAGTTGGCCATTATGCCTTTCATAGAGTATTAATACTGGAAGTTGTCTTCGACTTAATAATTCAAGAAGCTCAAATCCAAAAGGTCTAATAAAAATCTTCCCACTCTGTTCATCTTCATAATGGCTGCCCAGAATGGTCAGGTCAAAGCTTTGTTCAACAAATTCTCTCGGAACACGCTTTATAAAATCTTTAAATTCGTAGAACCGAAATTCTAGATCAGACTCATCCAGGAGATATCGAATGTATCTTTCAATAGAAAGACACTCTTCATAGGATTCAAGGATCATTTGAATCTTCATACTATCACTCTAATTTTCTTTTAAGACTGTACCATGTTGATACTATTAAACTGTTGATCATCTAATGACTTCTTTTTCCCCTTTCTTAGACAATTGCGATATCATATTCGCCCCTCATTGAACCCTTCGAAAACTTATCTTCAAGGCCATATTATCGGTTTTCCAATAGGTTTCATGTCTACCAAACTCCTTAGTTCGATCGTTACCTCGTCAAATATATTGCGCAAGTCCTCTTTCCCAGAGTTTAACTCCCTTTTGATATAACAATTATCGCCTATCAAACGATCAAAAATAGTTTCTGTCCCTTTCCCGACTTCGAAAATCTTTTTATCCTTCAAATTGTCTGCGTCTTTTTCTGTCCACAATGTAATTTTAAAATTTCTCCCACCCTTATTTTCAATGTCTATCTTAGATATAGACGAATGGAGATCAAAATGCCCTTCTTGAGCGCCAATGAAGTAACAAAAAGATAACAGTACTCGGTATTCTTCCCATTCTTTAAACTGACTGAGTAGCGAGGCGAGAGTATTTATTTGGATGGACTCTTGATTCAATATCTTTGATTGTATATCTAATAAAAAATTCTTCACAAAAGAAGCTTTCTCTAATGGATCATCGGAATATCTCTCTGATAATCTTTCTACCAGGTTCTTCAGTCTTCCTAAATTATATTTAAGGTCATTTTTTATCACCCATTTCTTCATAACTTCTTCTTTAGGGTCGCCTACACGACTGATTCTTATATCCAAAGCATCAATAAACCGAAATAGGGCTACCAGTGATAAAAAATCCTTAGTAAAATCAGAGTTATCAAGCCTTTCTAAAATTCTGCTAAGATGGATTATAGGTTTACCATATTGGCAATTTTCAAAGAAATCAGCCGGAATAAATTTGCCTTTATCAGTCATTTCATAATATTCTTTCTCGTTGAGAGGGCTATTGCTTTTGTGATAAATCGAAAAAAGAGCTATCATTTCAAGAATAGAGAGCATTTTTTCCTTTGTCGCTGCTTCCAATATTAGCTGAGTAACTGGCTTTTTTTCAGCCCCAACGGGGAAAGCAAGCCCTTTATAAATAGAATCATGTTCACAGGTAGCTATTCCAAAAGACTCAGGTAAAGAAATTAATATTTCTCCTGAGATAATCCCGTGGGTCTCTCTTATCATATGTGGCTCACCATATCTATGGGTACCCTTGTGGCCAATATCATGAAGCCATATAGCCATGCAAAAAGCGTAAATTAGTTCATCTCTTGTTATCTTTTTTTCTCCAAATTTATACTCAGCCTGTAATAAATTTGTCCTTAAAAGAGGCACAAGAAGTTGATTGGTTGCCTCCCAGTCGTCAGCTATATGATCATAACTATGATCTATCATGTGAAAACATTTATCTCCAAACGATAGATAGTTTTTCTTGTATCTCCAGTACCTGATATTACCTAAAAGTGATTTTTGCAATGCTTCATCATTTATATGCTTTATTACCTCGCCCATTTCGTTAATATAAGCATCATAAAGAAAAGGAACTGAAAAGAGTTGGTTCTTCGTTATATAAAAATCTGCCCCCCTGTCGAATGCTTGTTGAACAACCCTATAGTCATTCGTAACGCTTAATATGAAGGTAGGGACATGAGGAACTATCTCACGCAAAACATTCACAAAATCGACCCCGTCAACTTTTTCGCCAAGAAATATATCCACCAAAATTAAATGCATGTTATCTATATTAACTGACAAATAATTGCTACTATCATTGGTCAACTTCTTGCAATTTATAACTGTCTTTTTCTGCTTCTTTTGTTTTGCTTTAATGAATTGCTCATAAAGCTCATCAAATTTGTCATCTCGAATATAAATTATTGACTTGCCAAGTCTTCCGAATATAGCATTGAGTGCCTGCTTTAATGAAAAGTTATTCTTCTCTTTCAGAACATTATTAAATCTTTCATCTATTTCACTCAATAACCTTCCGGGTCTATTCTCTATTATAAGTACGTTCAATGGCTTATCATCCCTTAACAATATTGCTTTTAATAAATCCCATACCTGGAGACGCACATTTTCTTTAAATTCTCCCTCATGCCCGAGAATTTCCCTGGTGCGCCTTTCGTTCTCAAAACTTCCTACGTTCTGTAGAAATCTAAACAAATTTTTTTCGGGAAATACACCACGCTTAAAGAAGGCCTTGATTTCCCGGTAACTATTCTCAATCTCTTTTATTTTGCTCATAGGCTTACCTACTAACTTTAAAATGACTCAATAGAGACTTCAATTTGTATTGAGTAGGATCCCAAGTTTGCCAGTTTGGCAGTTTTAATTTCAGAAAGTTTATAGCACCCTGGTTCTCCGCATCTGAAATTTTAATGAAAATAACGGCAGGGATTTTTTCTATTGTCTGGTCAATTATGGCCTCCCAAAACTTACTCACTCCGTCTGCAAAAAGTTCTGAAACAACATATAGTTCTATGCTATCAGTACAAAGTATATATTTAAGATATCTTAATAACGCTTGTCTCAATTCTTCTTGATCAGGTGGAAAAACTTTTACCCTACTATTGACATCGTTCATGATACCCCACCAAGGGCCTCTTCCAGTTCTGTTAAACATTTCATTAGCAAACAGAACCAATCAGGAAACAACATATCATCAATTATATTCGCGCCATTCGGCATCAAATTTTTTAAGGTTTCACTTGCATCGCTGATTTTTATAATTCCGCGTATATCCAAAGGACCACTTTTATTGGGCTCCCAATTCTTTTTTAAGCTATCAAGCCTGCCCATAAATTTACAAATGGGCGCCTCGGGATTATGTTTAATGTCCTTAAACGGATCCGTGTCAGAGTAAGACAGCCCGCTTACATTTAAGAGGGATTTCCAGGCGTTTATTACTTTTTCTTCTGTTTTTCCACAAATTAACTCACTAATTGCTTTCTCTTTGTTTAATAGAATATCAATACTATGCATATTCTTTTGACTATCTGACGCAACGCTTTCGTCGGATTCTTCCCTTATTTCTTCATCTGATTGGTATTTGGCTAGAGCATACCATAAAGCCGCCAATTGCTCCTGATAGTTTCTATTTATATTCGGGTTTAAAATGTCTTTTAAATATTGTCTAGCCTCATCCTCCTTTTCTTGGTTTAGCAATTCAGATATTCCCTGAAAATCAATATCCATAGGCAAAAACCAGTGCATTATTCTGTGCTTAATAATTGAAAGTTTTCGTTTTCTCTCTCCTGCTGAATGCAAATTCCAAAGCTCATCAAAAAGCTTCTTAAACCGCTCATTATTATTATCAAGTGTTCCTCCTTGACAAATTCTTTTTATTTCCGTTAATATTGGCCATACAGTATTATCAATATGTGAATAAAAAGCGATAGAACTTTTTATCAAAGCATCTTTTATGCTGTTCAAAACATTATCATTAATAGACCGATGATGGATAAATATTCTTATTTTATCGCCATTGCCAACTTCATTCCAAATTCCTATAAGTTTATTTATCGCATCTGTTAGGTTTCCCCCCTCCCCAAACTCCTTAACATAAGCGAATAAAAGCTGCTTTTCATTGTCTATTGTTATTTTGATGGGTTTATCCACTTCTTGTTCTTGCACATTAAAACCTGCATAAGGTTTTTGATAGTCGTTTGTAAGTTCTGCTCTAGCATGTGTCACGAATATTAATATTTGCATCATTCCGCCTCCGTGTTAATTGCTCTGGCTAACTTCAACAGGCATTTTGTTAGCTTATATTTGCTAAGGTTTTCAATTAAAACCTCTTCCAAATAAGAATAAGGCAAAAATTTGACCTCATCAGGTATATCAACTTCGCCTCTACCGGAGTCAAGTACTACAAAGGGAATACGGCTTTCTAAGTCATTGATCCATTTTGATATATCTTTATTATTTAAACCCAGCGAACTGGTAAATTCTTTATTGGTTAATATTGTCTTATGAATTATGATAAAATCAATGTTATCACTAATAGGGCAGCCATTCAGGGATATGTTTTTATTTTTGTCGAATACTAACGTATTCGTCGTTTTTTTAACATTCTCAGAAACTTTGCAGCCATTGATATCAGAAATGATAAAAACCTTTTGCAGCTTTAACAATTGACAGAGATAGGGTTCCAAGTCCCCCAGAATCTTCTTACGCTTTTCTACGCATTTTTCCAGGATCCTTTCATCAATTACTATTATTCTTAGCAACCCCATCTCGACGAAGTCTATAAGTTTTTCCAATCGCTCGTCCTCTTTTTGGGGAGGGGAATTCATTATAAATGTCAGATAGGAACCTTTATCCCAGAATTCATAATAGACATCCGGAATCTTTTTTTTTATTTCCGCGTTTATGGCACCACTGTGCTCTTGAACGTACCTACCATGATGATCAAGTATGATATCACTACAATTCTTAGATTCCCCATTATACGAACATAGAACATTAACAAAATCAGCTATGTTTCCCAAGGATGCCAGACTGCACCATTGATTTCTTAAATTATTATCTAAGCCATAGAGGCATAGATTTACCTTGTTATAGTTTTCTATTTTAAAAAACTTTTTTACCCACAAGGCTCTCAGCCTTAAATACAGATCAAAGGCAGTCTCGGTACATTCTATTTCACTCTTACTCAGAGCCACCACTTTCCTTTTTTGTATAAGTTGGTTTAATAACTTTTCTGACTCAGCTTCGCTTAAATGCGCATTCTCGTCATTTATGATAATTATTCGGTTTGATAGCTTAACTATATTATTATTTAAAGTATGTAAAGCTTCGGCATCCAAGTTAGCCCCATCAATGACTATGATTTCATGGCTCAACCTATCATGAAATTGGTTTAGACCTTCCCAAAGACTATTGGCATAGTATAATCCCCTTCTTTTAAACTCTCCTTTTTCATCTTTATGCTCTGTCATAATCCTATGCTCTCCTTTAACACCTTAAGATAATCAACATCCGTTGAGCATTTAAAGATTTTGATATCGCTATTTATTTTTTTGTAATATCCGAACCATGAAGAGTCGCTGATCTGAGCAAGCGAAAAAAATATTATTTTTTCCTTAAGTCCAGGTGCAAAATATAATGAGAAGAGGTCAGCAAAAGCTTCTTTTGAACTCTTATTATACTTATTAAACTTATCATAATTTTTTAATAGTAAATGATGAACAAGGTGTCCAACTTCATGTAAAAAGGTGATCTCATAAAGATCGTAGAATATTTCCCTGCTACAAATCGGCAAGAGCTCAATCTCATTCTCCAATTTCTTGTTACCTTTTTTAAACTCCTCAAGATTATTCCAGAAAAAATATTCATAAATAAAATAATCACTCAGCTTTTTTATAAAAGACCGATAATTATAGCTTAAATTCAAGAGTTTTCTTATTACAAAGGTCTCCAATGGAAAATGTCTTCTATTTATAAACGATGGGAACGGCCTAACTGCGAGATGGCGAAGAATTAAAAGAATAATGCTCTTTAACTGCTTAGCTGTTTTTTGAATATTTTTTTCATATAAAACTATATTGTGAATTCCTTTCTCGAACTTATATTCTCCAAGAATATCACTTATGACTAATCCCACCTTTTCATTATCTTCGCCGAAGCCCTCTTGGCTCAAGTCGGGCTCTTTAGGCTCCTTATTCGAGCTTATCTTTAAAAAATCGTTATATCCCTGCCATCTGAGCTCATTAAACTCTTTCACGTATGGTTCTTTATCTCTATCTATGGTGATATCAACTCTCACCTCTTTTTGGTCACTCGCCAGCTTAAACTCATATAAAAGGCTATCAAGTTTATTTTTCTCAATAGTAATCCAATCAGCTGACATTTCCATTTTTCTTTCCCTCCATTTTTTCGCCTTTTAACCAGTCTTCCCATCCTTTACCTATAGTAATTCCTCTCATATATTTCTTCAAATAAAACTTATAACCTAATTTGTTGTCTTTTTGAATTACTTCAATACACTTTTTATAATTTTCATTCATTATGAGGAAATCAACATCTTTTAGAAGGGCAGCGCAGATTTTTAATTCGGCCGAACCCCAGTTCTCTCTATTAAGCTTGCCTTCTTCATCAATAATTTTGGCACTAAATTTCTTATCCATTTCTCCAACTAGATTATCCTTGACTTCCGAAATATCATCCCAGAGTTCGCAAACATAATGTTCTCCGTCTTCGCTCTCATGGACTGCTATATTAACAGTCAGAATAGGACAACATTTATTTTTTAGTCTGGCATCTATTTCCTTGGTATTATGTTTACAAGAATTTCTTATAAATCCCTCAAGAATATTATAAATTGCGAATTTCCCTAACGTCCCTGGCACCTCAATTAAAACGTCTTTGTCAGTATTTTTTATCTTTTGAGGATAGACAATTTGATTGCAATCCCTATCAAGACATATTTTATAGAAACCCTTATTACACGGCGAATGACCTTGCGCTTCGCCTACCTCGCATTGCCAGGAAGAAACCCCGATCTCATCATTATCAATGAATAACCTTATTCTAATTTGGTTAAAATCTTTTATTCCTTCATTCCGGCCAATAAATTCTTTAATTATTACTTGCCGGTCGAAAGGTAAGATTATATCTCTAAATAGCCAGGCCGGAATAAATGGTCTTTCCGGTTCTGTTGAAATCTCAGCTAAAAAATCACTTTTCTGCTGTAGATATTTATGGAATTCAGTAAAAATTTCCTGATAGATCTTTTCTCTTAAATCTGCCTTTAAAGAACATAACTTTCTTTTATAATCATCTATGTCGACTCTTGCCAGAATATGACTGCCAATGTTATGACTCATATTTCTAGCCATAATTGCAGCTACCGCTGAGCGTATAGCATATCGTTTTGTAGTTGAAATAACTAGATTTCTATGTTCAACAATTGACCTGCTTCTATTAACCATGTTCAATATTATCCTCAACAGGTCAAAGTGACATTTGGTCTTATTACCGCAATGGACTAAAACTCCGCCAGTAGAAATTTCCTTTATTTTTTGCTGCCCATTCTTTGCATCAACACTGAACTCGTCAAGTTCATAAGATGGGACATGAGCGAGACAATTGAACTTATCCTTAGCAAGATAGCCAGAGATACAAATCGATTTTGCTATGTTGTCAACATTACCGATTACATCTGACCACTGCGCTTCATATTCAATGATAGCTAATCTCTCGAATAATGTTTTCAAGCTACTTTTAAATGAATTAAATTCCGGCTTATCAAAATCGATCTTGATCCTCTTTAAAAGTTCCTGGTCTTTTTTTACTGCTTCTGCTATCTCGCTACTATCAATAATACGGTATTCGGAATCGCCACAACTAAAGAACTCTTTTTGTAACCTATCTTTGCGTTCCATTGAATAAGCCGAACTATCGTATCCCGTTCCCTCTATTTTTATTAGACTGGCTGGAATATCGCGTATCTTTATAAAATCCAACCTCCCATTTCGCCTTAAATGTACTTCAACTTTTGGCTCCTTAGATGATTTACCATCACAAAAAGAATAACTTAATATTGTTTTAATAGGAAAATCTCTATAAATAGAGTCTGTAAGCTTATAATTGCCTAATTTTTGTGTGATAAAATAATAATTTAGTATATATTCCACAAAATTATCATAATATTTTTTGTTCACTAAAAAAGGGGTCTTAGGATACCATCTTCCCTTTACTAAATCCCAGCTAATAGTCAAAATAGCAATCGGATTTTCAATAATGCCATATTCAATAATATAATAAAATAATTTTTTCCAGAGAGCATAGAGCTCTTCTTCTGTGTCACCTTGTCTCCAGGCTACGGGTTCCGAGAATAGATTTATAATTTTCTTAATTTGGCCAGCCGAATTAATTCTTATTGACATTTTTTCAATATATGATAATTCATTTTGTCGAAAACTTTAATATTGGTATATAACAGTTCATCATTATCATTAATATTATCGCCATATTCTTTATAAACCTTTTGTTTAAACTCTTCTCTTCTTTTATCATCCACAAAAATAGGGAAGACAGATAGTGCGCGATCATAATAAGGTTTGCCCTGTACTTTTAGAATTCCACCTGCTGTTAGCCAATCAGCAAGCTTAATATCTTTATCATACGACCGAGATACTTTTTTAATATATTTAAACTTATTTTCTTCTAGCCATTCTATCGCTTCGCTTATATTTGCTGCTGTAACAGGCATATAATTATACCAACAGTACTTGTCACAAATAAATTGAAAGGCTCTTATAAATTTGAGGTATTTTAATCGGTTCTCGTCAGATTGCTCATTAATATTATAGACTTTATCAAACGATGCAGACCAAGCCGCTTGATCTCCCTCGACCTCTGAAATCACTATGGTGCCATTTTTAGATAATAACTTCGTTGCTTCTTCTAACGCTTTCTCCCAATTTTTTAAGTGATGTAATAAAAAGAAAATAAAAATAATATTAAATTTTCGAGAGCCTTTTCTATTGAGATTTTTCATGTAATCCAATGCTTCACCAGTCGCTAATGTTATGTTGATATTATCATCAACTTTAACTTTTATCTCTTTTATTTTATTAGATTCACTTTTACAATTATTAAGATCTGATCTAGCACCAAACGTGTTTTTTAATGACTCCGTTAATTTCGCGAGCATATTTTGGCAGGTGTCGATTGCTGTTAACTCCACCTTTATAGTTTTATCTTTATTCTTTTTATTATTATTTTTTTGCACACATTCCAACAGGTTAAGCGTCAGCCACCCGCCACCTATACCTGGTTCAAAAATAACCCATTTTGTTTTTTTTGTTTTTTTACTTAAGAAATTAAATAAAGCTTTTGCTATAATGTTTCGCTCTGACAATATGGGGTGAACTATTTTCTCATATATATCAACATTGCTTTCTTCATGAACGGCAACTCCTCTTTGCCTTGCCTCCAAAAACCAGTCCCGCCACCGATAATACGATGCCTGGCTTATCTGATGTTCCCGACAGATCTCAGCCACCGATTTTTCTCCCTTTAACCCCTCCAGCACTATGGCCATCTTCTCCTCCGAACTCCATTTCCTTAGCTTCATTCTGACCCCTCCTTGCTCAGTATAATCTTTATCTCTCACAGGTGTCTACCTCCTCAGAGGGGTCAGTATAATACCTTATACGATGAACTCATCATTTTATGATACTTAGTCTTCCATCTTCAAACTTAGTTAAAAGCCAATCTGTCTGACAATTCCCATCTGGTAAAATTTTTATCTTGCCAGAGACCCCTTCAATTTCCATACCTATGATTGTTTCAGTAATTCTTTTTGTATCTATATAACCAGATTTTTTTATAGCTTCTGCAATAACCATCACCGAATCGTATCCATAAGCAGCATCATAAGTAGGCAAGCCATTAAATTGTGTCTTATATCTCGATATAAATTCTTTTGCTTCTATGCTGGTATAGCTATTGTCGTATGTATAAAACATGAACTTAGGAAGCACACAAACCACACCTTCTACCAACTCAAACGGAAAGTCTTGAACAGTAAAAGCGGCAACAGGAATATCTAACCCTCCTACTATCTGTGCAGAACTTTGTAAGTTAATAGTTTTTATGTCGCGCAATATCTGATGAACATAGCCATAATAACTTATAATAAAAAGAATATCTGGGTTAAAAAATCTAACTTTTTGGAGAGAAGTCTTTAGTCCTTCCAACTTATTTGAAACAAAAGTCTCTTTTATAATGTTGGTAACGCCAATTTGATTTAACCCCGGAAGTAACACATTTGAGACCAGATAATTATAAGCATCGTTATCAAGATAAAAAATAGCTACATTTTTCTTATTCGTCATTTTAACATAATCCAAAAATATTCTGCCTTCTTCAGATAGACCTGGATAGATCCTAAACACACCCGAAGGGCCATCAGCTAAATCATCAGTCATACCAAAAATGACTTGCAGAACATTTTCTTTTATCGCAAGTGGCTTAATAACTTTGCTGGGTCCTGTCATCGACGTGAACAAGATTTTTATACCCTGAGCGCGCAACTTTCGGTAAGCATTAAGAGCTTCTTGATTATTCCCCTTGCTATCTTCATAGACTATTTCTATCTGTTTTCCATTTATTCCCCCTGTTTCATTTATTTTTGCTGCTGCCATCATCATTCCTCTCTGTTCATATACTCCATAAGAAGCAGAGCTACCTGTCAACGGCAAAACGGCTCCGATTGTTATAGCATCTTTATTATTGCTACAGCTTATGAGTGATAGCAAAAAGCCCAATAATACTGCCAGGGTACATATTGTGATCTTCTTCTTATAGTTTTTCATATTTTTCTCCATAATATGTTCTAATTTTTTTATTATGCATAATTTATGCCAAAATCTCAACTAATTCCTTCTTTTAATTGCCTTTATAGGCATGACTCAAAATTATATATAAAAACATTGAAAAGATTCTTGAAATTTTCCAATAAGGTTAAAATTCCATTAAAACACTTGGAATCAAAATGTGATGAAAATATCACTTGACTTCCTTTCTTCAATGTGTTTATTTTTTCATATGCGGAACATTTTGATAGTCGATGATGATATAACTTTCGTAAACTCACTAATTATGGTATTTGGAAGCGATTACCATATAGAAAAAGCATCAACTCCAGAAGACATGGAAAGAATTTTTGCACCTTTCAAATATGACGTTATCTTGCTCGACATACGCCTTGACAATAAGTCAATGGACAAACAAGGTATCGAGATTTAAAAGAAGTTAAGGCACAAGACCCCGATATCCCTGTCATAATGATGACTGCTTATAGCGACATAGAAACGGCCGTAGAAGCCCTAAAGATAGGCGCCGAAGATTATATACAAAAAAACAAGGTTGCCCTCTCCGATTATAAACATATTGTTGATTCTCTTTTTAGAGAAGGGAAGCTAAGAAGGAGGATCTCGAAATTACAAAAAGAAGTAGAAAAATATGAACCAGGAGAAATAATTGGCAAAAATCGAAAAATTGAAGAAATAAGAAAACAAATTAGACTTGTCGCTGAAGAAGGTAAGACCACCGTGTTGATACTTGGAGAAACAGGTACAGGAAAAGAGCTTGTCGCAAAGGCCATACATCGATTAGGAATTAGAAGAGATGCCCCTTTTGTTACCGTGTCCTTGGCTGCCTTAAACAAAGACACTATAAATTCCGATTTATTCGGGCACGAAAAGGGTGCTTTTACTGGGGCAACATCTAGAAGAATCGGCTTTTTAGAAGAAGCTGATGGTGGGGTGCTTTTTTTAGATGAAATTGGCGACCTTGATAATGACGTCCAAGTAAAGCTTCTAAGGGTAATAGAAAATCGCGAGTTTATGCGGATGGGCAGCAATGTACCGATAAAGGTTGATATCCAACTCGTCGCTGCAACTCATAGAAATCTAAAAAAACTTATAGAAGAAAATAAATTTAGAGAAGATTTATACTATAGATTGAAGACCTATGTGATTGAATTGCCACCTTTGAGAGAAAGGAAGGACGATATTCCACTTCTAGCAGAATTTTTTTTAGACCAGCTTAAGAAGCAGGACCGGAGTACTCCAGATAGCCTCTCCGATGAGGCTTTGATAGCGCTGAAAAGGTATGCTTGGCCGGGAAACGTTCGGGAATTAAAACAGGCAATTGAGAATGCCGCATTAAATGCTAGATTATCAGGTGATAAGATAATCACATTAAAAGATCTGAAAGCCATCCCCAGAGAAGATCTTACAATGCTCTCTGGAAAAGGGGGGAACATACAAGCTGGGTTTTTGAATATTTTAAATAGAAATAATATTAGCATTGCTGAAAGGGTAGCATTATTTGAATTAAAGATGGTCAGAGAAACATTGATTGAATCAGGGATGAAAAAGCAAGAAGTTAGTAAGGTCCTTGGCTACAACGATAGATTTGCTTTAAGGAGACGTATTCTCGCAATTTTTAAGAAATTTCCATCTTTGAGAAACGAATTTGAAGATGTTTTCAATAAATTTGTAAAAAAATAAAAGCTGGCACGAATTTTGCTTATGAATGTGAGGATAATTGATGGAAAAGATATTGATTGTTGATGATATGGAAGAGTATCTTGAATCTCTCGAAAATGTGCTCAAGCAAGATTTTAAAGTTATAAAGGCAATGTCTCTATCTGAAGCAAAGGAAAAAATGGATCCCGCATTTAAAGTTGCTATAGTAGATATAAGGTTAAAAGAAGATGACCCTGAAAATAGAGATGGGTTGATTTTTTTGGAATGGCTCAAAATGAACTATCCGGGAACTAAAGTTATCATAATGAGCGCCTACAAAGAGTTCGATCGAGCAGTAGAAGCATTGAACCTTGGAGCTGAGTATTTTTTGAGGAAGCCAATAAATCTTGTAGAACTAAGGGGAACAATAAAGACGTTAATTGAATACTGATACGGTAGAAATAGCAATTTTTGTTAGCTATTTTTAGGCTTCGATATATGTAGGGTAGATTTCGATGGTTGCTCTGCAGTTTATTTCTTACGGCATTATTCAGGGTTGTATCTATGCATTGCTCGGTCTCGGTTTTGCTTTGATTTATCGTACTACAAGGGTATTCAATATTGCGCAAGGTGCTACCTATACCATTTCAGCTTACATTTTTTTTACATTTTATAACATGATTCATCTACCAGGTTACATTTGCCTGATATTGGCGGTTGTTTCCGGTATTATCTTTGTGGTCATCACTGAGGTCAGCATTTTTTACCCCTTATCTAAAAGAGAAACGCCCCCCAGTATTTCTTTTGTCGCTTCCCTAGGGATATATATCTTTATGATCAATCTTATAGCTCTTATTTATGGAAATGAAATAAAAATTTTAAGAGTTGGCGCAGAAAAAACCGCTTCATTTGGAGGAATAATTTTGAGTCGGATACAAATGGCACAAATTATAACATTTTTAATTGTGTTGCCTTTGTTTTTTATCTACATTAAGAAATCAAAGAATGGCATTGATATAAGAGCACTAATTGACAATCCGAAACTATGCCAGATATTGGGGATAAACGTTAAAAAAGTAAGGATAATTGCCTGTAGTATTGGTTCCGTTTTAATTTGCATTTCTTCATCATTAGTGGCCTTAGACATTGGTATTGATCCTCAGACAGGAATTGATGCCATAATGAATGGCGCAGTAGCGATGATAATTGGAGGCTCAGCTTCTTTTATAGGGACAGCAATCGGCGGATTACTACTAGGAATTATTCAAAGTTTGGCTGTATATCAGATTTCATCAAAATGGCAAAGTGCTATAACTTTTGCTCTTCTGATCATTTTCCTCGTATTCCGGCCAGAGGGGATATTTGGGGGTAAAAGGAGGGTAGAGGAATAAGAGTTATGGATGGTTATATATATAGCTTGCAGGTGATGCATAGATGAATTACTTATTTCATGTATTGATAATGATTTGTATATATCTTATTCTTTCACTTTCTATAAATCTGCTTGTTGGTTATATCGGGCTCCTTTCATTGTGTCATGCAGCTTTCTATGCTATTGGGGCTTATACGACTGCTATTTTGACGGTCGAGGCAGGAGCAAATTTTTATCTAACTCTGGTTTTAGGATTTTTCCTTTCGATCCTGCTTTCATTAGTCATCGCGGTTCCATCATTAAGATTAAAGGGTGATTATTTCTTATTGGCCTCTTTGGGTTTTCAGATAATAATGTTTAATATCCTCAATAATTGGGTAAAACTTACGAAAGGACCTTATGGCATTGCCGGCATACCGAAGCCAAACCTTTTTGGAATTTTGGTTAACTCCCAAGTACTTTTCTTTATTCTGGCACTCCTAATTTCTGGTGTAGTGCTTCTTTTTATGAATTTTACATATACTTCACCATTCGGGAGAGTTTTAAAAGCGATCAGAGAAGATGAAATTTTGATTTTATCACTCGGGAGAAATACATTTTTACTTAAAATATCCGCCTTTGCTTTATCAGCTGGAATAGCCTCTATAGCAGGTAGCATGTATTCTGTATATGCAACTTATATCGATCCAACTTGCTTTACTCTGGATGAATCAATATTTATTCTCTCAATCATTTTGGTAGGGGGATCTGGAAATTTTAGAGGACCCATAATTGGCACAATTTTTATGATTTTATTACCTGAAGTTTTGAGGTTCATTGGTATTCCAGATACAATTGCTCCGAATGTAAGGCAAATGATTTATGGCGCAATTCTGGTAATTTTAATGATTAAACGTCCACAAGGCATAGCTGGCGAATATAAGATGGAATAAATTATAAAGCGATGCTGAGAATTATTAATCTTACAAAATATTTTGGCGGTATTAAGGCTGTAGATAATGTAACAATAGATTTTAAGCCCGGGAAAATAACTAGCCTAATTGGCCCAAACGGTGCAGGAAAGTCGACAATTTTCAACTTGATAAATGGATTTTTGAGACCGGACCACGGCGAAGTAATTTTAGATAGCACAAGTATTTGCCCTACCGGCTCCAAAAATATAAGAGGAGAAATCAAGCTCCATAAAATGAAACCCTATGAAATCGCTCAGATAGGAATTGGCAGGCTTTTCCAAGATGTTAGAAATTTTAAAAAACTAAACTGCTTAGACAATCTCATATTGGGGTCCAGAGATATTAAAGGGGAAAAACTTATTGAGACGTTGATGCATTTTCAAATTTGCAAAAAAGTAGAGAGCGAATTAAAAAAAGAGGCAATTAGGTATCTCCAACTTTTAGGTTTAGAAGAACGTCAGAATGCATTCGCAGAAGACCTTTCTTTTGGAGAGCAAAAGTTGATATCACTGGCGAGGTTGTTATTAGGCAAATACGATGTGTTGCTTTTAGATGAGCCAACTGCGGGCATTAACCCCTTCATGATAGAAAGAATATTGGATTTGATAATAAAAGCCGCGAAGGAGATGCATAAGACCGTTATCCTTATTGAACACAATATGAATGTTGTTTATCGGGTATCAGATTGGATTTATTTTATCAATAACGGTGCACTTAGTGCCTTTGGCCTGCCGGATGAGGTGCTTAATGATCCCGAAGTCAGAAAAATTTATATCGGGCTCTAGGGGCAACAAACAACTGACATAAAAAAGGAGGAATTAAAACTTGAATCAATTTCTTTTGGCACAGAACATAAACGCTGCTTATATAAAAAGAGAAGTGCTGAAAAGCATTTCCATCGAAATAAGAAAAGGTGAAATCGTAGCTTTAATAGGGCCAAACGGGGCAGGGAAATCAACATTGCTAAAAGTTATTTCAGGCCTTCTAAAGCCATCAAGTGGAAAGCTTTTTTATAAGGGTATAGATATATCACATAAAGATATTTATGAACGTATTACAATGGGAATTGGTTATTTTGTTCAGGGAGGAGAAGTTTTCAAATCAATGACAGTCAAGGAAAACTTAAGATTAGCAAGCAGCGAAATCAGACATAAAAATAATGTAATAAACCTTTCTGAGAATGATATTTATTCTATATTTCCCAACCTTAAAGGCAAACAACAGATACTCGCATCACTCTTATCTGGAGGAGAAAAACAGGCGCTTGCTTTAGGAATGGTATTAATCACAAATCCAGACTTATTATTATTAGACGAGCCTTCGGCTGGTCTTGCTCCAATCTTCGTAAAAGATATTTTAGAAAAAATCAAAACGATAAACGGGAAATGGGGCATAACTGTTCTTATTATTGAGCAAAATGCCGGAGAGGTATTAAAGATAGCAGATAGGACTTATGTTATGAAACTCGGCAGCATTTATAAAGAGGGAAGGCCTGAAGAAATCATCCAAGAAAAGGTCTTAGAAAAGGCATTTTTGGAATAGAATATGTTAGAATACATTAATAGGCAAAGAAGAAACCTACCACAACTTGAGAGCATGAGCGAATTATATTCGGAACTATTTCGACTCACTAAGGATGATTTAATAATTTTTATCTTAAAGACATTTAACTCTCCAGTTCTATGAACGGCCAGAGGGCCCCCGCCCAAATAATAAATCTTTTCCTTGACTTCAAAAAAAGAAAGTTGTTAAAATTTTTTTTAATGGAAAGAAGAACCAATATAATTAGCTCGTTTAACGCGAAGATATGAGGCGAGCTCACATGAAATTTATGGCTTCGCACGGCACATTTCAAGAGGAAAAACTAAATTTAAAACCATGAGATACAAGATTATTAAACAGCTTTTTCTTATCGCTGGAATAACAGCTGCGTCATTTTTACTTCTCCAATCTGAACAACAGGTCACGGTTCCCAAGCCACTTGACATCTTTTTAGCCATAGATCAGTCAGGAAGTATGAAGTTAAGTGACCCAGACAATGTACGCCTCAATTCAGCTAAATATTTTATAGACTTTTTGGCTGCTCATAGAAGTGATTACTTTAATCATCGTATTGGGATCATTAATTTTGGAGACAAACCACCAGTAAATCCTGATGATGAAATGGTACTTTTAACCGATTTGAGTGCGGATAAGCTTGAACAGCTGAAAGCATTCATCAAAGCCATGAATTTAGGAGATACTAGCTTTATAAATGCCCTACGTAAAGCTCACGAGGGATTCTTAAAAGCTGGTGACCTGAAGGGAAGACAAAAGGTAATCATATTGTTCACCGATGGGGAACCCGATGACCCGAGAAAATGGTCAAAAGAAAAATATTTTGCCGAGATTAGTAATTTTGTCGCGAAAAATCTTAATGACTGCCAGTTAATTTTAATAGGAATTGATGCCCGAAGCGTATATTGGGAAAGCGATTCAAAATTCTGGTCAGAAATTACCAATGGCAAGCTTTATCGTCTATCAAAGATGGAAGAGAAAGAGTTGGATAAAATTTATAGTTCTATTGTTACACAATTGCTGAGGGTACCGGAAATAAGGTGGGACAATGTTCCACCCGAGGGCCTTAATGTAAGAATAGAACCTTACCTTGAAAAGGTGACTTTTTCTATCCTAAAAGAAAACCCTGAGGTAAAACTGGCAATCTACCAGGCGGATGGGAAAATAGTCTCTTCGAAAAGCAAAGATGTTAAATATTTTTACCATGATTTTAGTGAAATCTATTCAATAAGTGACCCCGAGCCAGGGATCTGGACATATAAAATCGAAAAAGGAAAAGGAAAGGTTGAAGTAGGGAAAACTATAATTCCTATAGAAGTTAAACTGCTGTCACCTCAAATTCCTCACCCCTATGGAAAGCCGATTAAGATAAGAGCAAGTTTCTTAAAAAGAGATGGCAGTGCGGTAAGAGAACATCCCGGATATCGGCTCTGGCTTGGGGCAAAAGTTATTACTCCAAGAAGCATTGAAAACATTGAACTTATTCCTATTTCCAAGGGAATATATGGAGTTAATAAGGAATTCAGCACTGAACAAGAAGGCGAATATTTCATTGAGCTGACGATGAAAGGAGGCAATTTAATAATCTCAGAAGTCAAGGTCCCCATAGAAATGAAGATAATGCCCTATATAAAGGCAGTTCGGCCAGAAGACAATAAGAACTTTTCATTACGCTCTGATATAGACATCGAAGTGAATTTGATGTTAAAAAACCAGGTGGTAGATCCGTCTAAACTATTTCAAGATGACCCCAATAGTATATTGTGGGCCCAAATATCACACGATAACAAGATAATTAAATCAATAAAACTATATCAGAATAGGGATAAAAAATGGGTTTTCGCAGGCAAAGTAGGAGGACTCCATCAATCCGGCCAATATAAATTGATTGTTCAGCTGGGTGGCAAGCTGATTGAAGGTGAACTGTTCGAATCGCCTGCACCGGAAGAAATAGTCTTCCAGAAAAAAATGAACATTACTGATTTTTTAATTTATAAATGGTATTTAGCGCTTCTGATTGTAGCTCTAATCGCTTTTATTATTGACTGGGCAATTATATTAACCGAAAATAAATGGCCGGGATGGCGGATAAGGTGCCCTCAACTCTTTGGTAACCTAATCGTCAAGAGATATGATAAGGGCCAAGACCTAGAGTCGCAAGAACTAAAGGAAACAAGTATACCACTAAAAGGAAGAAAAAAAAGGTTCAAGGAATTGGGAATCACTCTTGTTGCCAGGAAAGTAAAGGAAACACAAGAAGATGGAGAAATTTCTGTAGAGACCAAAATATTCGTAATCTGGAATAGAGTTGACAGGCCGGAAGAAGATTTGCTTCAAAATGAATCACTATCAATAGATGACAACGCTACTACTACTACTATTAGATTTGAATATTGATCATGGATACCTATTGGATCTGCATTAGTTTAACAATGAATAAACTGTTTTGTCTAATAAAAATGTTCAATCAAAAATATGAAATGGAGAGAGAAAATGCGTAATTTATTAGTTGTTGGATTGGGGGGGTTCGGTAAGTGGGTGGTAACAAACTTTAAGTCCAGAATATTAGATACATATGGGGAAAAACCGGACTATATTGATTGGTTGTCGGCTGACCTGATAGGGGCTGAAGATCCATTGCCGAAGTATGTACGCTTCGAATTAGGGAAACTAAAAGAGGAAGTTCTCGATTACTCAAATAGAAGCTCCGAATTCGTCTTTTTTGGTGGCGATTTCGCTAATGAAATCAGAAAGGCTCGAGAAGGACAAACAGATTTGCGCTTTGCTAATAGGCTGTCTGCTGACGATGCTAAAATGATACTTCTCGCACAAGAACAAGGTGTCCCTGCAGCCGAACGAAGACATGCCTCTATGATTCAATTTATATTGAACATCGAGAGTATTGAAAGAGTATTAAAATCTAAAATAAGAAACGATTCAATAATTTTCTTAGTAAGCTCACTGGCAGGTGGCACTGGAACAGGTGTTTTCCTTGATTTTTTACTTTTGCTTCGTAAACTTTTATCACCTGTTCATGGCACCATAATTTCTGTACATCTCTTGCCTTATGGATTTGCAAAGGTAAAACAAAACGAGGACATGAACCCTCTCTTAGCAAATTGCTATGCCGCTTATCGGGAATTCCTGAGGCTTTACTATCCAGGAGGGAATGTTAAAGTCCATTACTCCTTATCAAATTTGTCTCTTCAAAATATTACCAAACCACAAAATGTAGATACCATTTCTGATCTTGTTTACGTAATTGATGGCTCGACTGTTGGAGGTATTGAAGGAAGCCAAATCGAATATTATAGAGGCATAGTTCCTTCAGTGGTTAGCTTCATTGAAAACTCTTTCCTGGCTATAAACGAAGAAGCGACCCGCACATCTACTTTTTTTGATAACGCTAAGGCTCATTCGACTGCCAATTTCTTGAATGAAAAGGTGAAGGAAATTCCATATGACGCTTTTTCCTTTGCCTCCTTTGGGACTTATCGTCTTTTATTCGATACAGAAGCTATAAAAACAGAATTTGCTCAGCGTATTGCCCTTAAAATCTTTAGCCAGGAACAATTTCTAGCTGCGTCCTGGCTTCCCGATACCGAGTTTTATGTTAAGAATTTCCTGTTGGCTCAGTCTGAATCCACAAAGTTTGATAAAGATATAGTCCATGATTGTTTGACTAAGCTCCATCAATTAGAAAATTTCGCCACATTCAGAAGTTTGAGAGCCAGGTTAGAAGACCAGGTGAAATTCCCGGCTCTTGATTTAGGCACTCTAAATCGAAAAGGCAAAATTAGCGAGATAAAAAAACTAATAGATCAAAGAGAAAACTCTAGATTTGGTAACCCTGGAGATCCTTATCAAGCCGGTAGGCCAAGCTTTTGGGCAGTTTATAATTACTATCACGATTACTACACTAAGAATTTCAAAGAATCAATCAGAAAAAAAGTTTTAGAAATATTAAATAAAAATAGCGGTACGGATAACTATGGAGCAGGAAACCTGTTTGCAGCCGAAGAATTTATAAATACATTAAAACGCTGGTATATAAAGTTTCTTAGAGGGTTTCCTGAACTAGGGCAACAATCTCAATTCACAATGGCCTGCAGCCAGGCTGACGCTACTGAGGGGACATATGAAGAGTGGTCCAGAAAGACGGACGAATTCTATTCAAATAATCAAAATAAGGGGAAAGGAGGAATATTTAGTGACCTTCGATCTGATTATTTAAAAATGCGGATTAAGTTGAGCGATCTTAAAATGAGAGATACGCTGAGACAACTGGTCAATGAAATAGCATCAAACAACCTTGATTATCTAGATACAATTCACAAAGACCTGCAGGAATGGATCTATACATTTGAGAATTGTCAAAAAACAATTCAAATGGCTTTAAACAACCTCCTGGAGGTAAGAAATCGTAAGAAAAGTATTGTCTGCGACGAATATTTGACCGAATCTCAAGATGAGATAGAAAAAAAGATTTTCGATCTAATAATTAATTGTTCCGAATGGGAAAAAGTAAAATCAACCGCTACAACAGCAAACACGTTAGAGTCAAGATTCCAAGAAGTCATCGATAATATTCCCCACAATCAATGGTCTGAATTTTTGGAAGGATTTACCTGGGGATTTAACCTTCCTGATCGAAATGGGAACCTACCTTCTGATAAACATGCTCCAGGAGCACTGGTGTGTTTTGTAAGCGCAAATCTCCCCGACTTTCCGGCTAAAAATGAATGGGAGAACAACGAGATTATCCAAAGTTGGAACTATAACCTTATTGAATGTTATCTAACCAATTACAAGCTTAATAACATTGATAACTTTTCAGCTTTCCAAATTCTTATGCTCAGACAAGATGAACCACAGCGAATTTTAGACAAGCTCAGTTATAAATCGAAATATATGCTTTTCTTAAACGATACGAAACTTAATGCACTAAAAGATCAAGGCTATAGCTCTTTTCCTCCAGAAGATCATTTTATTATTACCAGCTATTTTGGCTATCAGGAAAACCAACCACAATTAAAAAACTGGATTACCCTATTCGATAGCATGATGAATGTGGCAACACAAGAGGCCATAACTAAGGTCGATATAAAAGAAAAAGCCCATGAAATAGTATTTATCTCTTCCAAATATTGCCTGCCAGCTTCTGCCATGGAAAATCTTGTTAATACTGAAGATGTATATAGATATCGAATTGAAAATAAATTACCTCCTCCTCTCCATATCTTTATGGGCGAGAAAGTAGCAAGTAAATACGAACTGAAGATTTCAAACCAGTTTGATTCACCTTATGAGAAACTCCATCCCCGATTAATATCTGTTATGGAAGATGAAAGTCTAATTAGGAGTTTTCTTTTCGCCAAAATGTTCGCGTTAATTACCGAGGAATGGAGATCAGACCCTGAGACTCTTGTCCCAAGATATTATCTAAAGATAGGGGATATGGAATTTGTCGGCACAGATAATCGCCCCTGTTATTTCAGCGATTTAATGTATGGCATTTTGTACGATGCTGATAATATTAGAAGAAACAATAGATTACTTCAGTACCTGAAAAATGAGGTAAATGAGAAGTTGACAGAAACACCTAAGACCGACAAAAGGGAATTAATAAATAAACAAATCAAAGAATTCAATGAAAAAGTTAACGATGCTAATATCCCAAAACAAGAAAGAGATCTTTACAAAGTTTGGCTCGTTATGCTGAATGAAATTTTGCCCCAAATATCAGTATAATAAAAGCTAAGATGAGCCCTTTTGATTAGATAGCATTGAAAAAAGTGATATAGTGCCTAATCTTGGGAAAAGAACTTAATAGCGCGGAGGAATACAAAATATGGAAGAAGAAAGAAATCTAAACGACTTTGATGATGAGTATCCATTAACCCCGCTACCAGATGATTCTTTAATGACAAAGATAGGAGAAGATTTAACCTTTATGGCTGGTCATGGCCTGGTACCCGAGATTTATCAACGCGAAAAGGAAATTGAGCAAGTCATAAAAATTCTTGGCATGAGAAAAAAAGGGAATCCCGTAATCCTTGGCGAAGCCGGAGTTGGTAAGACCGCCCTGGTCAATTATCTGGCCCTTAAAATCGTCAGGAAAGAAGTTCCCGTATGGTTAAGAGGAAAGAAGATAATCAGGACATCTTTCTTGAACTTATGGTCTCTTGTTAGATCATCAGATTATCCCTGGCCAGAATATGGACGAATCCTAAAGTTCGTCATAGGTTTCTGTTCTACCAATCCCATAATTCTTTTTATGGACGAATTCCATACTATTTTTAGTCACTCTTATAGCATGGATTTTCTCAAGCCTGCCTTAGCCAGCGGGCAGCTAAGATTGATAGGGGCTACTACATCTCGAGACTATGAAAGATTCATTGCCCAGGACGAAGCTACAGCTAGAAGGTTCGAACCAGTTATTGTTCAGGAACCTTCCCTTGAGCTAACAAAGAAAATATTAAAAGAAATAAAACATGACTATGAAGAATATTATCAGACACAAATCTCAGATGAGATCATAGATTTTCTGGTAGTCTTGTCTAATGAATACATCCATAATCGTTTCCAACCGGACAAATCATTAACATTGCTGGAAAGAACTTTTATTAATTGTAGCACCAAAGGAAAAAATGAAGTTAAAAGGGAAGACGTTGAAGAAGCGCTATCTGAAATGACTGGCATCCCAAATCACGCCCTTAAGAAAGAATCCGCTCAAATTAGCGGCTTAGAGGCAGCACTAAATTATCATGTTTTAGGACAAGAAGAAGTAATTAAACAGATTACGAAAAGGCTCTTGATAACAATGACTAATTCTAGCGTTAACCCGAGCAGGCCTAAGGGTGTATTTCTATTAGTTGGACCAAGTGGGGTCGGAAAAACTGAGTTAGCCAAGGCTATAGCTTTACATATGACCGGCAGTGATGCTAACCTGATCCGTCTTGATATGTCTCTTTATAATACAGCCGGATCTACTTATGCGCTTTTAGGTGCCTCTAATGATCCTAATCGGCCACAGATTCCATTCCTCACCTACCAAATTAAGAATAAGCCTAACGCTGTGCTCCTCTTAGATGAAGCAGAAAAAGCGGATCAGGAGGTTCTAATGCTCTTTTTGCAGGTTTTTGACTATGGCCGTCTTAGAGATTATCAAGGTAATGACTTATACTTTAATAATACCATCATAATAATGACTGCTAACATCGGTTTTGAAAAAGAAAGAGCTGTAATCGTTTTTCCAGAAGATGATCGATCTAAATGGCCAAATCTGAAGAAAAAGGCTTTGGAAGTGGTTAAGAGAACATTCCCCTTAGAGTTTCTTGGTAGAATTGATGAGGTTTTAGTATTTAAACCCTTATCAAAAGACATTATGAAAGGTTTTATCAACCAGAAAATAAATCAGCTAGAAAAAGCGGACGGGAAAAAAATCATTTTATCTAAGAGAGCCATCGAACTCATTATAAAGAATGGATTTGACTCAGAATATGGCGCCAGAAAATTAAATTATGCTATTGACGAATTAATTGGCCCCTTATTAGCGGAAGCGAAGATGTATCCAACATGGGATGAAATCAAGGAAATCCAGATTGACCTTGACAAAAAGGGAAAAAACCTAAAGATATCAAAACTGAATGACATAATATCAGATGTCAAAGAAAAGCAATAAAATCACTTGAGGTTTGCCTGGGTAAGATTTTTGTCTGAGCATAGGTAAGTACTTTATGGTATTCATATTTGAGAGGCAATGAAGCTAGAATCAGGAAATATGATATTTAAGGATATATTTGATAATTTCAGGCCAATAGGAGTTTTAAATGGATACCTATCTAAAAAGCCCTTATCACCTACTGCTTGATAACAGGATAATTTATCTTACCGGTAATATTGACACCAATTCCGCCGATTATGTAATTAGCAATATGCTAGTCATGAATAGCCTTGATAAAAAATCAGATATAAAACTTTACATTTCGAGCTATGGTGGTAGCGTCTATGCTGGGTTAGCCATATACGATTGCATGCAAATGATTGAAGCTCCGGTGACAACATTTTGTATTGGTCTGGCTTTTTCTATGGCGGCCTGGATACTCGCAGCTGGCTCAAAAGGTAAAAGATACACTACTCCCAACTCGAGAATGCTTCTTCATCAGGCCTGGCTTCAGACAGCAGGTACTACCACCGATATCAAAATCGCTGCTGAGAATATCATAGACATAGAAAAGAAAATGATAGACATACTCGCTTATCATACTCAAAAAACTCATGTTGAAATAGAGAGCAGCATCCAGAGAGATTTATGGCTAAGCCCTGAAGAAGCTAAAAATTTCGGTCTTATTGATCATGTTGTGAATCTTCCTAAATTAAAAGCAAAAACAAAATAACTATGATTTTATCTTGAGTCATTTCTTCTTTTTTTCATTAGAAGCACAATAACAGGAGATTTTCTCAGAGCTGAACCTATTTTAAAATGTTACCAGTATTTCATTATAGATTCTTTCTATCTTCGAAAGTGGAATCCCCTTATAATTCGCTATTAATATCTGTTTTTGAACATCATTTATAAAAAGAATTCTGTCCAGATAATTTTCGAGCCTGTTACCCCGGCTATCTACAGCCAGGTCAATGTATTTTCCCCTTTCTTCTCCCTTTATTTCCCA
>Ga0116185_1001291_pt1 | contig 25406 bp, 17 predicted proteins | sample AD_JPNNA7_MetaG_FD_89754 | JGI IMG/M metagenome (GOLD analysis project Ga0116185, IMG submission 89754) | Active sludge microbial communities of municipal wastewater-treating anaerobic digesters from Japan - AD_JPNNA7_MetaG | ecosystem: Engineered > Bioreactor > Anaerobic > Digestate | place...
GAATTGCACATCTGTATCCTCCCCGATTGACGGAGCTTCGTATCTTTCATCGAAACCATTTATTGCAATTATATCTTTTTTATAAAGTGAAAAGTTGCAGCCGAGAAGTCCACGCACTTTTTTATTAAAGTATTTTCTTAACAATTTATTCTTAAAGTAAAAACCTTTTTCAACATAGTTTGATTTGCCAAGCACTGCATCTTCAAGCATTAAAAGATTGTTTGTTTCCAGGAATCCTTCTTTGATTTTATCTTCAGTTAGTAAATCAGTTATCTTTTGGGACAGGTTTACTCTTCTGCCTGTGCAAACAGTATTTTCTGAACTTTCGTTAAGATGTTCTTCAACAAATTTAGAGTGAGGGACACAGTCGGCATCAATAAAAATTAAATAACCGGATTCAGAGGCAAGTATTCCCTGGTTAAGAATTTTATTTTTTCTAAATCCGTTATCAGAATGCCAAATATGTTTAATACGAAAAGAATAATCTGAAGTGATGGTTTCTACTTCTTTAACAATTTCTTCTCTTGAGCCATCATCAGCAATAATAAATTCAAAATCTTTCTCGGTCTGTCTTTCAAATCCTGCAAGAACAAGTTTCAAATAATTTATATTGTTATAAAATGCCGCAATAACGGAAGTCTTATTCATTTTCGTTCAAGTCTTCCTGAATTTTTTTCTTGATCTTTTTCTTTTCCTTATCTCTGTCATAAGCCTTTGGATCTTTCTGCACCTTTGGCGGTTTTTGTGCAACTGGGATACGGATCTTTTTCTTTTTTATTTTAGCTTTTGATTTCATTAGCCTCACCCAGACCCTCTCCTAAGGAGAGGACTTAATTAAACTATTTATCAAAATTATAATAAAATTTTTCAATTGTTGAAACTCCGAAGGTTAATTTGTTTAACCTTTTTAACTTTAATTTTAATTAACAAACCTTCGAGGTTTTTTGTTTTACATATTCTTTTCAAAAAGAGTAATCAAGAATTATTGAAACCTCGAAGGTTTATTTATTTTAATCTTTTTAACTTTAATTTCTTACTAACAAACCTTAGAGATTTTCTGCTTTACAATTCTTTTCAAGAAGAGTAAGCAACAATTATTGAAACCTCGAAGGTGCATTTATTTAATCTTTTTAACTTTAATTTCTTACTAACAAACCTTAGAGATTTTCTGTTTTACAAATTCTTTTCAAGAAGAGTAATCTGCAATTATTGAAACCTCGAAGGTTTATTTGTTTTATCTTTTTACTCTAATTTTTACTAACAAACCTTCGAGGTTTTTTGTTTTACAAATTCCTTTCAAGAAGAGTGATCAACAATTGTTGAAACCTCGAAGATTTTCATTTATTTAAAGGCTTTAAAATATTGCATAAATAAACGGTGCTAATGCAGAACCCTGTGTAAGAATAATTAGTCCGCCAAGTAATATTAAAAATAAAATTATCGGCAGAAGCCACCATTTTTTTCTAACTTTCAAAAAATCCCAAAGCTCAGATAGTATTGATAGTTTGTTCATTTGATTACTGATATTTATTTAACAATTTCTTTTATCTATGAATATTACTTAAAAAAGTTCGAATGATTACAACAGTGTATAACTGCATGATTGCATGGTTGCATGCAGTCATACATCCATGCAATCATGCATCCTTGCATCCATACAATCATACATTTCCACACTTAAAATTGTCTTTCATAATCAATTTTATTTTTTACTGGTTCTCTTTTTTCCCAATAAGTATCAACTGTTTTGTCAAATCCAAGCGGCATAAATTTCTTTCCGAATATCCTTGCAATAAATCCTATCGGAGTAAGAATAATATAAAACAATAATGTTAATATAACTCTTGACATCACCAATCCCATTACCAACGCAAGCATCATCCAGAGCTTATGAAAAGGGCGTAAAACCGGAATTGCAATAAAGGAAAGAATAACAAACAATCCGCCGACAATTGAAAAATAAGTAAATGATGTTTTGCCCAAATACCATAAAAGCAACGAGATAAGAATCAGCACTATCCCAACTGTGATTCCTGTTTTCTTTACTGCTTCATCTGAACTGTCAATATGTTTTAATTCTTCTAACATTTTTATAATCTATAGTTCTTAAATTATTGAAACTCCCAAGGTTCATTTGTTTAATCTTCTTACTTTAATTTCTTACCAACAAACCTTCCAGGTTTTTTTGTTTGCAAATTCTGTTCAAGAAGAGTGATCAATAATTATTGAAACCCCGAAGGTTCTTTTATTTAATCTTTTTAATCCAATACAAATTCTTTTTTCCAGTCAGTATCTTTTTCAATTGGTTTTTGATCTTCCTTTTTCAAAATATAATTACCAAGCACAAGATAATCCATATTAGTCCGCATAAAACATTTATATGCATCTTCCGGCGTGCAGACAATCGGTTCACCTCTTATATTAAATGAAGTATTGATAATTACAGCACAGCCTGTTTTTTCTTCAAACTTTGAGATCAGTTTATGATAGCGGGGATTTGTTTCCTTATGAACCGTCTGCAGTCTTGCAGAATAATCTACGTGTGTAACTGCGGGAATATCAGAACGAACTACATTTAATTTATCTATTCCCCATTTGCTTTGGTCTTCATCAGTCATTGGGATTCTGCGTTCCTTTTTTACATCAGCGGTGAGCAGCATATAAGGACTTTCTTTTTCAATCTCAAAATAATCGTTTACTTTTTCATAAAGCACCGAAGGAGCAAATGGTCTGAAGCCTTCTCTGAATTTTATTTTTATATTCATCGTTGCCTGCATTTTGGGAGAGCGTGCATCACCGATTATTGTCCTTGATCCCAAAGCACGCGGACCAAATTCCATTTTACCATTAAACCAGCCGATTACTTTTTCAGAGTTGATAAGATTTGCAACATTTTCAATGAGTTCATCATCATTATATTTCTTTGCAGATAGATTGAATGACTGTATGAATGAATGAATATCATTTTCATCAAACTTTGGTCCTAAGTATGAACCTTTTTGTGAATCGGTTTTTTCATCTGTATTTCTCGGATTATTTTGATATTTATACCAGCCAATAAGTGCTGCACCAAGCGCTCCGCCAGCATCTCCTGCTGCAGGCTGAATCCATATATTTTCAAAAGGACCTTCACGAAGCAGTCTGCCGTTTGCAACACAATTAAGTGCAACTCCCCCAGCAAGACACAAATTTTTTAATTTAGTTTCTTTATAAACGTGTCTGCCTATCTTTAGAACAATTTCTTCAGTTACTTCCTGCAGTGATCTAGCAATATCCATTTCCTTTTGAGTAAGATTTGTTTCAGGAACACGCGGAGGACCTCCGAAAAGTTTATTAAACTTTTTGTTTGTCATTGTTAATCCCTGGCAGTAATTAAAGTAATCCATATTCATACGGAAGGAACCATCTTCTTTAACATCTATTAAATGATCATAGATCAGTTTTTTATATTTTGGTTCGCCGTATGGAGCTAATCCCATTACTTTATACTCGCCTGAGTTTACTTTAAATCCGGTGTAATAAGTTAAAGCCGAATAAAGCAATCCAAGTGAATGAGGAAATTTTATATCAGCAAAAAGCTGAAAATCATTTCCATCACCGATACCATAACTTGTTGTTGTCCATTCGCCAACTCCATCCATCGTTAAGATAGCAGCTTTGTAAAAAGGTGAAGGATAAAAAGCAGAAGCTGCGTGAGACTCGTGATGCTCGGGGAAGATAACCTTACCTGTGTAACCGAGTTTATCTTTTATCATTTCCTTCATCCACAATTTTTCTTTAATCCACAGAGGCATTGCTTTGATAAAAGATTTTATTCCAACCGGAGCAAAGGTAAGATATGTTTCAAGCAGGCGTTCAAATTTCAGAAATGGTTTATCATAAAATGCAACTAGATCAATCTGCTCAGCTTTTATTCCTGCATCTTTAAGGCAGAATTCAATTGCTTTCTGCGGAAAATTATGATCGTGTTTTTTTCTTGTAAATCTCTCTTCCTGAGCAGCAGAAAGTATGTCACCATCTTTTACAAGACAAGCAGCACTATCGTGATAAAATGCAGATATACCGAGTATGAACATACTATTTAATTACTGTAATTTTATTGAATAACATCCGTTTTATCTTTCCAGTCCTGAACCCATTCCATATTCATATTTAAGAGTGGAACAGCAAGAATTCGTCCGCCAAATCCAAGATAATTATAAGCAATCGATTGTAGTGATGATACCTGAATATTGTTCAAAGCATCCGGAAATATTTTAAGATCATATTTAACCGCAAGGTTTGAAATAAAATTATTATAAGCTTTATGCTGCTTTAAATATCCAAGCTCACGCCTCAATTCTTCATTAGCAGCTAAACTGATTTTAACTGAATCTTCTTTAACATCAATCAATTTAAATATCAGAAACTTATTTCCGACAGAAACGGGACCATATATTTCACCAATTTTCATCTGATCTGCTATCCTTCCGATTTCTCTATTTTCAGTTACGGAAAAATAACCTGATTCAATTTCATAATTATCAGTTGAATTTAATGAAGAATAATATTCTGCTATTTCCCTGAAATCTTTTCCGGATTCTACTTCAGCAAGAATTTTTTCCATAGTTTCAAGACTCTCAGAAAATATCTGAATGATATTAACTTTTTTTGTTCTGAAATTTTTATTGTTTTGCAAATATGCTTGTAATTCCTGATCAGTAATATTTGCGGAATCTATAAAATCCGAAGCAACAAGCTGCATATAGTAATTATCTTTCCACATTTGTATTTGTTCCTTAACCTCATCAGAGTTTTGCAGTCCTAATCTGTAACCTTCATCAGCAAGCATTTTGTATTCAGTAAATTTTCTAAGCTTATTGCTTAATGCATTAAAAATATAACTGTTAATAATTCTATCTACTGAAAGAATATCAAATCTTAAAAATGATATTAAATTACCAACTGAATATTTTTTATAACCCATATCAACTATAGTAAGATTCAGAGTATCAGAACCAAGTCTCTTTTTTATATCGGGTATATCAAAAATTGAAAGCGAATAAGGCGTTGATGATTTTTCTTTTGAGTATCTGCTAATCAGGACAGAAAATATTTCTGAAGAAATAATTCTAAGTAATTTTGAATTGACCCGCATTTCCTTATCTCTGAAAAATTCTTTTGTATAGATATTGTAATATTCAGATTCGGCTCTTTCTATCGCTATCCTTTCAGAATTTTTATAATCATTCTCCCAGCCTTTGGATTTATAAAGAACCGGATTATATCTTCTTAAAATCTTAAATATATACCAGCCGTCATCCATACGAATCGGATTTGATACTGAACCGTCAGGAAGAGGAAATAACTGATCTTCTATTGATCTGTCTAATTCACCGACCGATACAACTAACGAATCATTCCTGTCGGTTTTTAATTCTGAATACAGGCTGTCAAAAGAAACGCCAAGTTTTATCAGGTTGTGAATATTTTTTATCTCTTCTTCATTATCAGAATAGATATAGATCATCTGCACATTGTTTGCATTTGCAAGATAAAATGATAACAGAGAATCAGCTTTCGATCTTGCCCTTTCTCTGATAACCTTTTTATAAAGAGCATCACGCACAAACATTTCTTCAAAGTATTCCAACGATTCTTTTACTGAGGCAGAAGTATCAAGCCTTATTTCATCACCATATTTTGAAAATAATTTTTCAGCAATCAATGAATACAAGAATTCAAGTTTCAACTCTTTAACTATCTTTTTATTTTCTCTGAATAATTGAGGTGTAAGCTCGTATCTGGCTTTGAATTCCTGAGCAGTAATTACTTTATCACCTATCCGGGCAAGGATACTATTATCCTGCGGATAAAGCATCAATAACGGAAATAATATGAAAAATATAATTTTTAATATCGATTTAACCATTTAATTCTATTATAGATTTTTGGGAGGCAAAATATGCCTTAATACATAAAAATAAAAAGTAAATAAATTTATATTTTACCACTGTAAAATAAGTATCTATCGGGAGAAATATTGTCTAAAGTAAAGAGAAATAAAATCAGTAAAGAACATAATAAATTAGGCTCAATAAATAGATCTGACTCAGATAAACCAGCGAGAAAACCGCCATTCTGGTTTAAGATAGTTTTAGTTTTAATCCCGATAGTTTTTATTGTTCTTCTGGAATTATCACTGAGAATTTTCGGATATGGCAAGGATTATTCACAATGGGTTGAAGTAGTCCCCGGTCAACTGGTTCTCAATCCGGATGTTGCATACAGATACTTTCACTCAACCGAAGGCGTTCCATATTCAGATCAAAATAGTTTTTATAAAGATAAACCTGAAAATACATTCAGAGTTTTTATTATGGGTGGCAGCAGTGCGGCTGGTTATCCATATACACCAAACGGAGATTTCGGGTTATATATTAAAAAGAAACTCGAGATACTCTATCCATCTTCCAATATTGAAGTAATCAACATAGCATTAACTGCAACAAACTCATATACAATAATAGATTTATTGCCCGGAGTAATAGATCAAAAACCAGATTTGATTTTATTCTATGCCGGACATAATGAATATTACGGCGCTTACGGTGTGGGATCTATGGAATCAATCGGACAATCGAGAGTGGTTGTAAATTTTTTATTATCACTTGAAAAGTATAAAACCTTTAATTTACTCAGAGATTTTATTCAATGGATATTAAAATTATTTGCAGGAAGTGATTCAAACGGAGCGCTGAAGAAAAGCGGAACATTGATGTCCAGAATGGTTAAAGATCAGACCATACCACTTAATTCGGATATTTATGAATATGGCATTGAACAATTCCGCGGTAACTTTGATGACATACTAAGTATGTGTAAAAAAAGCGGAGTTCCTGTAATAATATCTACTCTCACCAGTAATCTGCGGGATCAGCCGCCATTTGTTTCATTAAAAGTAAATGGATTGCCTGAAGCAAAAGATGTTTTTAACCAGGCTCAATCAAAATTGAATGATTCTACTGAAGCATTAAAGGATTTTATTTATGCAAAAGATCTGGATGGATTAAGATTCAGAGCACCGGAAAAAATTAATGATATAATAATTGACTACTCAAAAAAATATAATCTTCCTCTTGCAGATATTGATTCTGTTTTTAACTCAGTCAGCCCTTATGGTATTACAGGCGATAATCTTATGACTGATCACCTGCATCCTACATTTGATGGATATAAACTGATAGGAAAATCTTTTTTTGAAATTATGGAGAAAAATAACTTTCTTCCCAAAACTCAAAGAATAAATATTGAACCTGCTGTTTTGGATAGTCTCACAAATCTGAATGTTTATATAACAAGATTGGATTCGGTTATTTCTAAATACAGGATTATGGTGTTAAAAAATGATTGGCCTTACAGCGAACCAAAAACTGTAGCCTATATGTTAAAGTTATTTAATCAGCAAAATAAAATTGATAGCGTTGCAGTAAAAGTTTTGGATAACCGTTATCCCTGGGAACGTGCACACCGCGAAGCGGCTGAATATTATCTCCGCAAAGGAGATTATAATGAATTTATAAAGGAAGCGAATGTTTTGATTACCCAATATCCGTTTATAAAAGATTATTATTCTTTTACTGTTGAACAGTTATTATCTGCAAAAAAGTTTGATGAGGTTTATCCTTTTTTAATAAAAGCATATAAAAGATTTCCTGATGCTTTATTTGCAAAATGGATTGGCACTATAGATCTATCCAAAGAGAAAATTGATAATGCAATCTTTTATTTAAATGAAAGTATCAAATACTCGTCAAACGATGCACAGGTTTATTATAATCTTGCAGGTGCTTATGCGAAAAAGAAAATGTATAAGGAAGCTTTAAACTCTATTAATAGTTGTGTTGCACTGAATCCAAATTATCCCAATGCTGCAAAGTTGAAAGCGCAATTAAGTCAATTAGTCCGATCAAATAAATAAAAACATTAAAAAGAGTTTAAAATAAAAAAGCCGATCATAAGACCGGCTTTTGCTCAGAAAAATATTTGCTTACTTCAACAGCATCATCTTTTTGGTTTGAGTGAAGTTGTTTGAAGTAATAGTATAGAAATAAACACCGCTAGTTAAACTTGAAGCATTAAAGTTTACTTCATAATTACCAGCGCTGCGATATTCATTAACCAAGGTTGCTACTTCCTGACCCAAAGTATTAAATACTTTTATATTAACAATTCCATCCTGAGGAATTGCAAAACGGATCAAAGTTGACGGGTTAAACGGATTTGGATAGTTCTGTGATAATTCATAAGTAACCGGTGTACCATTCTGTAAGTCTCTAACATCGGTAACCACGTTAACTAGGGTATGATCACCCATTGTACCAAATACGTTTTCAACAGTAGCACTTATCATATCTGATGTTAAGTTGATAAAGTGATCAGCTCCAACACCGTTTTCATTATCATTTCCGCCCTGGTTTGTAGCCAATCCCCAGTTTGCACCATATTTATATTGAATTCTTAATGGTGAATACTGTGGGAAAGTAACATCACGCGACCAAATATTATCTCCTGCTGTTATGTCACCATTAGTACCATTATCATATAATTTTATTGTTTTGGTACTATCAGCGCTTGGCCAACCGCCATCAGGCCATTGTAATGGTGCATTAGCACCGCACAATACTACATTTTCTATAGATGTAAATGGCTGCCCGTTAATTGCAGAAACTGCGCCTGCCATATTAACAGTAAATTTAATTGTAACAGGGAAGTTTGTAACTGTAGATAATGTTGCATCATTAAATGTTCTGGAAATAAATGCTGCCCCATAATTCATATCATCCCCGGTAACTACGTATGTTTTGTTAGGATCGTTTTCCCAGGTAGTTCCGGTTGGACTAAAATAAGCAAATTTATAAGAAAAGGTCTCACCTTCAAAAGTATATAATCTGAAGGTACCTTCATAAACGTTTGGATCAGTCAGACTCTTAAACAATAAACTATTATCTCCCCAGCTATTAAAGCTTCCCCTTACAGAAAGTGTATCTGTTGATGGATTGAAACGACCGGAAACGATCTCGAATTCCATATTACAGGAAAATGTAACATCAATTGAATCCGGCACAGCATATTGATCATCGTTATTAAAATATGCAAAAAATACGCTGCTGCCCGCAGGTACTATATATTCTCTGTTATCAATACTTTCCCATCCATCAGCACCTTTGATAAATTTGAAATACAGTGTATCGCCGACATTAAAAGTTTTAGTAATGGTATATACTGTATCTCCGTCAGTATCAGTCATAACATCAATACCATTGTTCCAGTCATTAAAGTTACCGGCAAGTTTAACAGGGTCACCGATAGTAAATTGCCCTTTGGCAGCTTGAACTCCCATATCTACCTGAAACTCTACAGTCTGAGCAAATGTAAAGTTTACAAATAGAGCAAATAAAATAAGCCCGAATAATTTATTCATTTTTTCTCCTTTATTTTTTTTGGACTATTTAAAGTTATTAGATTTTGCATTAGTTACAAAGTTAAAATTTAATACCAAAAGCAAATTGTTGAGTATAATCAAGTATTCCAAAATCCTGATATGCATAATCAAATATTAATCCCAATGTAGGTGTTAAATCATACTTAAGCCCAACACCAAAGGTTAATCCTTCTTCTGAGTTATCAAGATATAAAGATTTATAACCGCCCCGCAAAGAGATTACATTGAAAAGTGAATATTCGATACCGAGATTAAGCGATTCTGCATTATCATTCGGATGATAAGCATCAACAGCAAGAGTTACTTTATGATTTTCTATATCAACAACATCCATAGCCAAACCAACTTTAAATGTTAGCGGAAGAGGATATGAATCTGTATTAAGTTTAGCCAGTATCTGATCATTATTTCCATAAATCTGAGAATTAATATCATGCTGAACAAAAAGATCTTTTCCGTCCATCTTCATATCTGTTCCGAAGTTAGTTATGGCAGCTCCGATCCTTAAACCATAAATATCTGATAAGAACAACACTCCAAGATCAACTGCAAAACCGTTTGCTGTAGAGTTCCAGATTTTTTGGTTTATATATTTTAAGTTAGCGCCGATAGAAAATCTGTCAGTTAAGTTATATGCATAAGTCAACGAAAAGAACATATCGTGTGGTGTAAAGAACTCACCTGTTCCGTCAGGCTCCGTCATCGTAGTAACTTCAAGATCTCCATAATCAAGATAACCAATGCTTAGCCCGATAACGCCCATATCACCGATATTAAGCATTGAGCCAGCCCAATTATAATTGATATCGGCAAACCATGATAAGTGTGTAAACATTGCTTCATTTGATTCTAGCCTTGATGCGCCGGCAGGATTCCAGTAAAGTGATGTTACATCATTAGCAGTTGCAATAAAAGCGCCGCCCATTGCTGAAGCTCTGGGACCAATTCCAATATTTAAAAATGGTGAAGCTGTTGATCCGACTTTTGTTTGACCGGCTAAGCTTATTGTAAAAATAAAACTAAATAATAAAATAATTTTTTTCATTTTGTCTCCATTATTTTATAAGGGCAAACTTGCCGACTTTTGATCCGATTTCAGGAACCTCTGCCACAAAAACATAAACACCATAAGCAACATCCAGGTTTTCTTCTGTTCTCAGGTTCCAGTAAACATCGCCCACATACAGATCATCATGATAAAGTGTTTTAATTAGTTCACCTCTTACTGTAAAGATCGAGATTTTTGTGCCCGGCGGAATGTAAGTAAACCGTATTTCTCTTTCGCCGCGTCCGCTTGTTTGAGTGCTTAATAATCTTGATTCACCCTGATGTGTAACTACATAAGGATTTGGCACAACCTTAATTTTATCCAATTCACTGGAAGCTCGATCCTTATTGATCATCGCACCGGAAGTTGTAAAGGTTAAAAAGTCATTTCCATTGAATGGCTTTTTAGTGTACAGATCAAGAGTTCCGCCTGTTGGCAGCGGTGTATTTGCACTGGTGTAATAAAGATCCAGTTTCCAGGTGTTTCTTACTGTAGTATCAACCATATCTCTGAAATAAATTGAATAAGAAGTAGATACTGTTCCTGATTTTTTGAAGAAGAAATCAATATATCTGTTTTGTGTTATATTTTTAATTTTAAAATTAACAGGAGTTGCCGGGAAAATGTTTGCCGGATTATTCGGAGGAAACAGTCTGTATTCAACTGAAGTATCAGCAATTTCCGGATAGAATTCAATTGAATAATCATTCGGCAAAGTTAATCCGCTATTTTGAGGATAACGTGAATCTCTCATAATATCAAATGTAATGGTACCTGTTGTTCCTACAATATTAGAAAAGCCCGATTTGGTTTGATCAAGTTTTATCACCTTATCATTTAAGATCTGCAATCTGAATCCATGTCTTATAGGAGTATTTCCTGAAAACAATTTTGATCTTGCTACCAGACTATCATAAGGTGCAGTATAAGTTGAGCCGGTAAGCTTAAAGGGCAATCCGTTTACATAAATAGTATCATTGCCTGAAGGAATTTCAATAGTTTCCAGAGGGGCAACAATATATTCTTTGTTGATTGAAGGAATAAAAACTGTATCAGGTGTTTGTAAATCTATAAGTGACCAGTTAATTGTATAACCTTCAGCTCCCGAATCCTGAAAAGCAACCTTATACTTGAAATTATTCTTTATTGCCTCATCATCCACAACTTCAACATTAACCACACCGGTTCCAATAAATGGCTCAGATTTTTGAACATCAGAGATTGCTGCAGGAGTATAACCGGCAGGTCTTACACCCGGAGTAATATAACCGGTATTATCGTCTGTTATAATCAATCCGGTGTTGTCTCTTCTGATAAATTTTGAATTTTCAGTCGGGAAAATATCCTTCGAAGCATCGCCTTCATCATAAGCACATACTGCATAATAATAAGTTTGTCCAAGTACAACACTTGAATCAACAAACTTATTTACTAATCCTGTGTTTGAACCGAGATAAAATGTTGTACCGCCAACTTGTTCAAGTAGTTTTTGCGACGGATAAAAGAAACCCTGTATGGTGTCAACAAGATCATATTGCGCAATTGGTTTATCAAATGATAATACACCAAGTGCATTTGTAACTACTCTGGAATCCTGGAAGTTAGCATCAGTTGCACGATAAATTTTATATCCCTGAAAATCTTTTTTCTTTGTTATAAAATCCCTGTCGTTTTCAGTTCTCTCGCCATCCCAATAAATAACAACCTTACCATCTTCCTGAGTTAAGGTTATCTTCGGCTTTTTGGGTGGCTGTGGAAATTTATACCCTGAGTTATAAATCTGCTGAACAATTCGTTTATTACCAATGATATCGTCTAAATCTTCACCAAAAAGAAGTGCAACCGAAAATCTTTCCTTAACATCAGGATTGCCATTACCCGGAACAAGCGGAAAATATCCTGATGCATAAATAAAGTCGCCATCTTGCGGAATCGGCGGGATAACATCAAATCTGCCCGGTGTCATTCTTATCCACAATAATGAATCTTTAGAAAGATCCGGCGCTGCAGTTAGATTAAAGAAATTAAAACTTGTTAATCCGATTTGATCTGATTCATCAGGATCAGTTCTGCCGAAGTTTGGCTCTCCCTGATCAGGAACTCCGTTGCCTTCACCGAAATCAGGTCCAGGATATCCAAAATCATCGGGCCCTAAACCATCAATACCAACATCATCAAATTCAGGATCCCAGTCACCATCTTCATCAATATCGTTATCTCTTCTTTCGTCAATCATAAGATCATTAACTCCGGCACCGGTTCTGTAATTTTTATACCTTAAGCCTGGCAGTCCTTTTAAAACTCTGGCAGTGTAATGAATAGCCTGATTCTCATCAATCAGTCCATCAAGATCATTATCTATTCCATCATAAGCAGAAGGATGAGGAACCGATACACCGTTTACAATTGAACCAATATGTCCTTCACGGAAATATTTTCCCTGCTCAATTATAAATCTGACACCTAATGAATAAACTGTATCCGGCAGTGATGTAATGGTATGTAATGTTCTTTCGTAGGTTTGAGGATCAATAAGAACCACTACACTTCCAACAGTATAAGTTACTGAATCAAAATCTGACTGAACAAATCTTGGAGATTCACTTTTTGAGTCATCGTCGTTATCTATACCATCAAACGGATTTCCGGGCGATTCAAGAAATGCATATCCAACATAACCAACCTTTTGTCCTTTGTTACCAATTCCATCGCTATCCCACGAATATGTTACCCATTCATCAACGTCAAAATAACCAAGGTCATCTTGTGCATCACCATCTCCTCCGGCAAGAGTTCCTACAACTGTTCCAAAGTTTGCTTTGCGGTAAACTGTCGTTCCTTCATTTGTAATATCATACAACCAGAAAATTGCATCTTCAGCAAGAAAGTTTGACCACTGAAAACCTCTTACCCTCATCTTTAAAGCCATCCCGTTTCTGCTTGGATCTCTGCTATCAGGTGTAAATATTCTGATCAATTGAGTTCTTGGATCAGCAAAGTTAAATTCATCATCTGACTGATCGTCTGCATCAAATAAGCTTTCCTGATCGGCATTTTGAATACCACGACCAAAATATCCAAACCATTCCGTCTTTCCTGTTTCATCTTTCCAAGAAGAAGCTATTGGATCGTTCCAGCCTTCGATGGGCCAGGAATTCGGCAAGTGACTCATTGCAACAGTTTCTGCATTTGGATTTAAAAATCCAGGGATTGGGTTCCATCCCCAGAAATAATTTTTAGATGGATGTCTTTCATCTGACTGACCCTTACGAGGACCTCTTGAAATTATTACAGAGTGTAATGTATCACCCAGTGTATTGATAAACTCAACACCGATTAAAGGAATACAATCTCCGATATAATTTTCACCGGAACCTAAGGGCCATTCACCTCTGATATCAATTCCCTGATTAAATCCTGCAATTTGCCCATCATTGTAAAATGAAATTCCAACTCTGTTACCTGTATGTCTTCCCATTCTTAACAGAGTAGGATCACCTCTTTGAGCCAGCAGTTCCAAATTGAGTAAAGATAGCAGCAGTAATAATATTGTTAAAATTGTTTTGTGCATTTCAATCTCTTTCAATTTTTAAAAATTATATGAAAAACCAAGTTCAACTCTTCTAGGTTCAGAGAAGAAACCAGGGTTTGTATAGATCTCATCCAAAGTATTATAGTAGAGTTTCGGTTTGATCTTTTCAGCTTCTAACCGGCTAAATGTAAAAAGCGGATCTCCTGAATCATCATAAACTCCTCTTGGATTATCCATATCCAAAAGGTTATAAACTTTTAAGAAAAGCGATAATGTAGTGCTGCCGATAATAAAATCTTTATACACTCTTAAATCAAGATTTAAAATACTTGGTTTTGTTTCACTGTTTCGTGGTAAAGCATTCTGAGTTACGTTTGTATTTTTGTTAACCTGCGGGGTATATGGCTGACCAGTATAAAAATTGCCAATCAATGAAAAACCGTAATCTCTTTCAACTGAATAAGCAATGGATAGATTTAATGTATGTGCCTGATCCCAGTTAAGAGGTGCGATAAAAGTTTCCGGTAAAGCTCCGCCAAGTAATGCATTTCTTGCATCTGCCGGATTTGATGCATTACCTTTTGTTACCGAATATGTGTAATCAATACTTGTAGCTAAGCCTCCGGAAAATCTTTTTTCAAAGCTTACGATAAAACCTTTAGAGAATCCAAAGTCAGAGTTTGCATATCTGCTGTAACTTGAAGCACCGCCGAATACCAATATTTCATCGCTCTGTGTACCGGTAAGATCTCTGAAATCTTCAAAGAATACTGTGACATCAACAGCAATATCTTCACCTATTTGCTGCTGAACTCCGATTTCACCTTTTACAGTTTTCTGCGGTCTTAAATCTGCATTTCCAAACAATCCCTGATTGCCGGAACCTACACCAAGTTCAAATTCAGGATTTGTATATAAATATTCATAAGACGGCAACTGGAAAAAATGACCATAAGAAAAATGAAGCACTCCTTTATCAGTAATTGGGAATGCCAATCCGACACGAGGACTAACTTGATATTTTACAGAAGCATCCTTATACCAGTATTTTTCACGGTCTGCAACTGTTTTAAGGGTTTCTCCTTCATTTGGATCATAAATACCATTACCATTCAAATCATTAAACTGATTAGATGGTTTTAATGGATTATTAATATTCGGATCAGTCGGATCACTAAGTACTACGCCATCGGGATTAAAAATATCAAGTCTTGCACCGATATTAAAAATCAGATCAAATGCTTCAAACTTCGATTGAACATAAAATGCTCCTTCAACCGGATTATGCAAATATTCATTATTCAACGGCGAAGTTATCGGAGCTATATCTACAGTGCTAACACCATTTATTGTTGTGGGATATAAAGTTATATCCTTAAAATATATGCTGTGTCTTTTGAATTCACCACCGAACTGCAGGTTAATTTCCTGGGAAAACTGTGTAGCCCAATCCAACTTTGCTGAATAAGTTCCGGTACTTCTTTTAAATCGGCTGTAATCGGTTCCACCAACATCAAAACTGTACGGCGGAGTTTGTAAAGCAGTGTTATTAACATAGTTAGTTGCAAAAGTATTAGGATCGGTATAAATGTCTTCAAATAAAAAGTGTTTATACTCTTTATAGAAATAAGAAAAATTAAGATTATAAAAAGAAGAACCTGATAATGCATGATTGATTGAAAGAATATTAGAATATCCTTTTCTAAATCTTTGCAGATTATTATCCGGAGTTAATCTTCTCGAATGGTAATAATCCTGATATTCTTCTCTATCAATAACGTAGTTGTAATTAAGTTTTACTCCGGGCAAAAATCTATAAGTTAGTTTTCCTTGTCCATAAATCTTTTCATCCGGATTCATGGATACGTATGACTTATCACCATTTTGAGTAATATTAAAATCGGACCCACCGCTTCCTGCTACTTCAGAAGCTCTGTCAGTAACAAGAAAAAATCTTTTTCCGTACAGATATCCGGTGTTATAAAAATATCTTCCGTTCAGATAAAAGAAAAGCTGATCTCTTAAAATCGGTCCACTAAGGCTTCCTTCAAAATTTCTGATAGCAACCGGATTGATGCTTTTTATATCCCAGAATTTATCTTCCTTGTTTGAAAAATAATCACCAACATAAGTCTGGAAATTACCGTTAAAATTATTGCTTCCGTCTTTTGTAACAATATTTATAATTCCAGACATTGCCTGACCATATTCTGCATTAAATGCACCGCTGATTACCTGTAATTCCTGTACTGCATTTGCATTAACATTAATAACAGAACTTCCATCGTAAGCATCTGTAAGCGGCACACCATCAACCTGATAAGCAACCTGACCGGCCCTGCCGCCTCTGACGTGAAGATCGCTGCCGGATGTTACAATACCTGCCTGCAGAGAAAGCAGATCAGTTATCTCTGTAACAGGAAGCTGAGAGATCATATCTTCACCCACAACTGATGTAGTAGCTGTAACGTCTTTTCGAATTAAAGGTTTTGTTGCAACTACAACTACTTCTTCATTCAGCTCAAGTGCAGTTGAATGAAGAGAAAAATCCTGCGTTGCAGTAAAACCGCTTGCAACTTTAATACCTTGTGCAGTAACTGAATTATAACCTATTGCAGATGCTTTTACTGAATAAGTTCCGGGCGGCATATTTATAATAAAATAATTGCCATCAAGATCAGTTGCAGCGCCTTGATTAGTGCCTTCCACCATTACATTAACAAAAGGAAGCGCTTCACCTGTACTTGCATCAGTTACTTTACCGGCAATTTTCCCGCTCTGTCCAAAAGTTACTTGTGTAGAAAAAAGTAAAATTATAAACACAGTAAAAAACTGTATAGTAAACTTCATAATATTCCTCCGAGAGGTAAATTGTAGATCATTATTGAATTTATAATGGAAAGAGTACCAAATACTATAATTACTCCTTATAATACTTTACACTTAATAAAACATATTAATCAAACATGTTAATTTAATAAAAGTAACAGTTAATTTTACTAATTCAGTTTAGTATAAAAAATTATGACCTTATATAAATTATTCTGCCTTATTCAATTAATGATCTTCACTTTTGTGCTTAATAATTAAGGAAAAAGCAATTCTAAATGGATTCAATTATTCTTTTGTTTGAAAGGTTTAATAGATACAATCAGAAATGTTATTAAAAGACTACCGTTTACTGAACTCTACCATACCACCTAAAACATTTTTAGCATTAAATCCTGCTCTTTTAAGATATTCAACTGCAACCGCAGATCTATTTTGTGTACGGCAGATTACTATAATTTCTTTATCCTTAAATTTTTCCAGCTCATTGATCCGCTGATCAAGCACTTGTACAGGAATATTGATAGATGATTCAACCTTACCAAGAGGACCAATAAATTCTTCAGAGGTTCTAACATCAAGTACAACAATATTATTATCAGATTTAAGCTTCTCTTTAAATTCAGCCATCGTTAGCGAATTATCTGTTTTCAGTTGAGCAAAAGTCAAAGAGTTAATTATCAAAAGTAAACCTAAAATATTTATAAAATATTTTATCATATTATTTCCTTCTTTAATTTAATCCGCAAAATCCTGATGAACATCCGCCGCTATAAGATGGTTCAGCACTGCAATTACCTGTTTCACATCCGGAGGAAGATGTTGAAAAACCAACCGAACTGAATGTTGAGAAAACCTTCTGATTTTCTTTTGAATGACATTGCGGACAACTTACATTTTCAGGATTTGTTAAAGATTTATGAAATACTTCAAACTTAGAATTACAGTTGTTACATTTATATTCAAATACGGGCAAGTTGTGTTTCCTTCTTTTATTTTTATTTATCGCAATCGCTTAGATCTAAAAAATTCATCAATCGTTTATGAGCATCATCTGTTAACCTGACGTTATATTTTTTATAGTAATCAATTGTCAATCCAATAGTATTAAAATACTTCTGGCAGTCAGGACAATTGTCAAGATGATGTTTGATTGCAACACATTTATCGGATTCAAGATCTTCGCCAAGACTCTCACAAATATGCTGCATTACGTCTTTACAGTTTGGGTTTTGTTCACTCATCTGCTGAATGCCTTATTTAATTCTTTTCTTAAAAATGCTCTTGCTCTGTGTAATCTGGATTTAACTGCCGGAACAGATAACTCCGCTAATTTAGCAGTTTCTTCGGTTGATAATCCTTCAACATCACGGAGTAAAAAAACTATACGATATTCCGGACTTAGTTTGTTAATCGAATCATCGAGAATTTTTTTCAATTCGTCATTTTCAATATTTTGATTGGGTATTGTTGACCAATCTGCTGTGTAGCGATCTTCATAAAGTTCATCATCATTATCGATAGAAACAAAAGATTTGCTCTTATCTTTTCTTGCCATCATAAGACAATGATTGGAAACAATTCTATAAAGCCAGGTTGAAAGTTTTGAGTGTCCGTCAAACTGATGCAGGTTTTTTATCATACTGTAAAAAGTTTCCTGCATTATATGTTCAGCTTTATCCCTGTCCCTGCATATCTTAAACGAAAAATTAAATACAGTCTGCTCGTTATTTTTAACCAAACTTGCAAGAGCTTGTCTGTCACCGGACTTAGCCAGTTCTATCAGTTTTGTTTCTTCCATCTGTAAGATGCTTTATGTAAAAAGTGGATTCTAATTGTAAACAAAAATAGCAAATAATTCTTTTATTGCTAAATCTTCAAATTTTTAAGGTTTTTTAAGCATTTTTTTGTTGCACAATATTTGTAAGAATTGTAAAAAAAATAATTATCTCAGGATAAAGTTATGAGTTCAAATAAATATTTAGAAGCAATTAAAGAAAATGATCTGTTCAGAGGAATAGATCTTAAGTCAATTAACTTCTCGTATGATAGCAAAAGAATTATGGAGCTTAAAGAAGGTGATTTAGTTTACTCTTCGGGGCAGCCCGCTGATTTTGTATATCTGATTCTTGATGGCGAAGTTAAATTAAAATTAACAACTGTAAAACGTCTATTTTTTAAAAAGGCTAAAGAGTTCGTTGGTGAAAAAGAAATAATTGCCGGCACTGAAAGAAACTCTTCAGCACTAGCAAACAGTAATTGCACACTTTATAAAATTGATGCAGATGTTTTAAAAAATAATTTAGACTCATCAGCAAATTTACAATCAAGAATAAATTCAGAAGATGAAACAGTTCCTGAAGTACCAGTAATGGAATTTAATATTCCTCCTGTAACTCAGGAAAAAGCAACACCCGCTTTTTCGGCTGAACCTCAGAAGTTTGATCTTAATCAGTTTAAAGATTTTGAGCCGGACAAGAAAACAGTAGTAGATATTGATAATATTAAGGTATCTCACTACCAAAGAGAGCCTGATCTTGATGATATAATACAAGAAAAATATCTTATGAGTGATAATCATTCTTTAAAAAACCAGTTGTTAGATAATGAAAATGATGCTGGCAGTTGGATTATTACCGAAACTAATCTGGATAATTTGCCATCTTCTAAGAAGTCTTCTTTTCATGGTAACGAAAAAATAGAAGTTGATGAAATTATTACTCCATCGGGCCGAAAAGGCACTGTATCAGAAACAACCGATACTTTGATTGCAAATACCGGAGATCTACAATTAAATGGTAAAAATATAATTGAATTTCTGTTACAGAAAACTAATTCATTGGTTGGTGCTTTATATGTAGTTTCCCCTGATAAAACTTATCTGGATGAATTATATCAGACTACTGAATCAATTTACAAGGGTAAGAAATCCTTAAAAACCGGTATAACCGGAGCAGTTGCAAAGGATAAAAAAATAAGATATGTGGTATCATTTCAAAAAGATGTTAATTTTGATCCCGAGACCGACCTTCCAAATAATTTTTCAGGTGAAACATTAATATTTGTTCCTTTTGTTGATGAAAAGAATGAACTGATCGCGATTGCACAGCTTGGCAATAATGAAAAGATGTTTACAAAATCAGAAGAAAATAATTTAAAGGAATATGCAGCTAAATTAGTTGGATTATTCAAACCTGATCAAATGCCTGTTCAAAAAGCTTCCGTTAAAATAGCTTTATCTACTGATATCACACAATTTGCAAAATTTTTGTTAAACGATGTAAAGGCTCCGATGTTAACGGTCAGACATTATTCATCTATACTTTCCCGTTTTGAATTAGCAGATGAGATAAAGAAAGTAATATCGTTATTATCAGCACAAGCCAATAAAGTGATTGACCTGATTCAGGGAACGCTCGATTACTCTGAGAAAAACACAAAAGTAAAGCTGGAAACAGTTAACTTTAATGAATTTATGGAGCAATCATTAAATGTATTATCCGAATATGTTGAATCAAGAAACGTAAAGCTTTTCAAAAAATTAAGTGTAGATACAAAAGTCAGAATCGACACAAGAAAATTTTATGTGGCTTGTTTTTACATTTCCAAATTCGCCTGCGATGTAATGAAAAGCGGAAGCAATATTTATTTCAGTTCAGAGCTTAGCGATAATACACTTAAATTGATTATCAAAGATGAGAACAAAACTATAAAAGAATCTGATATTGATAATTTATTCAATCCGAATCTGTTCAATGATAGCGGAGATAATATCGGATTGAGCCTTGCAATAGCAAAATTCATTATTGAAGCAATGAATGCAAATATAAAATTACAATTTAATAATCCGGGACTGCTTTACCAGATTTCAATTCCCGTTTCTTCGTAGTAATTTTATGTAATGAATTTTAATCTTATAACTGTTCTTGGCCCGACTGCTACCGGAAAGACAAAGCTAGCAGTTCAGCTTGCAGAGTATTTCAATGGAGAAATAATCTCTGCTGATTCGCGCCAGGTTTACCACAGAATGAATATCGGAACAGGAAAAGATTTATCCGAATATATTTTCAAAGGTAAACAAATAAATTATCACCTGATCGATGTTATCGATCCGACCGAAGAATTTAATCTGTATAAGTTTCAGCAGTTGTTTTATAAAGCGTTTGAAGAGATCTCAGAGAAGAAGAAAATTCCTTTTCTTGTCGGTGGAACAGGAATGTACCTGGGTTCAATCCTTCAGGATTATAGTCTTAACAAAGCAGATTTTGAAAAAACGCAGCAGGAATATTTTTCATTTAGTGATGAAGAATTAAGAGTTATTCTTAAAAAGCTTAATCCTGTATTGCATAACACAACAGATCTTAATATAAGAGAACGGATTCTAAAAGCTATTGCTGTTTCAAAAGCACAGATGGATAACAGAGCAGATTTATCCGAAGTAAAAACCGTAAATATTAAATCATTGAACATCGGAGTTAAGCTGCCGCGTGAAGAAATAAAAAAAAGAATCACTGCAAGATTAAAAAGAAGATTAGACGAAGAAGGGATGATTGATGAAGTTCAATCGCTTTTGGATTCCGGAGTAAGTTATGATAAAATGATTTTCTTTGGTCTGGAGTATAAGTTTATTGCTCAATATCTTAGCGGTGAACTAAATAAAAATGATATGTTTCAGAAACTAAATTCAGCGATCCATTCATTTGCAAAGAGACAAATGACCTGGTTCAGAAAAATGGAGAGAGAAGGAGTTATGATTAATTGGATCGAAGGACCTGATTTTAATAAAGCTAAAGAATTAATTGAGAATAATTTATAGATCACTGCACGTTCTGATTTATACGGATAAAGTAATCCGGATTAATTATTTAAAATATCAAACAGCATAACAATGGTAATTCCTGAAAAAATTACTACATACTTAGAAAAAAGATCATCCAAAATCTGGAATATTGAGAGAGAGCATTCAAAATTTTTTCAGAAAATAATTGTTGTTCCATCAATTGCTGAAACTGACAATCTTCCTGCGTTAATTAAATCACTTGAGAAAAATGATAAGCTGGAATTGCATAACACACTTCTGCTTATTGTAGTTAATAATGCAGTTTCATCATCAAACGAAGTTAAAGAGGATAATAATAAAACTTTAAAATATTTAAAAAAGCTTAAAACAAAACTCAATCTTTCTTTTATTGATGCCTGCAGTCCGGGAAAAGAAATGGATGATAAAAATGCAGGGGTGGGATTAGCGAGAAAAATCGGGATGGATCTTGCATTAACAAAGTTTGATTACCTGTCTTTAAATAAAAATATTATGATATGCACAGATGCTGATTGCGTTGTTGATTCAAATTATTTAAATGAAATTTCAGATGATTTTAACCGTAATAATTATGAAGCTGCAACCGTTAATTTTGCTCACAATATTTCAGGTAATGATGAGGAAACAAAAGCTATTATCTGTTACGAAATATTTTTACGTTATTATGTGTTAGGATTAAGTTTTGCAAAATCTGAATATGCATTTCATACAATCGGTTCAACAATGGTCTGCACACCGGAAGCTTATGTAAAAATAGAGGGAATGAATAAATATAAAGCTGCAGAGGATTTTTATTTTCTTGAAAAACTTGCAAAGATTTATCCGATCGGCGAGATTAAAACAACATTTGTTCATCCATCAAAACGTGCTTCGTGGAGAGTGCCGTTCGGAACAGGACGTAGTGTTGGCAGATATTTATCAAATAAAAGAAATGAATACCAGCTTTTTGATCCTAAATCATTTATCATCCTCAAAAGCTGGCTGGAAATTTATTTTGATCAATCACTTACTGACCAGGAAAGTTTAATAAAAATATCAAAAAATATCCATCCTGCATTGTATCTTTTCCTGAATGAACAGGGTTTTGAAAAATTTATTCATAGAGTTTTATTAAATAATAAAAATGCAATAGAAATTGATAAGCAAAAGCATTACTGGTTTGATGCATTCAGAACATTAAAACTAATTCATTATCTTCGGGATATTGTAAATCCCAATCTAAATATGTTTGATGCAATTGATGAGTTGTTAAAATTAATGAATATTGAAAATAATATATTAAGAAATTCTGCTATTCCTGATTTGAAAATACAAAAAGAATATTTGCAGTTGCTTCGAAAGATACAGAGTTAAATGCTTGTTAAAACCAACATTGATGAATTTGAAAATTATCTGGTTGATGCTTCTAATTTTAAAGGTATTTGCCAAGCTGTTTACCTTCCTGAAAATTCTGATGAAATAGTTTCAATTATTAAAGAGGCTAATAAAAACAATATTAAAGTTACAGTTGCAGGAAACAGAACCGGATTAACCGGTGCCTGCATTCCGCAAAACGGAATTCTGATAGCTACAGATAAGTTAAACAGAATCTTAGAAATAAATCAAAAAGAATTTTATGCATTAGTTGAGCCGGCAGTTTTACTTTCTGATTTTCAAAGGGAACTTAAAGAGAAAAATCTTTTTTATCCTCCCGATCCAACTGAAACAAATTGTTATATCGGTGGAACGGTTGCAACTAATGCATCAGGTGCTAAAACTTTTAAATACGGACCCACAAGGGATTATGTTATCGGTTTACAGATCGTTCTTCCAGATGGCGAAGTGATTGATCTTGAAAGAGGAAAACTGAAAGCAAATGGATATGAGCTTAAACTTACCACTCAATCGGGAAAAGTGATTGAACTGCAAATTCCCGATTACACATTTCCAAAAGTTAAAAATGCCTCCGGTTATTTTGTAAAAAAAGATATGGATGCGATTGATTTGTTTATCGGATCTGAGGGGACACTCGGAATCATAAGCAAAATTAGATTAAAACTTCTGCCAAAACCCGAAGATACAATTTCGTGTGTGCTGTTTTTTGAGGATGAAACAATTGCAATAAATTTTCTTGAAGAAGCAAGAGATCATTCTTATCAAAACAAAGAACATAATATAAACGATAACATCAATGCACTTGCACTTGAATTTTTTGATGAACAAGCGCTAAGGTTTTTAGCAAAAGATTTCTCAACAATTCCTGATAATGCAAAAGCTGCAATATGGTTTGAGCAGGAAAGTAACACAGAAATTTTTGACAAGCTGCTTGATGCGTGGAATAGTTTAATGCAAAGATATAATATAAGTGAAGAAACTGCCTGGTTTGCTTTCAATGAAACTGATAAAGAAAAAATAAGAGATTTTCGCCATGCTATTTCATGGAAGGTTAATGAATATATAGCACAAAACAATTTTAGAAAACTCGGGACTGATGTAGCTGTTCCGGATAAAGAATTTCGTGAGTTTTATTTCACTTTACAAAAATGGGCAAAGCAAAGCAATATTGATTTTGTTGCTTATGGTCATTTTGGAAATTCTCACATTCACTTAAACTTTTTGCCAAAGACTGATGAAGAGTTTAACGAAGGAAAGAAACTATACAAACAAATTTGTGAAGAAGCAGTCAGACTTGGCGGGACGGTATCCGCTGAACACGGTATCGGGAAAGCAAAAAGAGATTATCTTTTAATGATGTACGGTGAGGAAAACATTCGCAAAATGGCAGTATTAAAAAAATCGCTTGATCCAAATCTTATTCTTGGAATCGGAAATATTTTTGATGAAAAGTTTTTAGCGTAGTTAAGTAATCCTTTCCTTCTGACGCACAATAATTAAAATCTCTGCGGGCTCTGCGACTTTGCGTGAAAAAATATTCTTACTCCTTACTCCTGACTTCAAATTTTAATTCCTTACACGGAGAGCCACAGAGGAGTCACTGAGTAACACAGAGTTTAATTGATTAGCGTTTATCTGTTCAAATCAGTTTAATCCGTGTTCCAATAAGGGAACCATAACATACTGATATTCTTCTACAACAATATAAAACCTTTTGCGGGCTTTGCGCCTCTGCGTGAAAAAATTCTGACTTCTGTCTCCTGTCTTCTGACTCCTTCTCATTAATTTCTTACACGGAGAGCCACAGAGAAGACACTGAGAAACACAGAGTTAAATCAGTTAAGATCATATAAAATCATAAAAATCAGTGTCCTATTATTGAAAGTTTCTTTAAGATTTTTTTGCGATAATTTTATCGCTATAATTTTTACTCTTTGTAATTTTTTTGTAATTATTAATTTCTTTTTTACCACTCCACTATAAAAACTAACTGGAATCAAATTATTATTAGAGGAATAATTTTTGCTGATTTAATACCTCTGCTGCTTTATCCACTCCTGCTAAATATTTAAAAAATTTTTGAGATGCCTTTGAAACCTATTATTAAAATACTGGCACGATATTTAGCTCTCTCTCTCTCTCTCTCTCTCTCTCTGCAATTTTTTATTGGGGTGGAGAGAATGGAACTGATAAATTCAATTCTGATTTTTTCCTTTTATTATGAAATCTTACCTGAGCAGTTATTCTCACAAAAAAGCTACTGCTCTTTTAACCTTGAGCATTTAACATTTATCATTTACTTTTACCCAACCGGTTTTAC
>Ga0116185_1001305_pt1 | contig 25281 bp, 22 predicted proteins | sample AD_JPNNA7_MetaG_FD_89754 | JGI IMG/M metagenome (GOLD analysis project Ga0116185, IMG submission 89754) | Active sludge microbial communities of municipal wastewater-treating anaerobic digesters from Japan - AD_JPNNA7_MetaG | ecosystem: Engineered > Bioreactor > Anaerobic > Digestate | place...
TCTTGTATTGCGTTTTCTTAGCACAACCTATCTGCACAAAACAGAACCTTGTTTTGTATCAAAATTTCCTGAATGCCATTCTTTACTTTTATTAAAAAACATACCATTCTAATCAATGAATTATCAGCGAGTTAGTAATGTGTTAGATAGATTGTAAATTTAAAATAGTCCAACGGATATTTTAAATTTTACAACGGTAATGCCGATGACATATATGTTATAGTACAATTTATTGGACTATTACATATATGCTTTCGGTATTAAATAATTATTCCTATTTTCGCTTTATTATAAAAAATTTATGAAAATAATTACTTACAATGTAAATGGAATTAGAGCCGCCTTAAGTAAAGGCTTACTCGATTGGATAAAAAATGTTAATCCAGATATAATTTGTTTACAAGAAACAAAAGCCCAACCCGAACAAATTCCTGTATTTGATTTTGAAGAAGCCGGATATTTAAGCTATTGGCATTCTGCTCAAAAAAAAGGATATAGCGGGGTTGCTATTCTCACCAAAAGAAAACCCGACCAAGTAATTTATGGAATGGGGAATGAAAAATACGACCAAGAAGGTCGTTTTCTTCGAGCCGATTACGGCGATATTTCTGTAGTTAGTGTATATCACCCTTCCGGTTCTAGTGGAGAAGAGCGACAAGCATTTAAAATGAAATGGCTTGATGATTACTATGATTATATTCACGAATTACAAAAAAATCGTCCAAATCTTATTTTAAGTGGCGATTATAATATTTGTCATAAACCGATAGATATCCACGACCCTATTCGGAATGCAACATCATCGGGGTTTTTACCGGAAGAGCGAGCATGGATTAGTCGTTTTATTGATAGTGGTTTTATTGATTCTTTTAGAAATTTTAATCAAGACCCTCATCAATATACATGGTGGAGTTACCGTGCAAATGCAAGGGTTAAAAATTTAGGATGGCGAATTGATTACAATATGGTTAGTGATTCTTTAAAAAGTAAATTAAAACGTTCGGTTATATTACCCGAAGCCAAACATTCCGACCATTGTCCGGTGTTATTGGAAATGGATTTTTAATAAAAAAACCAATGAATACATTGATAATGATGTTATAAACTAAATATTTTTATATTTTTGCTCCAAATAAACAACGAAAAATGAAAAAATCAATATTAAAATCATCTTTTTATTTTGCTCTTTGCAGTGCATTTTTGTTCTCCTGTGTTCCTGCTCGTCAGTTCGATGAGTTAAAAGCCAAAAGAGAAAAATGCGAAACAGAAAATGTGCAATTAAAGAAAGATAACGAATCTGTTACTACCCAAAATAAAGAGTTACAGTCGACAATTACTACGCTTAATAAAAAATTATCCTCTCTTGAGTTGGATTCGAATATACGTAATACGTCGTTAACGGCTATGACGACCAATTATGAACAACTTAATAAAACATATCAGCAATTGCTCAACAATTACAAAGAGATGCTTTCCGGAAACACTTCCGAGAACAAGAAAATACTGGCACAATTAAAAACAACGCAAGACAGTCTTCTTAACAAAGAAGATGCCTTAAAGAAACTAGCAATTGAATTGGGAGCAAAGAAAATATATTTAGATCAATTAAGTACCGACTTAGAAAAATCGAGATCGGAACTTACTACTTCCCAAACAGCATTAAAAGCAAAAGAAGCCAAATTAAATGAACTTCAATCTATTCTCGATAAAAAAGATTCTACTGTAAAAGCATTAAAGAATAAAGTATCCTCAGCATTAACCGGCTATGAAGGAAAAGGACTTACCATTTCTCAAAAAAATGGCAAAATATATGTTTCGTTAGAAGAAAGTTTACTTTTTGCTTCCGGAAGTTTTACTGTTGACCCCAAAGGAGTTGCAGCCATAAAAGAACTTGCCAAGTTATTAGAAACGAACGAAGATATCAATGTATTAATTGAAGGTCATACCGACAATGTACCTTACAAAGGAACCGGCGTATTAAAAGACAACTGGGATTTGAGTGCGTTAAGAGCAACGGCTATTGTTAAAATAATTACAAGTAACAGCGATGTTAATCCAAAAAGACTTACTTCTGCCGGCAGAAGCGAATACGATCCGGTAGAATCGAATACAACAAAAGAAGGAAAAGCAAAAAACCGTCGTACCGAAATAATTCTTACTCCAAAACTAGATGAATTATTTAAAATTATTGAAACAAACTAGTGCGACTAAATTGCAGAAGTAAACTGTTTTAAAAAGCGGAAATCATTTTTTCCTGACTTCGACAATGCGTCACCCAAAAATATTTTCCAAAAAATTTCCTCAAAAAACATTTCGAATGATTCATGTTTTTTTTGTGAGAAGTATTGTTTTCATCATGGTATTGCCACTTGATGGCTCTCGTTACAGTGTTTCGTGCGTGTTTAACGCATTGTAACGCGCCTGCCTTGCCTGACAAGGTATTCAATACGCAATTTCCAATGTTCAAAGTAATACAGCTGAAAATTCCAAATATTCGATAAATGCGCGTAAGCCCGGCAAAATAGCGAGGATAGGGCAAGCGTGAATGAAAATTTAATTAGAATTTAAGCAAAGCAGCCCGCTAATTCAGGTGGGCTGTTACTTTGCAAAAAAATTCTATTAAAATTTCAGAGCGGGTTGAAGCTTTATTTTGCCTAGATTTTTTTGTAACTTTTTTCATCAATGGAAAAAAGTTAAAATAAAAAACCGTCGTACCGAAATAATTCTTACTCCAAAACTGGATGAATTATTTAAAATTATTGAAACAAACTAGTGCGACTAAATTGCAGAAGTAAACTGTTTTAAAAAGCGGAAATCGTTTTCTGAAAATAAGCGGATATCTTTTACCCTATATTTAAGATTGGTAATACGTTCTATTCCCATGCCAAAAGCATATCCGGTATAAATAGTACTATCTATTTTACAGTTTTTTAATACGTTTGGATCTACCATTCCACAACCTAATATTTCTACCCATCCGGAATGTTTACAGAAAGCACAGCCTTTACCTCCACATAAATTACATGAAATATCCATTTCGGCAGAAGGTTCTGTAAAAGGGAAATAAGAAGGGCGCAAACGAATTTTTGTTTCTTCGCCAAACATCTCCTTTGCAAAATACAACAGCACTTGTTTTAAATCGGCAAAAGAAACATTTTTATCAATATATAAACCTTCAACCTGATGAAAAAAACAATGCGATCTAGATGAAATAGCTTCGTTCCGATATACTCTTCCAGGGAAAATTTTTCGGATAGGGGGCTTTTCCGTTTCCATTACTCTAACCTGAACAGAAGAAGTATGAGTACGTAAAGCGATATCGGGATTTTTTTGAATAAAAAAAGTATCCTGCATATCTCTAGCCGGATGTTCTTCTGGGAAATTTAATGCAGTAAAATTATGCCAATCATCTTCTATTTCAGGTCCTTCGGATACAGTAAAGCCTATTCTTGAAAAAATTTCGATAATTTTCGATCTTACAATAGAGATTGGATGACGCGAACCTAATTCTACAAAATTAACCGGTAACGAAAGGTCTTTATTGTTTTCATTAACTTGAGGCACTTCTTCGAACGACTGTTTGTAATCGTTCATTTTTTCTTGTGCCGCATTTTTTAATTCATTCAGTAACTTCCCAATATTTTTTCTTTCTTCGGATGAAATCGTTTTAAATTCTTCAAATAAGAGCGATAATTTCCCTTTTTTTGAAAGAAATTTTATTCTAAAATTTTCCAGTTCATCTGCTTTATTAACAGCGAACTCTTGAATTTCATTTTGAAGTTGTTTAATTTTTTCAAGCATAAAACGGAGTTTATTCTTCTATGACTTTAATACTCATTTTAATATCTTTAGCCGGACGATCGTAAGGGCCTGTTTTAGCAAGCGAAATCTTCTCTACTACATCCAATCCTTCATAAACTTCGCCAAAAACGGTATAATTAAAATCTAAGTGAGGAGTACCGCCAATAGTAGTATATGTTTTTATTTGTTCGGGGGTGTATGAATTCCCCGTTTGTTGCGATAATCGTTGCAATTCATATTCAGTAAAAACTCTTCCTTGAACGATATAGAATTGTGAGCCAGAAGATGCTTTTGCCGGGTTATTATCTCGGGCAGCCCCTAATGCTCCTTTTTTATGATATAATTTAACTACCGGAAATTTTCTTCCGCTTATATCTATAGAATCTAACAGTATTTCTGCCGGAATAGTATAATCAGGTCCTCCATTTCCTAACATGGTGGTAGAATCGGCATTTTTCGATTTAGGATCTCCCCCCTGTATCATAAATTCTTTTATAATTCTATGAAATAACGTACTATCAAAATATGCTTCTTTAGCAAGTTTTATAAAATTATCTCTATGCAATGGGGTTTCGTTATATAACTGAATTTTTATATCGCCATAGCTTGTATTAATACATACCTTTTTCATAATTTCTTCTTTTTTATTTTTTTTGGGTTTAATACCGGTTTTTTGTGTGAATGAATAAATACCAAAAGCTACTAGTAAAATAGCACATGAAAATAAAATGGACTTTTTCATCGTTTTTAAATTTGAATTGATTTTATTTGCATTACAATATAAATAATCATAACTTTGTATGATAATATCTAGCAAAAATATTAAATAATCGGGATATATGAAAACAATATTCAAATCTATCGTTATTTCATTCTTAGTTTTAATAACTATTTCATTTGTTTTTACCCGTTGCAAAGAAAACACAGAATGTAAGTCAGTTATAACCGTTAAACTACTTCAAGATACCACTAAAGTTGTTGCAGGTGCCAATATACGTATTCATAAACTTAATGTTGATGTAAGAGGCGTAAGCGACGCAAACGGACAATTCCGTCATACTTTTCCACTAGAAGCTATTTTAGATGTTTATGCCATGCGTAAAGATACCTTAGGAGATTCTCTTTATGGAAATGCCGTACTTAAGTTGGTTCCAGGCGGAACTGCTTATAAAACCGTTTTTGTAAAATAAGGTTTATTTTATAAATATTTCTTGAGGTATTATTGTTAAATCGGTTTCTTTTTTTGCCCTACTGTTATTGAGTTTTATAACGTATCGCTATTTTCGATACCATAATTGAATGTTGTAAAATATATTCAACGCTCCATCTTTTCCAATATCGTAATTTGCTTCTAATGCGTCGGAGTTAACACCTTTAATCCAGCCCTGCAGGGTGTAGGCATAATCAATGCCTTGTACATAAATATAGTAAATCGCAAAAATTTAACAAAAAAGCAAGGTCTTTTAAATACAAAATCAATTCAGTTATTAGAGAAAATACATTACAAAATATTTTTATTTTCATCAAATTACTTTATATTTGATAAATATTTATACGAACGAGTGGTTATTTTAGATAAACTGATATTTCCTACAACCAAATAATATTCCTTAAAAGTGCGGAGTCAGCACAATAAACACTGACAAAATTCGAATGAAAAAATTTACTCTTATTTTATCTATTTTTATTTTCGTTGCTATTACTGTAAACGCACAGTGGGTACAACAAAATAGTGGTACTTTAAATCAATTAGTTTCAGTTTGTTTTATTGATCAAAATACTGGCTTTACAGTAGGTGGTGAGGGTACAATATTAAAAACAATTGATGGCGGGAATACATGGGTGACTCAAAACAGTGGTACTACGTATTCTTTGTATGCAGTTGATTTTCTTGACTTAAATAATGGGTATGTTGTAGGATCAATTTGTAATGGAGAAAATCCTCCTAATACTACCTATACTAGCATCATCTTAAAAACAACAAATGGTGGGAATACATGGAATATTATAAAAACATTTTTAAATACTAGTCATTTTACAGATATTGATTTTATTTCAACGTCTACCGGATGGGCAACTTCTTATGGATATATTTATAAAACAATAGATGGAGGAATAAATTGGACAACTTGTGATCCTGGCTACGCATATTCTAGTGAAATCGTATTTGTTAATGATAATATAGGCTTTGTGATTTGTCAGATAGGTACAATATTAAAATCAACTGACGGTGGCAGTTCATGGGTAGCTACTTCTATTGGGGCAGCGGATATGGGTGCGCTTTTTTTTACAGATAATATTACAGGATATGTTACAACTATTAATGGACACGTTTGGAAAACTACTAATGCTGGTTCTACATGGGAACATGTTTCGGAAGTAGATAATAAATCATTGTATGATATTTTTTTTATTGATAGTAATATAGGATATATGGCAGGTGATGGATGGAAAATTTATAAAAGTTCCGATGGTGGTTTAACATGGAATATTCAAAATAGTGGGGTGTCTTCAAAATTAGTTGGTATTTTCTTTACTGATAATACACATGGCTGGGCTGTGGGAGAGGATGGCACAATATTACATACTGACAACGGTGGTGTTGGTCTTACTGAAAATGAATCTGAAAAGAATAAATTTATAATTTATCCAAATTCTTCAAATAAAGAAATAACAATTGAGATAATAGAGAATATAAAACCTATGGGGAACGAATGTGAAATAATAAATATTGACGGACAGATAATCAGAAATATTAAATTAATGAAAACAAAAACACAACTTGATATTTCAAATATACCTAGTGGAATATATTTTATAAAGCTTCTAACCGATAAAAGTGTCGAAGTAAAAAAGTTTATTAAAGAATAAAATGTAAAGATTTTGTCGATTTTTTTAGAAAACATATTCTATTTTTTTAGAAATTTTTAAAATTCTTTACACAGCAACAAACTAATTTTCGTTCGGAACGCTAAAAAAGAATTGAACATATGTTTAATAAATTAATACGAATAAAAGTAATTTATAGATAAATAATTAAAGATATACATACAAGAATAAATTTTTAAAAAATATAAAAATATTTTAATAACTTAAAAGCATAACTATTAGATATTATAATATATTAATAGTTATCGTTCAGTGCTAAAATACACAATAGAAACAAAATTCTATAATGAGAAAAAATGATGTTAATGCTTTAATTGAGCATGCAAAAAATGATTTTGAAAATATTAAAAATCAATATAGTAAAGCATTAGATGAGACAAGCATTTCATCGACTTTACAAATTAATATTAAAAACTTTATGGAAAATTTAAGGTCAGCATTAGACTATTTAGCGCACGATATTTATGAGAAACATATAGCTCCATATAGAAAGACTAATGGGAAGCCAGAAATTATAAAGATATTTTTCCCGTACGGAAAAACTGAAAATGATTTCAAATCTGGTGTAGGCTCTTCCCTTCCAGACTTAAAAATAGTATCCATAAAACTATATGAGATAATTGAAGCAATTCAACCTTATAAAATCGGGGACAATTGGTTATATGATTTTTGCAAAATACTCAATGATAAAAAACATAATACATTAACACCCCAGACAAAAACAAAAAAACAAACTATGACTGCTTTATCTGGTAGTTCAAGTATAACAATTCCAATAAATAATCCTAATATTTCAATACAACAAGGTAAGAATGCAAATATAACTTTTAACGGTGTACCAATTCAATTAAGCAATCAAGGAATTGAGCCACTTGCACCAGGATTAGAACGTACTATAACAACATGGATATATTTTAAATTTTCCGATACAAATATTGAAGTGCTTCCATTGCTTAAAAAGTCAATTGATGGTATTAAGATTCTATCTGGTAAAGTTTATCAAGAAATATTGATTAGGAGTTAATAGAATTAATGAAAGAGAATTATAATAGAATTTAGCACTGAAATGCTAACAAATTGCATATGGCAGACGGGGGGGGCTATAGCGGTCTGACAAGTCAGCCCTTTTGCTCACTTTCCTGCGGGTCTGACAGGATTTCTGTTGGAAATCCAGCCCGACCTCATACAAGTGACCGTTATAATTAAATCATATTAATAAAATATTAATAACGTAGTAAATAAGAATCGTAAAAACACAATAGTTATATTTGTGTTGACTTCATACAGTTAGTGCGGTAGTGACCCAACCCCCCTAATAGCCATCATAATTTTTAAATTACGATTGTATTAAATACCTTTAGCGGAAAAAATGTGCTGTTATACCATCTATATTTCGACAGTATTCGTATTTTGCTACCAATTTATAATTTTTTATCATATTACAGTTTTATTCACCTAAATAACAGAATATTATATATAATAAAATACAATTAAACTATTTTAAAATAAATCAAACATTTGCCACTTTTATCATTTCAATGTCTTTTGTTTGCTTTTATTTCCTAACCCCCTCAATAGCCGTCATAATTTTTAAATTATACCGAAAGCATATATGTAATAGTCCAATAAATTGTACTATAACATATATGTCATCGGTATTACCATTGTAAAATTTTAAATATCTGTTGGACTATTTTAAATTTACAATTGGTATTACATTTGTAGCATTAACTTAAAAAATTATGAAAAAAAGTTTTTTTATTTTATTCTGTCTAGCTACGCTCTTAAGCAGTTGTATCGAAATTGTTGAAGAAGTAACTATAAACTCCAATAAATCGGGAACAGTAAATATTTCAATGGACTTAGGAAAATTGGGCGGACTGGCTTTAAAAAACATGGGCGAAAAATATGTGCCTAAATCAACTTTAGAACTACTGGATAAACTCCCTGAAATCATGGCCGAAATGTTAAAAGAAGTAAACGGGTTAAGTAATATTAAATCGGCTTCCAATAAAAACGGACTTTATATGGTTCGCTTCGATTTCGAAAATGTAAAACAACTAAATCAAGCAGTCTATAAGTTATTTCAAATAAAAAAACGATTTTATGAACCTAACTATATTCGACTAACTTCGCATAAATTGATTAAAAAAAACTATGCTCCTTTATTGAGGGTTTTTGCTAAAAAGTACGAGGATCAGCTTGGCGATAAAAATCTTTTACAAAAAGTGTATTATAAATCGCTTATTCATTTTCCAAACGAAGTAACCCGATTTACGAATAAGAAAGCAAGCCTTTCAGCTAATAGCAATACCGTTGAATATAAATGTACTTTAGAAGAATTGCTTACTTCGAAAGCAAATATTGGAAATAAAATAAAATATTAAGAGCCTGTTTAAATTTCACAAACAACTTTTTGTATTAAGCTTTTAGAAAGATAAAAGGAAGGAAAAACGAGCCTTTTAAAAAGGCAAAATCCTTGAATAATAATTTAAATTAACGCTAACTGCTTTTTTATATGTCGTCCCTAACGGGACTTTGATGAATTAAGGTTTTATTGTTCTAGAAATATCCCGTCACTACGTGACTAGACGGAATGTTTTAATATTATTATATTTTCTGCAAATTTTTTAAATCTTTCTTCTGTCCCGTTAGGGACAAAATATTTATAAAAAAACAATATACCTTTACTAGTCCTGTAGGGACGATATATTATTCAACAACTTTTAAATATTTATATGTAGGCTGTAGTTATAAATATAACTCATATAAATGATTATTTCACACAAAATAAAAGACTTATCAATAAATATAGAAAGCCAAAAAAGATGGTTGATTGTAAGAATACTTTCTTGGTTTGAAAACGTTTGAAGATTAAGTAAAGACCTTGAATATCTTCTTGAATAAATTCAAGTAATGATTTATCTCGCTTCTATAAAATTATTATTGAATAAAATTTAAACAGTTTCTAAAATAGATTGGTACTATTTTTGAGTAGAACGTAATAAACTAAAAAAAACGAATCTATGAAAACACGTAATTATTTATTAATCGGTTTAGGTGTAATAATTATTGCATCGGTATTTGCTTTTAAACCTGTCCAAAAATCGTCTAAAGTGCAGTATATGCAGGTTACTACAATTGAATCTATTATTCCCGGCGGACTCGGACGGTCTAAAATGCTTATCACCAAACCCGACGGCTCTTTTACCGAAGAAAAAATGGAAAACCTTTACAGTATGGCCGGTATCAATTTCGGAAATGTAACAGCTAACGATAAAGATATTGTAAATAAGATTAATATTCTTACAGCCGATAATTGGGAACTGGAATCGGTTACTGTTGGTGCACAAAGTCCTTCCGATGGGACTGCACAGGGGATATTTTTAACCCGGTATTTATTTAAAAAATTGGTTGAATAAGCAGGCATTAAAATAAAGCAGGCATTAGAAATAAGCCCTTAGTTGAACACTTCCAACATGTACAGGGCTTATTTCTTTTGATTTTCGTCCTTCATAATTTAATGTGAGCTGTAAATTACCCGATAAATTTTTTTGATATGATAAGCTCCATGTAGCATTATTTCCTGTTTTTAAGCCTTCCAACATTTCGTAAGCAACAGACGACTGATCGGTGCTGTTGTATTTTATATTTACAAAATTTATTTTCGTTAATAAACTTCCTTTTGAAAGCACATTGTATTTAATGTCGATTCCTGTCTTATTAATAAAGGCTTTTTCATTTATTAACCCTTCGTTGTTCCTTTTTTCGGTATATTTATAGTTTACACTAATACGGAATGAGGTATTCGGCTGATAGCTAATAATAGGCTCTGTTTCGCTATAAATAATGATATAATTTTTGGTGTTGAAATAATCGGATTTATTGGTTTTTTCTCCTGTTTTAATAGAAGTAGTTAACGATATTTTTCGTGAAATATTCCATTTTAAATTTGCACTTTTTATAATATTCGTACGACTATCGTAGCCGTTTACTAAAAGGGTTTTATTCCGGTTATCCTGATATGTTATATCGAACCCAAATACAGAGCTGCTTCTGTTAAAATACAAGGAATTGCGAAACGAAGAGGTTAATGATACAAAGGTGGTATCGTTTATTTCGTTCACAAAAGGGTTGTAAGCTTTATATAAATCGGGGTCGGTATTTTTATGGTCAACTCTGTAAATAGTTTGATTGGAAAAACGTGATAAGAATTTTTTCCATCCTGTTGCTGTATTCCATACCACTACGGGGTTAAGTAAAAGCGATTCACTAAATAAATTGGTATATGTTTTTATATATTGATTAGTAGGAATATAAATGCGTATATAATTTGCTTGGTCTTGAAATGCAGCTATTTCAAATTCGTTGAGCTGTTTTACTCCATCGGCATTGTAATCGGTCCAGGAATATATTCCTTGTCCTTGTACCACCTCCAAATAAGAATATTCTTTTTTTACTTCCTGTCCGGAGCCTATTTCGTAATAGGTATTGGAAGAAAGAGCCCCTTTATAGGCTTTCAGAACATATTCCAATCGACTTATAAGCGATTTATCTTCTTTTTGGGTAGTAAGCGAGGTGTTATTAATTATTAAGTTTCTATAGGTTTGATATACGGTAAGAGTATGATTTTTATTTTTTGCCAGCTCTAACGAAATACCTGTGTTATGAGCCGTTGTAGATAAATCAAGTTCGTCGTTGGTTGGCAAATAATCCATTCTTTTGGAATAAAACAACTTAAATTTATTTTTCGTTGTATCTGCATTCGAAATATAGCCTTCCATTTCTTGAAACGAATAGCTATTCAATTGAAGGGTATCGGTATTATTTTTATGAAAGGTATTATATTCTTGTTCTTCTTTTATTCCTATAATTAATTTTTTAAAACGTTTAGAGAGGTCGGCTTTGCTACGAATAAAACGGGAGTTGTTAATTGTATTATCCGACGAAAGTAAACTGCCACTAAAAACAAGTTTAACGGTATTTTTCTCTAATTTACCGTTTAGCAGATTTTGTAAGCCTTTATATTGTTCTCCGGCTAAAAACGATTTTAGCTGAAACGAAGTATAATTCTTTTTTTTATCGCTTACCGATAGTTTAATGGTAGAGCTGTTTTCAGTAAGATTTGTTAGCAGCGTCGATAAATTCCAGTCGCGTTCAAATTCAACACTTCTATAGCGTTCAATGGGGTTAAACTGCTTGTTTGCATATTCATGACTTATATCGGTTATTAAGCTCCATCCGAGGCTGTCTTTTTTTGTTAACGGAATAATATGATTTAGTTGTGCTTTCCATGCATAACCAATATTATCGGAATTCCCCGCCGATGAAAAAAGATTGATGTCTTGGTTGCTAAGAGCAAGCTCTACTGTAGTTTTTGTTCTTTTTGAAATAGCATAAGCAGAAGAAAAAGTGAGCAATTGTTTTTTCTTAGGAGTAACAAGTTGAATAATGGGTTCATAATTCCCCTGTTTAATTCCTGATACCGGTGCCACCCATTTAAATACCCTTCCATTCGCAGAACTTTGTATTTGAATATAATTCCCTTTATTGGCTCCTACATTCGAAAATCCTAAGCGATAATGAGCACTGTCGGGGTTGGTACTATATACATAAACAGAATCATATAAAATTCCCGATACCAGCGTATCTTTTATTTTATATAACACCTGGTCGTTGGTATAAGCAATACTATCAACATAAGGTACAATAGCAAGCGATAAACTATCTCCTATTTGCGAAAGCATCGTTTTTTCTGCATCCGACAATTCCTGTTGAATAGCTTGATTTTTTAAATCCTGTTCTGTAAAAAAATGAATACGTGATGTTATTTTATTCGTAGTATAATCCACACCGCTATAAAATAAAGAACGGGCATAATTTTTATCGGAATATTCGAATTCTATAGAAATACGACTGTCTTTGGTAATTAAACGTTTAGCGGTAAAAGTAATTTCAGCCGTATTATAATCAATTACATAATCATTTTCTTGTCCTCTCACCATAAGTTCCCCGCTAATAAACACTTTTTCGGTTCCCGATAAAACAATAATATATGTTTCGTTTTCGGCACCTGTTAGTTTATATGGACCTTGATTCCCTTCTATCCCGGGAATGGTATTTTTAGCATATTTTCCTTTCGAAATTGCGGCTGCTGTTTTAATAGCTATTTTATCTGTTTTCTTTTTCTTATCGGCTGTAAGGAATGAAGTGGTAAAGCTTCCGCCTTGAGCTTTTTTATTAAAATTCATAAAATAGCTTTCGGGTTTTGTTAATTCAAAATCACCGGCAATTAGTTTCGAATTATAAGCGGAAAGCTGTATATATACTTTATCGAAATCCTGTATTTGTTGTGTGTTACCGTCGGGTTGTATAGGTATATTGTTATCGGTAATGGCAGCCAATATATCTATTTCATTATTTAATTTACCTGAAAGCTGAAGGTTAAAACTCGAATTAATAACCACATCCTGACTGTTTCCAAAAGAGACCCCTCTCGATATGCTTCCGTTTTTATTGAGTCCATCGAATTTAAAAATATCAACCGTTTGTTTTTCGAATGTAAAAGCAAAAGGGTTATAGGTTCCTTTATCGTCGGGTTCAATAAGTTTAACATCTTTATGGAAATAGGGCGTAGAAAAATTTATCGGAAAAACCTTATAGGTAACAAGTAAAGAAGACACTTTCCTTTTTAATATTATCTTCGATTCTGCATAATTCACACTATAATCTTCGCTGTTTAATTGATTTCCGAGGCTGTCTGTTATAATAAGTGAACCCGGAACAATGCTAAGTGAGTCGAGGATAATGGTATCGGTGGTATTGGTAATAGAGCGACTACGGAAATTACGTAACGACTGTGCTCCGGAATAAATCGGCAACATTCCTAAAATAAAAAGAAATACAGAAATATATTTTTTCAAGAGCATATGTATGCTTAATAAAGCTAAACAAATATAGTATTAATTGTAAAAATGCTATTTTTATATAAACGATAAATCATACAAAATAGCATAATTATAATAAAAAAGCGCCAAGGGTATAATATCTTGACGCTTTTCTAAAATAATAAACTAATTATTTCTGATTTAATTTTTCGTTGATAGAATCAAGCATATTTCCTACATTTTTCCAACGAAGAATTTCGGCATTATTGAATTTTATTTTAAAATGTTTCTCAATAGCTACCACTAGGTTAATATGCGATAATGAATCCCATTCATCAATATCATCGGAATAGGTTTCGCGTGTTATTTTAATTTCGTTATCATCGAAAACCTTACAAAATAGTGCATTTAATTCTTCTTGAATATTCATGTATCTCTTTTTTATTTTTCAACAATTTCTAACTCATTAATTAAATTCGTAGCACCGGCATATTTATCGATAATAAAAAGGACATAACGAATATCAACATTTATGGTTCTTTGCAGGTCGGGGTTATAAACAATATTTCCGGCCATGGCTTCCCAGTTACCATCGAAAGCAAGTCCTATTAATTCTCCGTTTCCATTAATAACAGGGCTTCCTGAGTTTCCTCCAGTAATATCGTTATCGGTTAAGAAACAAACTTTCATCTCCCCATTATCGGCATAACGACCGTAATCTTTCTTTTCATATAATTCTTTTAATTTTGAAGGAACTACAAATTCATCAACACTAGGGTCTTCTTTATCCATAACCCCTTTTAATGTTGTAAAATATTCGTAATGAATAGCATCGGCAGGGTAATAATCCAACACTTTTCCGTATGTTAAGCGCATAGTTCCATTTGCGTTAGGCGAATAATTTTTATCGGGATTCATTTTCCGTATTCCTGCTACAAATAAGCGATCTCCTTTACTTAACAAATCGTAAGCGGTAAGATAGTTTGTGTTTATTTCGGTAAACTTTTTCTTAACCGACAACATAGCAATAAATGCAGGGTCTTTTGCTAATATTTTTTTGTTGGGAGATGCTAAGAAAGTTTCTACTTTAGCTAAACTCGAAAACAAGGTTTTTGTAAATACATCGCTCGCATATTTTTCAAAATCATTTTTGTATTTACTTTCAATTACTGATTTTAAAATAGAAGGGTGATCGGATGCTTTTATGTCGTTATACATAAGTGATAACATAGCAGCAAATAACTTCTGGTCGGTAGGTGCATTAAAATCTTTAAAAAAGCGTTTAGCCGTTGATTTTAACGATGTTTTTAATTTCCCAATTTTTGCTGTATCTGGTTTTTCTTTTGAAAGTTCGGTATATAAATTTTCAAAACGGCCGGCAAAGCTTATTATTTCGCAGCCTCTCATAAGTCCTTCGGTATAATAAATCCGTGTTTTTGCATATTTAGTCATTTCCCCATAAGCGGTTTCTATTTCTTTTAATGCATTACTGTACTTTGTTTTGTTTGTTTCGCTTGCATTAACCCATTTCGTAAATTCCTCTTCAATGGCTTTTTTCTCATCGTATATTTTTAACTGTTTTAATGTTTTGCTTTGTCCGATAAAGAATTTCCAATAGTTAGAGGTCATTTGGTATTTGGATGAATATTTAATACGTACTTCGTCGCTTGCATCCATATCGGTTTTAATAAGTTCGAGCTTTTTATCTCTAATTTTTACGATAGATGGGTTTGTTTCTTCCAATGCTAGTTTTACTCCGTAAGAAGTAAGAAAACGGTCAGTTGTTCCGGGATATCCCAATATCATAGCATAATCGTTGGGTTTGTATCCTTTTATTGAAACAGGAAGTGCATGTTTTGGTTTTAATGGAATATTCTCTTTTGCATAAGCAGCCGGTTTCCCGTCGGGAGCACTGTAAATGCGGAACATAGAGAAGTCGCCGGTATGACGAGGCCACATCCAGTTATCAGTATCCCCTCCGAATTTGCCAATAGATGAAGGAGGAGCGCCAACTAAACGAACATCTTTAAATATTTCATATACAAAAAGATAATATTCGTTTCCATCATAAAAACTGCTTACAGAAGCTTCATAATGTGTGTCTTTGGTAGCTTCTGCTTTAATGATAGCAATAATTTCTTCCACTTTTTTATCTCTAGTAGTTTCGCTCATGGTGTCGTTGAGTTCAGCTAAAATTTTTTGGGTAACATCCTCAATACGAATTAAGAAAGTAGCTGTTAATCCTTCATTGGTAAGCTCTTCTTCTTTCGATTTAGCCCAAAATCCATCGGTTAAATAATCGTGTTCTACCGAGCTGTTTGCTTGAATAGCTCCGTAACCGCAATGGTGGTTGGTAAGCACTAATCCTTCTTTCGAAATAATTTCTCCGGTACAACCGTTTCCAAAACGAATAATGGCATCTTTTAAACTGGAATGATTTACACTATATATTTCTTCTGCAGTTAAGCGGCATCCCAGTTTCTGCATATCTGTATAATTTAAGCGTTCAATAAAGAGAGGAAGCCACATCCCTTCGTCGGCACGTAATGTTGTTGTTATACTCGAAATAAAAACAACCAAAATAATTAAACTTCTTTTAAACATAATGTATATCTTTTTTAATGGTTAAATAATAACTGTAATTTTAATGCAAAGTAAAATATTTTATTAAAAGGGGAATCATAAAAATACATAAATTAGATGTATATTAATTTAGCTTAGACAAATGTAAAGTGAAGAACTTGCGATGTTATGGAAGATTTTTTTTCATTGCAAATGCTAGTTTACACTTTAATAGGATCTTTTATAACGTGGTATTTTAAAATAACACCGTTTAAAAACACTACCCAATAAAAGGTGTAAAAAGTTTAAATTTAATTGATTAATTAAAAATAAAAGCGTTTTAATGTTTTATAATTTTTAACATAACGAAAGAAAAATAAGAAACATATTGAATTGATTTTTACTTTTACTTCTATGAATATAAAAAATTCGCTTTCAAACATAACAATTGGTGTAATTATTTTAATTATGACCTTTGTTTCTTCTAATCTTAATTGGGGGAAAGATCATTGGAAAGGAATTTTAGAAGCAGATGCAAAAGGATATTATGCTTACTTACCGGCAATATTCATCTATCATGATTTAAATTTTGGATTTTTCGAGAAGATAGAAAAGGAAAAATATTACGATAAAAATCTATATTACGATTATACTTCCGGTTCAAACGGAAAAAGAATTAATAAATATTATTGTGGAACGGCATTAGTACAACTACCTTTTTTTTTAATTGCTCATTATTCAAGTTATCTTTTGAATTTTGACATGGATGGTTATACAAAGCCCTATCCAATATTAATAAGCATTGCAGCATTATTTTATTTATGGATAGGCCTTTTATTCCTTAATTTAACTTTAAAAACATATCATTTCAGTGAACGCACAAGGGCATTTACATTAATTGCTAGCGTTTTTGGAACACATTTGTTTTATTATTCGGTGGGAGAACTCGGAATGTCGCATGTGTATTCATTTGCCTTTATGAATATGTTTATCTATTTTTTGCGACAATATTTTATTTTATTCAAAAAAAAGCAACTCTTGTTACTTGCAATTACTTTAGGTATAATTATTCTCATAAGGCCTATTAATGGACTGATTCTATTTATTATCCCTTTTGTTGCCGGAAATTATACCAATTTAAAAAATGGAATAAAAAAAATAATGAACTATAAAAAACAAAGCTTGTTCGCATTTATTGTTTTCACCCTAATAATATCGATACAGTTTATTATTTATAAAATTTCTACCGATCAGTATTTAGTTTATTCGTATGGTGACGAAGGTTTTAATTTTATGTCACCTCAAATTTTTAATATTCTTTTCAGTTATAAAAAGGGATTATTTCTTTATACCCCTATTTTATTGTTATCGTTAACAGGGGCTTATTTTTTATGGAAAAATGCTCGATTTGAATTTTATTCATTTTTTGGATTTTTCTTTCTCATTACCTATATCTTATCTTCATGGTGGTGCTGGTATTACGGAGGAAGCTTTTCATCGAGAGTGTATGTAGAATACATTGCTGTTTTTATGATTCTTTTGGGAACATTAATAGAAAGGGTAAACCGAAAATGGATACGTAATATGTTTATTTCTAGTATAATAGCACTAATTGTTATTTGCCAAATACAAACCTATCAGTATCGATATTATCTAATACATTGGTCGGAAATGACCAAAGAAAAATACTGGGATGTATTTATGAAAATAGAAAAAGAATAATAATTCGCAAAAAGAGTTATACGAACTCTTCCCCTTTTTCAATTTTTACATCGTTTACAAATTTGCGAATTTGTTGTTCATCGGTTTTTTTGCAAATAAGTAGAATATTATCCGATTCAACAACAATACAATCGGTGAGGCCGTGCATAACAACGAGCTTGTCGTTTGGCATATTTACAATACAATTTTTGGAATCGTAATTCATTACATTTTTCCCAACAATCGTATTGCCGTTCACATCTTTACTGCGTGTTTCATATAACGATCCCCAGGTTCCTAAATCCGACCAACCAAAATCCGATTTAAGTACGTAAACATTATCGGCTTTTTCCATTATGCCGTAATCGATAGAAATACTTTTACAAACAGTATACGTGCTTTTTATAAATTCATTTTCTTTAGGAGTATTATATTTTTTTATTCCTTCTTTAAAAAGATCGTTTATTTCGGGTAAATATTTATCGAATGCGGAGAGAATATCTTTTACTTTCCAAATAAAAATACCAGCATTCCAAAGAAAATCACCGCTTTTTAAAAAAGATTTAGCCATTTCTAAAACCGGCTTTTCTGTAAAGGTTTTAACTTTCTTTAATCGTTTATCTTCCGAGTAAGGATTTCCGGAATTAAATTGAATATAACCATATCCGGTATCGGGTCGACTTGGTTTTATTCCTAGAGTTAATAGCCAATTATTAGATTGAGTGCATTTTAATCCTGATTTAACAGTTTCAACAAAAGCGGTTTCGTTCAATATAATATGATCGGAAGGAGCTACTATTACATTGGCATCCGGATTTTTAGCTGCAATTTTATAGCTGGCATACGCAATACAAGGGGCTGTATTTCTGCGAGAAGGTTCGCAAATTATCTGTTCTTTCGTTAGTTCCGGTATTTGTTCTTCAACTAATTTCTCATATATTTCATTGGTAACAATGTAAATATTTTCTTTCGGACAGATTTTTTTAACTCGCTCATAGGTCTGCTGTATAAGCGTTTGACCTGTTCCCAAAATATCAATAAACTGTTTCGGATGAGATGCCCTGCTGATAGGCCAAAAGCGTGTTCCTATTCCACCCGCCATTATTACACAATAATCATTACTTTTCATCACAAAAATCCTTTAAATTAAACACAAAAATAATTAAATTTTATGGAAAATCAATTTTTAATTACGCCTCATTGTTAAACGGATGAACTTTATAAACCGGATTAAAAAGATATTTTTTTTGATTGCTCATATTCGTACATAAAATACGTTTTTTTAATTTCTTCTCTCTCTTGAAAATGAGATTATTCCTTATTTTAAAGAAATCTCCATCCATCAACTCGTCAATGTATTTTCCCTGAATTTCTGTATCAAAAAAAGATAAGGCTTTATATAAATTAATATCTGTGGTACTTGACGCTTTCGGGTTTTGGATATGGATTAGTAAACTAGCTGATATTTCTTGAGGAAATATTTCATTTTCAATCATTAATAGAATGAGTTTTTTAAAATTGGTTTTCCATAAATTCCCGTGTGGTTTTGAATATAAATGCCCTTCTTTCCAAACTAAATAATGAGCCCATTCATGAAGGAAGGTTATTAAAAATGCATACGAATTTAAATTTCCGTTTATAGAAATTCGGGGACATATTAATTTATTTTTAGCCGTTTTAAAATCGCCCAATTTCGATTTCCTGCTTTTTACTATAATAAAATCAACTTCCTGAAATTTTGTTAATTCAAAAAGAAATGGATAAGCCCTTAAAGGAAAAAAATTACTAGGAATGTTTTCGAAACGTAATAGCAGCCTTTGCATGTTCAAACTTTTGTTCTTTATTTATTTTGCTAAAAGTAGGGCAATCGGGGCATTTCTTTTTCCTAAAAATAAAGCATCCCGAAAATAAAAAGAGAAAAATAATAAGGAATATGAAAAAACTGTTTTTTTTATTTTTAAACATGCTAACTTTGTGGTTTTTGATTTGAACTTCAAAAATAAGAAAATTGTTGTTAGTTTTTTTAACTTTACAAAAAAATAATTCATTTTAATTTGGGACCCATTAGAAAAACATTATACCATATCGGCGGTTACGGTATGTTATTAAAAAGAGTTTTTATGAAACCCGACCGATGGAAGGTGTTCAGAAAACAAACGTTTATCGAAATGGATAATCTATGTATCGATTCTTTAGGTATTGTAGCTATTATATCGGTTTTTATGGGTGCTGTTTTGGTTATACAAACAGCTTATAATATCGATAGTCCTTGGGTGCCTCTTTATACCATCGGTTTTACAACTCGTCAGTCGCTGGTGCTCGAATTTTGTCCTACCATTGTTAGTTTAATATTAGCTGGGAAAGTGGGCTCTCGTATTTCCTCCGAAATAGGAACCATGCGGGTTACCGAACAAATTGATGCGCTGGAAATAATGGGAATTAATTCACCCAATTATTTAATATTACCTAAAATAACAGCATGTGTTTTAATTAACCCTTTTTTAATTATTATCAGTATATTTTTAGGATTAATAGGTGGTTGGTTTGTTGCCATGTTTACCGGTGAAGTTACTACACACGTTTATTTACTTGGAATTCAGTCTTTTTTTGTTCCTTTCGAAATATTTTATGCCCTTATTAAAACAGCGGCCTTTGCTTTTATTATAACCTCTGTTTCCGGTTATCATGGATATATTACAAAAGGAGGAGCTCTAGAAGTGGGACAGTCTAGCACCAAAGCCGTTGTTTACAGTAGTATTTTAATTATTTTAGCCAACTTGGTATTAACACAAATATTGCTCGGATGATAGAAGCAAAAAATATATCGAAAGTTTTTGGCGACCGACACGTACTTAAAGATGTATCGATTCAGTTTGATAAAGGAAAAACGAACCTTATTATTGGAGAAAGTGGTTCCGGAAAAACAGTACTCATGAAATGCCTGGTAGGACTACTAGAAGTTGATAAAGGACAAATTCTTTACGATAAAAGAAATTTTTCGGAGATGCAACTATTCGAGCGTAAAGCTATTCGCCAGGAAATTGGTATGCTGTTTCAAGGTGGGGCTCTTTTTGATTCTTTAAATGTTGAAGAAAACGTGATGTTCCCTTTAAACATGTTTTCTAATATGTCACTCGAAGAAAAACTAGACAGGGTAAATGTTTGCCTGAAACGTGTTAATATTATTAATTCCAATAAATTATTCCCTTCCGAAATAAGTGGCGGTATGAAAAAAAGAGTAGCTATTGCACGTGCCATTGCTATGAAACCGCAATACCTCTTTTGCGATGAACCTAATTCCGGCCTCGACCCCAAAACTTCTATTTTAATAGATAATCTTATAAATGAAATTACCCACGAATACAATATTACAACGGTTATTAATACCCACGATATGAATTCGGTAATTGAAATTGGCGATAAAATTGCATTTATTTATAAAGGACAGCTGTGGTGGGAAGGAACTAGCCTCGATATTCTTCATTCTCAAAATGAAGAACTCAATAATTTTGTGTATGCAACCGAGTTGCTTAGAAAACTGAAAGGCTAAGCTTTTTCTTTATATTCCTTTTACAATTTCATTCATCACATTATCGGCTAACCGACTGGCTCCTATGCGAAATAAAGAATTATTCAACCACGTATTTCCTAAAACAGCATATATAAGTTTAACATAATTTATGGCATCGGCCGGTTCCGAAATGCCACCTGCCGGCTTTATTCCGACTTTTTTATTGGTTTTAAGATAATACTCATTTATAGCATCAAGCATCGTTAACATGGCTTCTGGAGTGGCTGCACGACTAATTTTACCGGTAGATGTTTTTAAAAAATCGGCATCTGCATGCATAGCTATTTCGCTAGCTCTTCTAACATGGGTAAGAGATTCTAATTCGCCTGTTTCTAATATAACTTTTAAATGTATATTCTTACAAATATCTTTAATTGCGGAAATTTCATCAAAAACGGCATGGTAGTTGCCTTCCAGCAGCTTACCGCGCGATATAACCATATCTATTTCGTCGGCTCCTTCATCAATAGCATACCGTACTTCGCTTAGTTTTATGGGTAAAGGCGATTGTCCGCTTGGGAATGCACCGGCAACCGAAGCCGTTTTTATTCCGGTATTTTTTAATTCTTTTTTTACTATATGTACCAGCGTTGGATAAACACATACCGCTGCAACATTAGGAATAGTAGCGTGTTTTTCATGAAATGATTTTGCTTTATTGCAAACATCAACAATTTTTGCAGAGGTATCAGAACCTTCTAAAGAAGTAAGATCAATGCTGCTTAAAATAAATTTATACAACTCCATGTCCGAAAAACAGGTCAAATCGGGCTTTATTATTTCTTTTACCCTACGTTCAACTGCTGTTGTATTTATTTCGGGTGTTTGTGAAAAATCAATCATTGTTTTTCTTTCAAAGATAAAATATTTTATACGTATTTAAAAAGCAAATACATTTTCACTTTTTCTATCAAACCCTAATTGTGAAGATATTTAAAAATGAATACTTTTTATTTTTATAATCTGATTTATAAAAACGATTTTTTGCAATATATTTTTACTATCTTGCAAATAGCCTAAACTATTAACGATTGAAAAATGAAAATAAACAATTTACATAAGGAAACTGCTCCTTTTGGGAATACACCTAAAATGCCAGTCTTATTTCTCGGACATGGGAGCCCAATGAATGCAATTGAAGAGAATGAGTTTGTAGAAGGGTTTCGAAACATTGCAAAATCAATTCCTAAACCAACTGCCATTCTTTGTGTTTCGGCTCATTGGGAAACTCCCGGTACTTTTGTTACAGCGATGGACTTGCCTAAAACCATCCACGATTTCGGTGGTTTTCCACAAGCTCTTTTCGATGTACAATACCCGGCTCCGGGTAGTCCTGCCCTGGCTAACGAAATAAAATCGTTAATAACAACGACCTCTGTTGAATTAGATTATAATTGGGGCCTCGACCATGGTGCATGGAGTGTTATTAAACACATGTATCCTAAAGCAGAAGTCCCTGTAGTACAAATGAGTCTCGATTATTCGCAAAAACCACAATATCATTATAATTTAATGAAAGAATTAGCCTTACTTCGAAAAAAAGGAGTTCTTATTATAGGGAGTGGCAATATGGTTCACAACTTACGCTTGGTAGCTTGGGATAAGTTTAATTCCGATAACTATGCCTTCGATTGGGCTTTAGAAGCTAGCGAAAAAATGAAAAAATATATTCTTGCTGGCGACCATCTTCCGCTAATCAATTACAGTAGTCAGGGTAAAGCCTTTGAACTGGCTATCCCAACACCGGAACATTATTTGCCTTTATTATACGCATTGGCATTAAAGGAAGAAAATGAAGATATTAAATTGTTTAACGACAAGGCGGTGGCAGGTTCTTTAACAATGACATCGGTAATAATAGGATGACGTATTATTATTAAAGAGGTAAAAAAGAATGAAATTGAGAATGAAAAAATGAGGTTTTTACCCTATTGATTTGTTTTGTTTTTTAAAGGTTCTTTGTCGTCAAATCTTTTTAAAAAAACAAAACATGAAAACAAAATTACTCTTTTTCACTATTGCCATTCTTTGTTCAACATTTACAAATGCACAATGGCAACAAACATCTTTAAACACGGTGCCTGCCTATTGTCTTGCTTTAAATGGGTCGAATATTTTTGCAGGAAGTAGTACAGGGATGTACCTCTCTTCCAATAACGGAACTAATGGAATTCTGCGAATACCGGATTAACTTCTAATATTATTAAATCCCTTGCCGTTAGTGGTACTAATATTTTTGCAGGAACCGAAGGCTATGGCGTATATAGCTCATCAAATAATGGAAGTAATTGGGATGCTACGACTTTAATGGATGCTATTGTCCCTGCTATAGCAGTATGTGGTAATAATATTTTTGCAGGAACATTCGAAGGGGTTTTCTTATCTACCAACAACGGGGTAGCTTGGAATGCAGTGAATACAGGTTTATCGCATACAACTGTTTTTTCGTTAGCCCTAAACTCAAGCACTCTTTTTGCCGGAACCATAGATGGAGGGGTTTATAAACGAACATTAGCTGAAATGATATCGGGTATAAATGAAATAGATAACGAAAAATCCATTTCTATTTTTCCCAATCCTTTTTCGTTCGAAACGGTATTAAAAACAAAGAATGGGTTTAAAAATATTAGCTTAAGCATTTACAACTCCTTCGGACAGCAAGTAAAACAAATAAACAATATTTCCGGGCCAACAATAAACGTGCAACGAGATAATTTACCAAGTGGAATATATTTTATACAACTTGCAGATGAAAACAATGTAATTACAACATTGAAATTAATTATTACCGACTAAGAAAAATAACGAGCTTATAGAATAAAATGTTTTTAGAAAATAGGTGTTTTAAATTTTAACGTATATAAGCTCGTTTTTCTTATTATAACGATAACATAGATCCAATCTGTATTAATTATAATATTAATATTGTTTTTTTTTAAAAAATTTAAACAAGAATTAATATCAAAATTTTGGCTATAAAAATGGGTAGTTAATTTAAAAAAATTCGGACATTGTTTTATTGACTCGTTATTATTACTAATGCAACAATATTAACTGCAAATGCAATGCCCCAATTAGACCAAATTTTACGTTGTTTAATTTTTTTTGCTCTATCAGTATAACCATAATAATAATCTCTTTTTTTCATCAAATCTGGATCCGTATAATTCAAGTTTTTTTCTTTTGGTGGTGTTGTTGAACAAGTAATTGCAGGAATTAATCCAACAAGAGGCGAAATTAAGCTTACAAGTAATGTGCCTGTACCAGCATATTTATAGCCTCTGTAGTGTCTTAATGCATCTGATTGTCCTTTAGGAAAAAGATCGCGATTAGATTCATTTTCAGAAGTAGTATTTTCGTTTTTTTTCTCTTCAAAAAAAACATCATTGGTGCCATTTTCGTATATAATCATTATTACATCTGATTTAAGTATTGTATAAGTTGGGCCATCCAGATTGTCGGTTTTTTTATACTTAATTTCACTTTGTCCAACTTCTAAAATTTTTGTTTTAATTTCTGCTCCTGTTTTTTTTGTTATAATATCTTGAGCATAACAAGTTGACATAATAAATATAACTGTCAGTATTGTAAAAAATATTTTCTTCATTTTCTTCATTTTTTTAAAATTTTCCTACTTATAAAACTTTTCGGTATATCCCCGTTTTTATTAACAGCTGATTTAAATTTCTTTTAAAATTACTTTTTCTGTAATTTGAGGATAATATGTATGTTCCAGTTCGTGTATTTTTCCTGTTTTGTGCGCCACTTGAACGCTCTAAAAATTCATTATTGATATTCAGGCGATTAAGTTTTTAAATTTGGTAAAATGGGTCATGCGGACTTATTTTTGTGCATGTTTATACGCAAAAA
>Ga0116185_1001312_pt1 | contig 25167 bp, 15 predicted proteins | sample AD_JPNNA7_MetaG_FD_89754 | JGI IMG/M metagenome (GOLD analysis project Ga0116185, IMG submission 89754) | Active sludge microbial communities of municipal wastewater-treating anaerobic digesters from Japan - AD_JPNNA7_MetaG | ecosystem: Engineered > Bioreactor > Anaerobic > Digestate | place...
TCAGGGGCATCCTGCCGGATGTCCTTGTTTCCGTTGAAAGCATCAAGTGGTTCGGGTCCGAGGCCATCGAGCTGGCCTACAAGGATCCTGACGGGCGCCTTCTCAACGAGCTGCTCTACCGCAAGGACGAATCCCGGATCGAAATCGCCGAGGAAGGCCGCCCCTGGAGCTTCGACGGCGACGGAGCCCTGTTCAGGCTTGTCTCGGAGGCATACCGCATCCGGTTGGCTCATCTTTTCGATCCGGTACTGGCGGTTCACACTTCTCTTGTTACCCCGCTGCCGCATCAGATCACCGCAGTTTACGAGGAGATGCTCCCCAGGCATCCCCTGCGCTTCCTGCTGGCGGACGACCCCGGGGCGGGCAAGACGATCATGGCCGGCCTGCTGATGAAGGAGCTGGTCGCCAGGGGAGACCTCAACCGCTGCATGATCGTGTGCCCCGGAAACCTTGCGGAGCAGTGGCAGGACGAGATGGACAGCAAGTTCCACCTGCCGTTCGAGATCCTGACCAACGTGGGCATCGAGTCGGCCCGTACGGGCAACTGGTTCCTGGAAAACAACTTCGTTATCGCCAGGTTGGACAAGCTGGCGAGGGACGAGAACGTGCAGGCCAAGCTGTCGAGCCCGGAGTGCAACTGGGACCTGATCGTTTTCGACGAGGCGCACAAGCTTTCGGCCTCATTCTTCGGGAACAGGATCCATCAGACGCAACGCTACAGGCTGGCCAAGCTCCTTTCTCCAAAGACCCGGAATCTGCTTCTCATGACTGCCACGCCCCACAACGGCAAGGAAGAGGATTTCCAGCTCTTCATGGCCCTCCTCGACAGCGACAGGTTCGAGGGGCGATTCCGGGACGGCGTCCACACGGCCGACGTCTCCGATCTGATGAGGCGCATGGTCAAGGAGAACCTGCTCAAGTTCGACAGCACCCGGCTGTTCCCGGAGAGGATCGCCTACACCGTTCCCTACAAACTCTCGGAAGCGGAAGCCGAGCTGTACCGGCAGGTCACGAGCTACGTCCGTGACGAGTTCAACAGGGCGGACAAGCTGAACAACGAGAAGCGTGCCGGCAACGTCGGCTTCGCACTGACCATCCTCCAGCGGCGTCTTGCCTCCTCCCCCGAAGCCATCTACCAGTCTCTGCGGAGGCGTCGCGAGAAGCTGGAGAAGAAGCGTTCCGAACTCGAGACCCGGCAGCATTTCCAACCCCTGGGGAACCTCGACGAAGCCTTCACTCCGCCGGTCTCCATCGACTTCGACGATCTGGACGAGGCTCCCGATGGAGAGGTCGAGGATGTCGAAGACGAGGTGCTCGACCAGGCGACGGCTGCCAGGACGATCGAGGAACTCGAGGAGGAGATAAAAACCCTGGAACGCCTGGAAGCCCTCGCCTACAGCGTCAGATCGAGCCGGGAGGACCGCAAGTGGAGGGAGCTTGCCGGGCTGCTGGGTGAAATCTTCACACACGAGGCGATCGCACACGAGACGGCCCAGAATCCTCCCCCATACCACGCCGGCAGAATCCCTCGTCCCGAACCGTCCCTGCGCCAGAAGCTGGTCATCTTCACCGAGCATCGCGACACCCTCTTCTATCTGCAGCAGAGGATCGGTGGCTATCTCGGTCGCCCGGATTCGATCGTGACCATTCACGGGGCGATGAAGCGCGAGGATCGCCTGAAGGCCCAGGAGGCGTTCAAGTTCGACCCTCAGGTTCAGATTCTTCTCGCTACCGACGCCGCCGGCGAGGGCATCAATCTCCAGCGCGCCCACCTGATGGTCAACTACGATCTGCCCTGGAATCCCAACAGGATCGAGCAGAGGTTCGGTCGCATCCACCGCATCGGCCAGACCGAAGTCTGCCACCTCTGGAACCTCGTTGCCGAGGAGACCCGGGAGGGCGACGTCTACCGAACCCTGCTGGACAAGATCGAGGAAGCCAGGCAGTCGCTCGGAGGCCAGGTTTTCGACGTCCTGGGCAAGCTCCAGTTCGAGGGCAAGCCGCTCAAGGATCTTCTCATCGAGGCGATTCGATATGGCGAGAAACCCGAGGTGCGCGCCCGGCTGACCGAGGTCGTCTCCCACGCCGTGGACCTGGACCATTTCGCCAAGGTCATAGATGAATCGGCCCTTACCCACGAAGTCATGGACATCCCTGCCATCCAGCGGGTCAGGGAGGAGATGGAGCGTGCCGAAGCCCGACGCCTGCAGCCTCATTACATCGAGTCGTTCTTCCTCGAGGCGTTCACCAGGCTCGGAGGGTCGATCAAACCCCGCGAGAGCGGTCGTTACGAGATCACCCACGTGCCTGCACAGGTCAGGAACAGCATCCGGCAGGCCGGTTCGAGGAAGACGGTGCTTCAGAGATACGAGCGGGTGGCCTTCGAGAAGGAGTACCTGGAGGAGCAGGGCAGGGCCGACGCCGCCTTCCTGTGCCCGGGGCATCCTCTTCTCGATGCGGTTCTCGATCTCACGCTGCAGAGGAACCGCGACCTGCTCAGAAGGGGAACGGTTCTCGTCGATGACCGTGACCCCGGTGACCAGCCCCGGGTGCTCTTTTACCTCGAGCACTCCATCCAGGATGCCGGCACTTCGCAGACCGGCCGGAGGCACACCGTATCCCGGCAGATGATGTATGTGGAGCTTGACAGCCGGCAGAACGTCAGGCTGCTTCACTACGCCCCCTACCTGGACTACCGGCCGCTCCGGGAGGATGAGCCTTCGCCCGGAGCGATCATCGAGCGCCCGGAATGCGCCTGGATCACAAAGGACCTGGAACAGGCCGCAGTCAGCCATGCCATCAACAGACTGGTTCCCGGGCATCTCGAGGAAGTCCGGTCCTTCAGGGTCGGGCTGATCGAGAAGACCAGGCAGGCAGTGAGGGACAGGCTGACCAAGGAGCGGAACTACTGGGACCGCCGGGCCGAAGAGCTGAAGCTGAAGGAGAGGGAAGGCAAGCCGATCACGGAGCTGAACTGGCATGAGGCCAGACGCAGGGCCGATGACCTGTACGACAGGCTGAAGCGCCGGATGGATCAGCTCGACCTCGAAGCCCGGATCTCGGCTCTGCCTCCGGTGATCCTGGGGGGGATGGTGATCGTACCTGCCGGCCTGCTGGCAAGGATTGCCGGCAAGCCTGAGCTTCGGGCGGAGGGGCCGGTAGAGACTCAGGAGTCCGCAGCCAGGGCCAGGGCGATAGTGATGGCCGTGGAGCGGGGGCTGGGCAACGAACCCATCGATCGCGAGGACGAGAAGGTCGGCTACGACATCGAGAGCCGGGTTCCCGGAACGGGCAGGCTGCGGTTCATCGAGGTGAAGGGCCGGGTTGCCGGAGCCCGGACCATCACCGTAACTAAGAACGAGATTCTGTACTCCCTGAACAAGCCGGAGGACTTCATTCTGGCGATAGTGGAGTTCTTGGACGAGAACGACCACAGGGTCCATTACGTCCGCCGGCCGTTCCGTCGAGAGCCTGACTTCGGAGTGACCAGCGTGAACTATGACTTTGCCGGACTGCTTGAAAGGGCTGAAGCTCCACGATGAATCATCCGACTTTTACCCTGAATCATCCGGGTTGCATCCGGGCAATTGGGCCATTCATCCGGTTAAGCGAGGTAACTGCTTGATCAACAAAAAGAAGCTCATCGAGGTCGCGCTTCCGCTGGAGGCGATCAACAAGGCATCTGCCCGGGAGAAGAGCATCCGCCACGGGCACCCCAGCACACTCCATCTCTGGTGGGCGCGCCGGCCGCTGGCTGCCGCCAGGGCCGTGATCTTCGCCCAGATGGTGGACGACCCGTCGAGCTGCCCCGACCTGTTTCCCACCGAGAAGGCCCAGGAGAAGGAGCGCCAGCGCCTCTTCAAGATCATCGAGGACCTCGTGCTTTGGGAAAACACGACGAACGAGGAGGTTCTGGAGAGGGCTCGTGCAGAGATCCGGCAGAGCTGGAGACGAGCCTGTGCCGACAACGTCGACCATCCACGGGCGGAAGAGCTGTTCAACCCTCACAAGCTGCCTGCATTCCACGACCCGTTCGCCGGAGGAGGAGCGTTGCCGCTCGAAGCTCAGCGCCTGGGCCTGGAAGCCCATGCCGGCGACCTCAACCCGGTGGCCGTGCTCATCAACAAGGCGATGATCGAGATCCCGCCGAAGTTCGCAGGCAAGCCCCCGGTGAATCCTGCTTCCAGAGCCGACAAGGCGCTTTTCGAGAAGAAGTGGAAGGGCGCGGAGGGCCTGGCCGGGGACGTGCGCTACTATGGCCGGTGGATGCGCGATGAGGCCGAGAAGCGGATAGGCCGTCTCTACCCCAGGGTGGAGATCACTGCCGAGATGGCCAGGTGGCGGCCGGACCTCAAGACATATGAGGGGCAGGAGCTGACAGTCATCGCCTGGCTCTGGGCAAGAACGGTGAAGAGCCCGAACCCGGCCTTCGCGAATGTGAATGTCCCGCTCGCCTCGACCTTCATGCTTTCCACGAAGGCGGGCAGGGAAGCCTATGTCGAACCGGTGATCGAGGACGGCGGGTACAGATTCACTGTGAAGGTGGGGAAGCCAAGGGATGCGGAGGCGGCTAAGAGAGGGACTTCAGCAGGGAAGCGTGCAGCATTCAAGTGCCTTATGTCAGGGATTCCTGTCACTTACGACTACATCAGGGCTGAGGGACAGGCTGGACGCATGGGCGCAAAGCTCATGGCAATCGTGGCCGAGGGTGATCGAGGACGGGTCTATCTTCCCCCCATTCCTGAGCACGATGCGATAGCAAGAACTGCGAAGCCTGAGTGGAAGCCCGAGATATCGCAACCCGACAACCCGCGTGCCTTTACGACGCCCAATTACGGATTGATGACTTTTGCCGACCTCTTCACCCCCCGACAGCTCGTTGCGCTTACGACCTTCTCCGACCTGGTGGGCGAGGCGATGGAGAAGGCTCGGGAAGATGCGCTGACTGCGGGAATGCCCGATGACCCCGCTCCGCTTCGCGAAGGCGGCAAAGGCGCCACTGCCTACGCCGAGGCGGTGGGGGTGTATTTGGCATTCACACTGAGCAAGCAGGCCGATCTCGGTAATGCCCTGTGCAGATGGGAGCCAATTGCACAATGCCCACGCCAGTTATTCGGGCGCCAAGCAATACCGATGATATGGGACTATGCAGAAGGTAATCCCCTTGGCGACAGCTCGGGGGCTTGGATTGTTTTCTTGGATGGCATTGTGAAGGCGTTTTCAAAGTCGTTCGAATTCGTACCAAATAGTGCGTCTGGGCATGCCCAGCAGGGAGATGCTGGAACACAAACTATCTCTCAAGACAAGTTGGTTTCTACAGATCCCCCCTATTATGACAACATCGGTTACGCCGATCTTTCCGATTTTTTCTACGTCTGGCTCCGCCGCTCGATGCGCCCTGTTTTCCCCGACCTCTTCGCCACGCTCGCCGTGCCCAAAGCCGAGGAGCTTGTTGCCACACCCTACCGCCACGGCAGCAAGGAGCAGGCGGAAACCTTTTTCCTCGACGGCATGACTCAGGCGATGCACCGTCTATCAAGCCAGGCGCATCCCGCCTTCCCGGTCACCATCTATTACGCCTTCAAACAATCGGAAACCGACGACGATGAAGGCACTGCCAGCACAGGCTGGGACACCTTCCTCGAAGCGGTGATCCAAGCCGGCTTTGCGATCAGCGGGACCTGGCCGGTGCGTACTGAAAACAAGACGCGCCTGGTTGGTATGATTACAAACGCCCTCGCCTCCAGCATCGTCCTCGTCTGCCGCCCGCGCGCCGCCTCCGCCCCCACCGCCACGCGCCGCGAGTTCATCGCCGCTCTCAGGGCCGAACTTCCACAGGCGCTTGCCCACCTGCAGCGCGGCAACATCGCCCCGGTGGACCTGGCACAGGCGGCCATCGGCCCCGGCATGGCGATCTACACCCGATACTCCAGGGTGCTCGATGCGGAAGGCAGGCGGCTTTCGGTGCGGGAGGCCCTTGCCCTGATCAACCAGACCCTCGATGAGGTGCTGGCGGAACAGGAAGGCGACTTCGATCCCGACACCCGCTGGGCTTTGACCTGGTTCGATCAGAACGGCTTTGCCGAGGGCGATTTCGGAACCGCTGAAACCCTTACCAAGAGCAAGAACACAAGCGTCTCCGGCATGGCACAGGCAGGCATCATAGTCGCCAGGGCCGGCAACGTCCGGCTTCTCCAGCCCCACGAGCTGGATTCCAAGTGGGACCCTGCCACCGATGCCCGCCTGACGGTTTGGGAGTGTACGCATCAACTGATCCGCATCCTCGAGGACAAGACCGCGAAAGGCGGCGAAGCGGGCGCGGCAGAGCTTGCCCGTAATCTCGGCAGCAAGGCCGAAACCGCCCGGGATCTGGCATACCGGCTGTACACGATCTGCGAGCGCAGGAAGCGCGCCGGCGAGGCTTTCTCCTACAACAACCTGGTGCAGAGCTGGCCGGAGATCCAGCGCCTGGCCCAGAATGCAGACATGCTTGTCTCGGGACAAATTGATCTTTTCGGTGGCGAGGAGTAAGTCATGCGGATCGAGACCATTGAAATACGCAACTATCGCCTGTTCCGGGACACCAAACTCACTGATCTGCCTCGGCTTGCGGTAATCGTAGGTGCAAACGGATCCGGGAAGTCGACTCTGTTCGATGTGTTCAGCTTCCTCAAGGAATCATTGACGCAGAATGTCGCTGCCGCTGTTGCGCGAAGAGGAGGATTCCGCGAACTCATCAGCCGGGGAGAGACAGGCCCGATCTCGATCACTGTAAAGTTTCGTGAGAGCGGCAGGCGTCTTGCGACATACCAGCTCGACATAGCCGAGGATGCCGGGCGCCCCGTCGTGGATCGAGAGATCCTCAGGTTTAGACGGGGGCAGTATGGCCAGCCATGGCATTTTGTTGATTTCTCACGGGGGCATGGTGTTGCAATTACGAACGAGTCCTCTTACGGGGAAGAGGGTGCAGAGGCGGAGCGGAAGGAGCATGTGCTGGACGATCCCAGCGTCCTGGCGATCAAAGGGCTGGGGCAGTTCAAAGAGTTCCGTGTCGTGGCTGAGTTCCGGAGCATGATCGAGAACTGGCACATCTCGGACTTCCACATTAACAGCGCACGACCCAGCTCCGAGGCAGGATATGCGGAACACCTCTCGACCTTGGGCGACAATATCGCGCAGGTCGCTCAATTCCTCTTCGAAAACCACCCTGATCGTTTTAACCGGGTTCTTCGTGCAATGAGCGAACGCGTGCCTGGAGTAAGCCGGGTTGAAGCGAAACCAACCGAAGACGGGAGATTGGTTCTTCGGTTCCAGGACGGGAGTTTCAAGGATCCCTTTATTGCTCGCTATGTCTCCGACGGCACCATTAAGATGTTCGCTTACCTCGTCCTGCTCTACGATCCCAAGCCACATCCCCTCCTCGCGATAGAGGAACCGGAAAACCAGCTCTATCCTGAACTTCTTCATGAACTCGTGGAAGAGTTCCGCGATTATGCGCGCCGTGGCGGGCAGGTCTTCGTCTCCACTCATTCCCCCGACTTCCTGAATGGAGCGAATCTCGACGAGATCTACTGGCTGGTGAAGAAGGATGGTTTCACCACGGCACGAAGAGCATCTGAAAGCGAGACTCTACGCAACCTTGTAGAAGAGGGTGACTTACCCGGAGTGCTCTGGAAACAGGGGTTATTCGAAGGTGCAGGGCCGAGGTGAGCCGGCTTGTATTCCTTCTCGAGGAATTCTCTATGAAGGTATTCCTGGAAGAATTCCTGCCCCGGTTCTTTCCAGGTCTGGAGTTCCTGTGCGTCCCCCACGAAGGCAGGCATGATCTTGAAAAGAGCATCCCGAGGAAACTGCGAAGCTGGCGTGAACCGGGGGTCCGGTTCCTGATCCTGAGGGATAATGACGGCGGAGACTGTCGGGCGATCAAGGAACACCTGACTTCACTTTGCCTTGAGGGGAGGCGTGATGATGCTCTGGTGAGGATAGCATGTCAGGAGCTTGAAGCTTGGTATCTGGGAGAACCGGACGCACTTGCGACAGCATTCAGCCGTGATGAACTTAGAGCTGTCGGGAATGGAGCCCGTTATCGTGATCCGGATTCCGTTGTTAAGCCATCGGCAGAGATCGAGAGACTGGTTCCCGGGTTCCAGAAGGTTTCAGGAGCAAGACAGATGGCCAGGCATCTCTCGCTCGATGGAAACCGATCACGGAGCTTTCAAGCGCTCATAAGAGGGATAGAGAGGGAAGCTGTTGCAATAAGTCGGTCTTCTGCTTGCGGAGAAGAGAGCTGATGTCTCAAACAAATCACGAACGCGTCGGAAAGGCAATCGACCTGCTAAGGGCCGGGCTGAGCCCCTTCGTTGACAGGGAGTTCAAGGCTGTTTTCGGCGATGAGCACGCCGCCGCACTTGCCCGCTACCTCGGCGACGATCGGATCAACTCCGGGAAGCCCGTCCAGCAGTGGGACACGGGTACGCTTCTCAAGGTGATCTGGGAATCCTGGAACGAGGTCTTCAAGCGCACCCTGGGCTTCTCCGAGCGCAGCCTGGTGAGCGAGCTGCGTGACACCAGGAACCGCTGGGCTCATCAGGAGAACTTCACCAGTGACGATGCCTACCGGGCGATGGATTCCTCCGGGCGCCTGCTCGCCGCAGTCTCCGCCCCGCAGACCGACGAGATCGAGAAGATGAAGATGGAACTCCTGCGCCTGCGTTTCGACGAGCAGGTGCGGGGCGAGAAGCGAAAAACCGCCACCGTCACCGTGGAGAGCGTCACTTCCGGCAACCTGAAGGCATGGCGCGACATCATCACGCCTCACGCCGACGTCGCCGGCGGGCGCTATCAGCAGGCCGAGTTCGCGGCGGACCTCTGGCAGGTTCACCTGGGCGAGGGAACCGACGAATACCGTGATCCGGAAGAGTTCTTCCGGCGTACCTACCTCACGGAAAGCCTCAAGCAGCTTCTTTCCGGTGCGTTGATGCGGCTGTCCGGCAGGGGCGGCGACCCCGTCGTCCAACTGCAGACGAACTTCGGCGGCGGGAAGACCCACTCGATGCTGGCCCTCTACCATCTCTTCTCCGGCACTCCGGCCATCGGACTGGCAGGGCTCGAACCCATCATCGCGGAAGCCGGGATCACCTCCGTGCCGAAGGCCAGGCGGGTGGTGCTGGTAGGCAACAGGATTTCACCGGGCAACCCCGTCTCCAAGCCTGACGGCACCGTGGTTCGCACGCTATGGGGCGAGCTGGCCTGGCAGATAGGGGGCAGGAAGGCTTTCGCCATGGTGAAGGCCGATGACGAGAAGGCAACCAGCCCGGGAGACACGCTCCGCACCCTCCTGATCGAGTATGGCCCCTGCCTGATCCTGATTGACGAGTGGGTGGCCTACGCCCGGCAGCTTCACGATACGAACGACCTTCCCGCAGGCACGTTCGACACGCAGTTCACGTTCGCGCAGGCTCTCACCGAGTCGGTGAAGCTGGCCGGCAACAGCCTGGTGGTCATCTCCCTGCCGGCATCGGATACCGGAAGCTCCCCCCACGCCCAGGCGAATGACGTGGAAGTGGGAGGCCAGCGGGGCAGGGAAGCCCTGGATCGCCTCCGGAATGTGGTCGGGCGTGTGGAGTCGTCCTGGCGGCCGGCGAGCGCCGACGAGGGCTTTGAGATAGTCCGCCGGCGCCTCTTCGAGCCCTTCTCCGATCCACAGCAGTTCAAGGACAGGGATGTCATCGCCAGGGCATTCGCGGACCTCTACAAGGCCCAGCACCAGGAGTTTCCCCCGGAGTGCCGCGATACCGATTACGAGAAGCGCATCAAGGCGGCATTCCCGATACATCCCGAGATCTTCGACCGCCTCTACACCGACTGGTCAACGCTCCTGAAGTTCCAGAGGACGAGGGGTGTGCTGCGCCTGATGGCTGCGGTGATCCACAGCCTGTGGGAGAAGGGCGACAGGAGCCCGCTCATCCTGCCCGCCAACATCCCGATAGACGACAACAGGGTGCAGTTCGAACTCACCCGCTACCTCCCCGACAACTGGGCCCCGGTGATCGCCAGGGACGTGGACGGGCCGGATTCACTGCCCCTCAGGCTGGACAATGACGTGCCCAACCTGGGCAAGCACGCAGCCTGCAGGCGTGTCGCCCGGACGATCTATCTCGGGTCGGCCCCGACCGTGACCGCTGCTCATCGAGGGATAGAGGACCGCCGGGTGAAGCTGGGGTGCGTCATGCCCGGGGAGTCCCCGGCAGTGTTCGGTGACGCCCTGCGCCGGCTGGCTTCCACTGCACGCTATCTCTACCAGGATGGTCCGCATTACTGGTACTCCACCCAGCCCACCGTCACGAAGATCGCCGAAGACCGCGCCGAGCAGATGAAAAGGGAGCCCGACAAGGTCACGCAGGAGATAGACAGGAGACTGAGGGAGGACCTGAGGAAGCCCGGGGACTTCAGCCGGGTCCACCCGGTACCGCAATCCTCCCAGGATGTACCGGATACTCTCGAAGCCCGCTTGGTGGTACTGGGACCGGATCACTCCTACAGCAAGGAGCCGGGCAGTCCTGCGGAGCTTCGCGCGAAGGAGATCCTCGAGAACCGCGGCAACACGCCCCGCCTCTACAGGAATACCCTGGTCTTCCTGGCGGCGGATTCCATCCGGCTTCAGGACCTCGCGGACGCCGTGCGGCACTTCCTGGCCTGGGAATCGATCGTGCTCGAGAAGGAGGCGCTGGATCTCTCTCCCCACCAGGTGAAGCAGGCGGAAACGCAGAAGGCTTCCGCCGACAGCACGGTCAGGGCCCGCCTCCCTGAAGCCTACCAGTGGCTGCTCGTGCCGGTGCAGTCGTCACCTCAGGCGAAGATGGAGTGGCAGCCAAGCCGGCTGTCGGGTCAGGATGCGCTGGCGGTGCGCGCCTCCAAGAAACTCCGTAACGACGACCTCCTGGCGATCAGCCATGCCCCTACGCTCCTTCGCCACCAGTTGGACAAGATTCCCCTCTGGCGGGGAGACCATGTGGCGGTGAAGCAGGTGGTGGAGGATTACGCCCGGTACCTCTACCTCCCGAGGCTCGCCGAGCCCGAAATCCTGGCGAAATCCATCCTGGACGGACTCATGCTGTTAACCTGGCAGTCGGATGCCTTCGCCTACGCCGACAGCTACGATGAAGACAACGGACGGTACCGCGGGCTGAGGGGCGGGGGATTGCACGTCCATCTGTCGTCGGACTTCCCGGGCCTGCTGGTGAAGCCCGAGGTCGCGCTGAGACAGATAGAGCAGGAGAATAAGAAGCCGGCCGAAGGCGGCGAACCGGTTTCCCGGGGTGATGCGCCGGTGACATCAGATAGTTTTGCCGTGGCCTCCGGGCCGGTTGAAGAAAAGCCCAAAGCGGCAAAACCCAGACGATACCATGGGGCGGTGGAACTGGACCCCGATCGTGTCGGCCGTGATGCCAGCAGGATAGCGGACGAGGTCATCTCGCACCTCAGCACCCTGCCCAACGCCCGGGTACAGGTGACGCTGGAGATTCAGGCGGAGATACCTGACGGCGCCCCGGATACCGCAGTCAGGACCGTGACCGAAAACGCCCGAACCCTGAAGTTCACCTCACAGGGCTTCGAGGAGGAGTGAGTCTATCTGCCGCCCTAAAATGGAACTTAGAAGAACCAAGGATGTGATCCGTAAAACAATGCTGTTCAATCAGATATCCTTCCCTTGCAGGGATAAGGAGTGATTGCAGTCTGAGCCCGGGGACAGGAGTGGGTTTTCACGAACAACAACGCGTTGATGGAGGGATAACATGAGTGCAAGCATTGACCTCACAGAAATCGCCATGAGTGCTATCAAGCTTGTTCAAGAACACCTCGACTCGATCAACAGTATTCCTGACGAAGCGTGGATATACAAGAAACCTATTGATGTCTACGTCCATGGGGAAAGGCATTCATTTGTTCTTCCTCCTGGAAAGTACCGTTTCTTTTGTAAGAACACAAATCCGGCACCTTTTTCCCATCCGGAACTGGAGATCACTTTTCCCCAGTCTGAAGAACACGTTCACCCAACTCAAGAGAGAGTAGTCCTCCGGAATACGAAATCAGCTCGAGAATACACAACAGTATTTTCTGTAAAACAACAGTCAGAGTTCATCGTTGATATCAGTTGTCACACATTCATTTCAGAGGTATTGAAAGTAGGAAGATGTCACGTATTCATCGGTTTTGTGCGAATCGCCTGATGACTATGACGCCTTAGGCAGCCTGCACCCGATGGTCTGTCGAGAAAGAATCACCCGGGAAGTGGCCTCTCTCAGGCCCGTACTCCAGGAAGGTAACTGAAATGAACAAGAGGATGCTCGTTTTGGTATCCGTGCTTATGCTTGTTCTTGGCTGCGGTGATGTAGATTCCCCCAAGGATCCAATCGTCAGATCCTGGGGATGGGTAGGGATGAGTGATCGCATGGGCGGATCTGTGGTTACCTCGGATACTGATGGACTTGGGAGAATTTGGTTTAATAGTGATGGCACTTTCTCGAATACACAAGTATTCACATATTCATCCGGTACATGGATAAGGAATGGTTCCAGTTACACGCTCCGCACTCAGAACAATACCTACCAGGCATTGCTCAGCGGGGGGACACTATATATCAGTATAAGTGGCTTTATTATGTGCTTTGAATAATACTTTGCGGCCGGTTATCTATATTTACGATGATAGTAAGAGGAACGCCTGTTGATTATTTTTTGAATGAAGAACAGTCATTGGGTCTGCTAATCCTTGAGAAGGATTTTCTGTAGTACTCGGAGTGGTTCCTGACCGTAACTCTTATGAAGGAGTGTGGTGCGTGGAAGATCGCCTTAGAGTCCTGACTGTGACATCACCACCACATATGCCTCTAATGTTTTGGATTGCGAACTGTTTCTGCCTTCTTCTCGGTTGTGCCAGAGAGACACCTACGGCAATCGCCTATCGTTGTGGTGAATCCTGCTTCCTCACCGACGTGATCTCGATACCGGGTGAGCGGTGGGCTCTCGCTGGAAGTACCGGCTCGTTGGGGGAATCAGATTTGCTTCTTCTCATCGTCGAGAGTGATGGCACACCCGTACTGACCCGATCTTACGACTATCGGATGATCGATGACCTGTCTTCCATCGTAAGACTGCCGGATGGCGGATTTCTCCTGGCGGGAACGACTTCCGACTCAGTATTCGTAAATTCAATCATTTTATTAAGAACGGATTCGCTAGGCAATCCACTCTCTACCCGACTTTGGTCCGAGATGAGTTATCAGCATATTGGTAGAATCATTCCCGTTTCAGATGGTTATATCGTTATAGGAGCAGCCGGATTCCTCATGGATACAGAAGCGCTTTTGATTAAGTTGTCCTTGGATTTCAGCTTGCAGTGGAGCAGAATCCTTCATGTCGGCAGGAATAGCTGGATTCGTGATGGATTGACCGTCGTCGATGAAGGAGTACTGATTGTGGCTGGATCCAGGGGATCTGATGGACAAGAGGCGTTTGCAGCTTGCCTAGACAGCAGCGGTTCCATACGCTGGCTGACACCGCTTGATGCCGTCTACTCCTCAACAGGTCAAGCCATCCAGCCAGCAGGGGATGAATCCTGGATCGTCCTTGCCGGCGTATCACCGCCGGGAAACCACGATCTCTTCTTACAAAAGATTGGATCTGATGGATCAGTCGAACAATCGCTGCAGTTCGGTGCTTCGAGCCTCATCGAGTTTTCAAAAGTACTCATTGGCCTGCCAGATGGGCTACTGATAGCTGGCAATCGGTTCAATGCGTCGCAGACGGAGAGTTCAGTGCTTCTTGCCGGGTTTGATGATGATCTCGCACTGATGTGGCAGAGGGAATACAAGCCTGGTAGGTATGCTTCTATCGAAGGTGGGTGCATGGCTCCTGATGGTAGCTTGGCTCTTGCCGGCAATGTATCAATGCCTACTGATGTATTTCCAAAAGGTGCAGGACTTCTCATTATAACTGATGATGTAAAATATCTTCCCGAAGAGATAGTCGAAATTCAGCTTGTCACTGAGTACTCGATCCTTGAAATCGACTAGCGGTTCATCGCCGCTTGAATGAATACGTCCATAAAGTCACTTAATGGTGCACTTCTGCTTACCGCTGCTACTGACGTTCGGGAGAGATAATAGTAGGAGCTGGCCGTCCATTCCCCTATCAGCGCATCCACAAATTGCGAATAGCTGTCCAGGTCAGTGACTCCATTCAATACAATGCCAACATACATCAGCTCACAACCCATCAATCGGGTTTGGGTCTCGAGTGATACATTGAGAAAATCTCCGAAAGTAAGCTTGCTTGCTATCAGTCCGTTTCTATGTAGCATCCTTAGAACATTTCTCCAAGCTGCCTGCGAGTATGCCGAGTCAACAGGAAGCGAAAGGTCTTCTTCGGAGATATTGAACCAATAGTCGCCTCTTTGAAGGTCGATCCGAATCTCTTCCCTGAGCCTCGGAGTGCATGTCTCTAACTGCTCTAATCCGTTCATGGCTGTTCGGACTATTATGGAATCTGTGAGAGAAGCGATGTCGGAAGTACGCGAAGCGTATAGATTCTGGGTCAGGGAGTAATAAACTGCAGGCACGACTCTGTTCATGAACTGGTCGAAATCATCACGAGGAACAAGATCCGCCAGTATCGGTCCTGATATCGAATCAGTGATTGTGCAGTCGATCACGCCGAGAATGAACTGTGAAGCGTCAGTAATCTCGGCTTTTTCCAAGTAATATGTGATAGCATCCAGTCTATCCTGTCTGACTGCCAGGCGATAACTATCGTAATCTTTAAATGGAGCCCCGCATCCTAAAGCCAAGAGTGCTGTGGAAAGAACAAGCAAACCCATTCTAGGCATATTGTTTACCATCCTAGTATCCTGTTGTGGTGTAGACTCCTGTGATCACTGGTGCATGCACGTAGCTTCCAGCTTGGGTATAAAAGTCCTGACTCCTGCTTGTCACTTCCCCCCACACCGTGAAGCTAAGACCCTGCAGAGCTGGCACACGATCGAATCCCGACAGGTCGGCGATAAAGTGCCCATCTCCCGCATAGCAGTGTAACTGGTCGGAACCAAGCCATTCGACCGTTCTTCCCCATACCCTTACTCTTCGGCCAATGTACTGCGAGTGATGGTCTGCAAGGTACTTTGCAGTAACACGCTCACATGACTCCTGGTATGCAGTACGCCTCTCGGAATCGGTCATTTCCCTGTAGATAGTCACATTGACCGTGTCAGATGTCATCCCCTCGACCCCTGCAACCAACGTGAAGATGTTCTCCCCGAATTGATCGACTGAGACATACTTCGAGAATGATCCGTCCCGACCGGCCCTTACCTGACCGAGCGATGAACACCATGTATTCGGTCCGTCAAATACCCTGATCAAGGCTCTGCTGGTTGCATTGCCACGTATCGTATAGCTTCTGCCGGTACGCGAGATGTAGCAGTTCCAGGGATCGGTTACTGTGAGACTGACTCTGGGGTAACTGTATGCTACTCTGATAGTGTCGCGCAGTGTGTTGCCTGACGGGTTGTCCAGGACGACTGGATTAATTATTAGAACAGTTGGCGTGCGGTCAGGATTATTGGCCTCAAGCACCGAATCCGGAGAAAATAGAAACTCGAACATCCCCCGTTCGAGTACAGAGTCAATGCCGCATGCCCTCATTCTGGTTCCGGGCTCAGTTGTGACTGACGCATGGGTAATCCTGCCCAGACTGTCGTGACCATAGTTGAGGGAGATCGTCAAAGGAGTGTAGGAGTTGTTTATTAGAACAGAATCCCTGCTCTCATGTCCTTTTCGCGAAACTGTGAAATAGATCCAGTTGGCGCCAAGTTGAAGATCATTCGCGGATATTCGAAAGGATGGCCCAAAGGCCGTAACTATCTGCGATTCAAAATTGACCGCATTTGCAGTATCAGTCTGCACCGTAATCTGGAAATAGGGTTGCCCCCTGTTATCCCTTTCCTCTGTTGCTGTAACCTCGAAATCCAGCCGCTTCGTCCATATCATTCTGTTAAGAAAGACCGACCCGACAGCTACAACTAGGATTACAGGAATAGCTACCAGAAGTATTCTACTGATGTGTGATCTGCGCCTTGGCCCCGATGCGTAGTTACCACTTGGCGCCGACAGGTTCGAATCGGATGGTAAGCTGCTGACCTTAGGCGTATCCTCGCTCATCGTTCCCCTCCTTCGCTATTCTATCCCCGATACAACCCCCGACCAACCACACTCTCCAGATGAATTGCATCTGACCATGAATGCCGATTTACCTGAGCCAGACGGATTCCACCTAGATCCAACGACCACGAATCCACTATCCGAGCACGAGGAGACCGAACTGGCCTGTGACGATGATCCAGAATCGTAAGAATGGCTCCAGTTGATACAGCCATTCTCAAGCAGGCAAGTAAGAGTCATGGCATAGCTTTGCCCATCCGAGCCTGGACGTGAATTGCATACAAGTATCCGATTACTGTCTACAGCAGTGATTTTGGATGTGTAGGCAAACGGATGATCCGGGAGTGTCATCGACCATACAGGTTCCAGCGAAAGATCGGTCTTGATGACCTCGATACTCTCCTCAGCCACATCACGCAGACTGCAGATGAATACAGGAGAGCTATCGATGAGTGCCACTCCTCGGTAGCAGCTTACTCGACTGAGAGTGCTTTCGGAAAGGAGATCTCCCTGGTTAGATACAAAGGCGCTCCAACCCGTCGAGATCCCTCCGAAGCCCTGTCTTGAGTTATTCCCGACTAAAAGAAGATCGCCATCGGGCATTTCAACGGCGTCAGAAACACCCGTATGGCCCTGCACATCAAGAGATGAACGCCATATCTCGTCGCCATCCTTGTTGATTCTTACCAGAAACGGTCTGTATTCAGAGTCGCACAGTCTTTGGACTCCTGTCAACAAGTAGGTTTCATCGGACATGGGAACAATGCAGCAAGGAGCCTCATCTCCTGCGGAGCCGAACTTCCTGTCCCACAGGATGGTAGCATCTGACTTTACCCGCATGGCCCAGAATTCGCTTGATCTAGCCTGAGTTGTCCAAACACCTAAAAGTATGAAAGTGCTGTCTGAGCAAGGGGTCATATCAGTGATCATCACTCGTCCGTGAGAGGCAAAGTCGACAGAGGAAACCAGATTCCCATTTCCATCGAGAACCATAAGGAAAGCGACTTGCTTGTCGACGTCCCAAATGACATCTCCGTTGTATCCATTGGCAGCTAGCAGGTATCCGGCCTCTGTTTCGTAAGCGATGACTCCTGTGGTAAACTGTTTCGGGGAATAGCTTTTCTCAAAACTGGACAACTCCTCGGACTTTGGGGTTGGTCCGTACTCAAATTCAGACAGTATTTCGGAGCCCCGATCCGAGCATCCCCCTAAAACAAAGACCGAAGGCAAAAAACAGAGCCAAGGCAACAAACGCCAAAGGTAGTACATCTCTTTCCTCCGAAGGGAGGCTACCAATCCATGTTCAGCAAGTCAAGAATGCCAAGAGTGGGTTACATTTGGCAGCTTGCATATTCTAAAGAACTCAAGCATTTTGAACCCCCCCGGGTTTCCCGGAGATTTTTCTAAAGGGTTGCCGACCACCATGGCTGGTTCTTCGGCTGATGAGCCCGATGCGGGGAAAGCTTGTTCGAGAGCTTCGGCCACCATGTCAGGGTTCAGGCGGCAGAGAGCCTGCCGCAGGCAGGTCCTCCAGGACCACCTTGCCGTAATCGCTCCTCTCAGCCGTACGCTCACCCGGGGCGATGGCGTGGCCGGAGACGGGCTTGTAATCGACAGCCTCCAGCCACTGGGTCGCTTCCTCGACGATGGATTCGGTGAAGGTCTTCAATCCAACACCTTCCAGTATCCGCCCTTGTCGGGACCGATGCGCTGCAGGAGGCCTGCTTCACGAAGAACCCTCACAGCCCGATGAATAGTGATTTCCGACTTACCCAGCCGAACAGCGAGTTCTATGACAGTCAGCCCCGGGTCTGTTCTCAGCAGCTCGAGTACTGCGCCCGGAGTCTTTCCTATCATTTTCCCTATCATTTTCCCTGTCATTTTCCCTGTCGTTATCCCTGTCGTTTCCCTTGTCAAAGTCGTCGCTATTCTGAAAGTGACGGCCACAGCCCCTTCACGAACCGCCACCTCTGGTGGCTCAAGACCCTGTTCCCGCATCAGCCGGGCGATCTTCAAGGTTCCCCGACCCCAGTTCTCAATGATGCCGCGCCTGTAGAAAATGTTCGCAATCATCGGATTCCATGGCCGTGATTCATGATCGCGGAACAGCGCCTCAGGGGTCAGGCCGAAGTGGAGGTCGCCTATGGAAATGACCTCCAGGCGATCGTCATACAACGCCACGCTCACAGAACCGCCGCCGATCGAGTAGTCGCGGTGGACGAAGGCATTGGCGAGCGTTTCACGCAAGGCTTCCACCGGCAGGAGTGGAGTGTCCTCGCGCTCCATCCGTCCAGGTACGATGCGGCTGGCGACCGGCAGCGAGTCGATCAGGAAACGCTCGGCATGCCGCATCAAAGTGAAGGCGTTGCCGTAGAACTGCCGGTTGTCCAGGAACTCGTCGCGCGTAGTACCCTTGAAGCGAGCCACCTTGAGAAGAAGCTGAGGAAAGTCCGGCTGCATCGTGTCGTTGGTACAGAAGAGAACCACTGCGGCACGTGAAATACGCTCGCCTTGTACTAGCAGACCAAGGCCGCGCAAAATCTCCAGCGGCTCACGAGTGCCAGGGTCGTCAGTTCGGCCTCGGCGTATGGACTCCTCCAGAGTCAGCGTCATCTCGCGCTGGTCGAGACGGTTCACAGCCCAGCCCTCTGCGGGCTGGTTCTCCCACCTCTGGACAGAGTGAAACTCCTCTAGCAGAAGCCTTCGCATGGTCTCTCTGGGCATCAGCCGTGTGGTGTTCAGCACCCGCTCATAGGCAACGGTTCGATAGGTAACGGGTAGGTGCTCGCTCCGACTCACCGAGAGCACCAGCACCTCGCGTCCACCCTCGACTGCGACGCGCTCTATACCCGGGAACACCGGCGGCTCGAACCCCTGGAACTCCTGCGCGAGTTCTTCCAGCGTGTGGTCAGAGACGGTCTGACCTACGACCTTGCCTGCAGGAGTCACACCGAAGAGAACTCGCCCACCCCGCCCGTTGGCGAAGGCACAGAGAGTACGACAGGCTCGGTCCTTCTCTGCAGTAGAACTCTTGAACTCGAGAACCTCCGACTCACCAGAAGCAGCCCAGGCCGTAACCTGATCAGGGGTTGTCACCGTGTTGCTTCCTCGGAGCCGTATGGAGAGCTGGCCTCGGCTTCCTGGATTTCCTTCAGTGTCTGCCCAGTTGCGTTTTTCCATTCGATGCGGCCATTGGCAGATCGCCCGAGGAGTACACCTGCAGCCGTCGAAGGCGAGTTAAAGATGTAGTCCTGGGTCAGAGTATATCCCGCCTCAGAAAGCTCGAGAACTCCTTGATCCAGCAACGATTTCCTCAATTCAGTCAAGTAGCTGGGGATGGACCGCACTTCCTTATGGACAGCCTGTGATCCGGCTCTAACGATGAAGCCCTCGTTGCCGTACACGCCATGAGCTTCTATCCCTTTGGCCTTCAGAGTCAGATCCCGGGTTTTCGCCGTACCGGCCTTGGCCTTCTCGAACAGGTTCACGCCGACAACGGGGAGACACAGCAAGATATCTCCAAGGAACCCCTCGGCATCAGCAGCATCAGCTTCAGAGAGGTCAGGGGGCTGCGGCAGGTTGTTGTTGTCGAGTTCGGCTCTCTTTGCCTCTCTGGCCAAGGTGACGAGCTTGGCCTCGAGATACTGTACATGCGCCTTGTTCAGGTTCTGGTCCTTGCTGATGAACACGGCGGCATGGGTCCAGAAGTCCTTCTGGCGCGCATGCTGGTCGAGACGCGAGAGTACATCATCACCTTCACCAACATAGACTCTGTGTAGGTGCCCGGTCTCTCCCGGACCCCAGAGGATGTACACACCAGTTCGCTTGAGCTCTGGTCTCCTGCGGACTTCAGCGAACAGGGCCCTCGGGAATACAAGTCCCTGGACTGTCCGGTTCGATTTCTCAACGATTCGCAATGCCTCTGGTTCACCGGAAGGAATGAAGATCCTTACTGAGAAGCCGCGACTGCCTGCCATTCCTACCCCTCAATCCAACCGGAGAGACGGTACCATCTCCCTACCCCGGATTTCTCACCTGAGAGTTGCACAAGGCCGTTTCACCACAAAAGAACGGCCGGCAATGAAAACACTCCATTATCCGATAATGATCAGTTGAAGCTTGGATTTCAAGGGTTCGATTCCCGCAGGGTTGGCAACGGATTCGACGGCGGTTTTATCACCTCCGATGGAGGAGTCCTACAGCTTCGGGAAGTGGAAGCCCGGACGGGAATCATCGCCGGCTTTGCCGCCTGCTTCGAGGACAGGCGGGATTGTCCGCTTGGTGGGAACGTTGCTGTTGGAGCACATGAAGATTGGCTGGCGGGAAGGAGGTATATGAGCATCGACTCGTCCGAAATGCCCGAGGACTTCCCGGATGAGTTTCTGATGTCAGCCGATCTCGAGCCTGAGTGCGAGACCCTTCGTACACCACATTGACGGACGCCGCCCCCTGAAGCAAATAGCTGGATCGGTGAGGATGACAAATAAAATAATGATCAACATGTTGTGCGGTAGGGAGAAGTCGACATGAGTGAGCAGCAAATAGCCCTCAGGTCCGTTAATGAGCTTCGTGTTGATAATTCCGGCGGAAGCCTGCACTTCTTCATTCCCGACTACCAGCGGGGCTTTCGATGGTCGCCGTTGCAGGTTAAACAGCTCTTGGACGATATCCGGGAGTTCACGCAACGGCGGTCTCCTCAGCCGGAAGAGTTCTACTGCCTGCAACCGCTCGTCATTAAGGCACGTTCGGATGCAGGCGATTTTGAGGTTGTGGATGGTCAGCAGAGACTAACCACGCTGCTACTCATCCTGCGTCACTTCAATGAGCGTCTGGCTGAAAAATATCGTCAGAAACTCTTTAGACTCGACTACAAGACACGCCCAAGCCTAGATGCCTTTCTGAATGATCCAAGCGAAGAGACAGCCAACGACAATGTAGACTTCTATCATCTCTACCATGCTATCGCGACTATCGAGGAGTGGTTCGCCGAAAAAGAAAGCGAAGTTGAGACTATCAAGGCCGCCCTGCTCAACCAGACGAAGGTCATCTGGTTCCAGTTGGCCGAATCCGACAACCCGGTCGAGGCTTTTACCCGTCTCAATGTCGGCAAGATACCATTGACCAACGAAGAACTGATCCGGGCGCTTTTCCTACGCCGTTCCGGCCCTGATGAAAAGGATGCCACGAGTCTGCAACTACGCATCGCCTACGAGTGGGATCAGTTGGAAAAAGCTCTTCAATCCGACGCGTTTTGGTATTTCCTGAGCAATGAGCCGGGGAAAGAAGAAAACCGCATCGGCTTCCTGTTTGACCTTGTGGCCAGGATGGACGGGTTAGAGCCGGAAGCAGAACGCGATGCTTATGGCATTTTCTACACCTTCAGCCAAAACCTGAAGATGTCCGACAAAACGGAGGAGGAATGGCGGAGAAAGAAGTGGCAAGAAATTAAGAGCCTTTACCTGTCGTTGGAAGAATGGTTCGAGGATCGAGTGCTTTACCACATGGTTGGTTTTCTTGTGAGTCAAGAAATGTCGATCATCGACATTCGGAAGCTTTCAAAGGATCGCACTAAGACCGACTTTGAACAACGTCTGCGCAAGAAAATCTTCGAGAGAGTCATTGATGAAGACATGCCCGATCCGCCGGAGGAGCAAGCCGTTCGTGAATACGTTGCCAACCGGCTTGAGGAACTCTCCTATCTCTCGAACCGGCAGAGTATCAAGGCCCTGCTGCTCCTCTTCAACCTGGCGTCGCTTCTCCAAAATCGTCGGTCCAATCTGCGCTTCCAGTTCGACAGTTTCAAGAGTGAGCGCTGGGACATTGAGCACATCCGTTCCGTTACCGATGATAAGCCGGAGCGCCACCATGACCGACGAAACTGGCTGGAAAACTTATTGGGCTATCTGGAGACGCTGGGATCGGAGGGGGTTGAGGGTGAGTTGCAGAACTCCATCAGGGAGTTTTTAAAGCTATCGCAACCTGAAGCCTCGCATGAGGTGTTCGATCCGCTTTATGAGAGAGTACTCGAGTATTTCCACGAAACCAACGGAGGGGAAGCGGAGCACTGCATCTCCAACCTGACGCTGCTTGATGAATCCACGAACCGGAGCTACAAGAACGCCGTCTTTGCGGTCAAGCGGAAGCGTTTGCTGAAACGAGACCAATCGGGAACTTTCGTTCCCCTCTGCACCCGCAATGTGTTTCTGAAGTGTTACAGTCCTCGGGCGGACAACCTGATGTTTTGGGAAGAGGATGATCGGGACGGCTATCTCTCGGCCATCACTGATGTCTTGACGGATTTCTTTTGCGGGACTATGGAGGGATAACAATGAGCTTCGGTAGCCAAATCAACTACAAGCAGTTACTGGAGCGACACGGATGCATTCGTGTGCCCATGATCCAGCGCGATTACGCACAAGGCCGTCCGGCGGAAAAGGAGGTGCGCGAGGAGTTTTTAAAGGCTCTCAAAGATGCCTTGAGTAAGCCGGCCGACGACCCAAGCCTTCCGCTCAATCTCGATTTCATTTACGGCAGTGTCGAGGGGAACGAGCAGACTCGATTCCTGCCGCTCGACGGGCAGCAGCGCCTCACGACCCTTTTCCTTCTCCACTGGTACCTGGCATGGAGGGATGACCAGTGGACTACCTTTGAACAACTGTTTTTGTCAGAGGATCGCTCATCCCGCTTTGCCTATAGCGTGCGCCCGAGCAGCAACGAATTCTTCGATCAATTGGTAAGCTATCGGCCCGCTCTTCCCCCCGAGGAAGTGCAGTCCCTGGTGGCACTGATTGCCGACCAGCCATGGTATTTCCGAAGTTGGCGGCTTGACCCGACGATCCAGGCCGTACTCCACATGCTGGACGCCATTCATAACAAGTTTTACGAGTCAGAGGGGTTGTTCGCGCGATTGGTGGATGATGACCGGCCTGCAATTACCTTCCTGCTTCTCGATCTGGAGAATTTCGGCCTCTCGGACGATCTGTATATCAAGATGAACGCGAGGGGAAAGCCCTTGACTGCCTTCGAAACGTTCAAGGCTCGCTATGAGCAGGGATTAGCCAACCAGCTTCGGGGAGAAATGTTCTCAATTGGCGAGCAGACTTTTCGTGGAGCCGCCGACTACATTGCCATACGCATGGACACGGCTTGGGCTGACCTTTTCTGGAAACATCGAAGCACAGGAACCAATCTCTACGACGCCGCCTTTATGAATGTGATTCGGGCCGTTGCGCTGATCACCCGCGATCCTGAACCGCCGAAGAAATACCTGGAGGACTTTACCCAACTACGGACGGAAATCAATCCTCCCTCCTATACCGACTTCCATTCATATAACTGGCTTGATGAAGATTTCACCCGCACTCTCATGCGTTTGCTCGACGCATGGTGCGGTTCTGACAGCTCGCTGCACCGACTGCTTCCTGATGGCCGTTATCTCAATGAAAAAGAAGATATCTTCGATAAAATCATGTCCAATGGAGCAAATCTCTCGTATGTCGAACTCGTCCAATTCACCGGCTATGGGAAGTTCATCGTCAAGCATCAGGACGGCATTGATTCTGGAGACTTCCAGGAATGGATGCGGATTGTCCGAAACTTGGGCGTGAACACCGTGTATAACCGCCCAGACGATTTCAGGCGTAGTGTTCGGGGCCTTGTGGGACTGATTGAGTACTCCGGAGACATATTGGCGCACTTTGCACAATCCGAGAAGCCCACGACCGGTTTCAGTGAAGCGCAAATTGCCGAAGAAAAGCTGAAAGCCCAACTAATACTCGCCGATGAGGGATGGCGGGAGCTTATAGACCGCGCCGAGGGCCACGGATATTTTCGCGGTCAGATTGGTTTTTTGCTGAATTTCGCAGGGTTAGTCACCAGAAGTTTGGAGTCTGAGCCTTCCAATTGGGATGCCTCAGAGCACGTGGCTTTCCAGAAAGCTTTTGAACGATATCTTGATGTTGCGGAGACAATGTTCTCTGAAAGAGGCCTCACCGACCTCGGTGAATATCGCTGGCAAAGAGCGTTACTCAGTCTCGGCGACTACTTTCTCCCCAGCGGCCGCAACCGCTCATTTCTGGTTGATTCCGTGACGGAAGAAGCAAGCTGGAAGCGGCTACTCAGCGGTTCCGGCAATCGGGCTGCCGTTGCACGTAACATTCTAAAGAGCCTCTGGCAGAAGCTCGTGCCCGATGCAGACATATCGGAGCAGCTTGATAAAACCATTACGGGAGCTGATTCGCTCGATCCATGGCGTAAGGCGATGATAAGCTGTCCTGCTGCCTTCGATTACTGCGATCGCAACTCGATTCGCGTGAATGAACATGGCACCGTCTACTTGCTAAAACGCTCCCAGATGAATGGTGCCCATGCTGAGCTGTTCACCTTCTGCATCTACGACAATCTTCAATCATTAGCTCAAAACGGTGGCCTCACCCCGCTCAAGCTAATGGAGTACTACTTCTCAAAGGAAACTGCGATTGAGCCCGGCATTCGATTCGATTGGTCTGGTGACCAGGTCAGCTGCTTTGCTCTAGAAGGCGGCAAAGATGACTTTGTTTTATACAGACGAGACAATGATGAGAGCCAGCCCCGTTTCGTCGATTATCTCATCAAAAATGTCGGATTCAAGCTTACCGAACAAGGCATTGAGAGGAAGTGTGCTCACTCGGAAATAATAAGTGTCATCAATGAGTTACGGGACGGCCTTGTAAAGTTCACCGAAGGGGAGGGTTAAACTGTTAAAGACCGCTTGACCGACAAGGGCCGCGAGTGGCTGGCCCGGAATGGTGAAGTGGTTTGCTGGAGACACGGGGTATGACATGGCACGAGTCTGGCGGATCGAGGAGGCAGGGAGCCGGTTCAGCGAAGTCGTCCCGGCGGCGCTGAGCAATGGCCCTCAGGTCGTCACGAGGAATGGCGCCGACACCGCCGTTGTCATGTCCTTCGACGA
>Ga0116185_1001322_pt1 | contig 25093 bp, 19 predicted proteins | sample AD_JPNNA7_MetaG_FD_89754 | JGI IMG/M metagenome (GOLD analysis project Ga0116185, IMG submission 89754) | Active sludge microbial communities of municipal wastewater-treating anaerobic digesters from Japan - AD_JPNNA7_MetaG | ecosystem: Engineered > Bioreactor > Anaerobic > Digestate | place...
AATTGTATTAAGAGTCAATTAAAATATTGTAGTGACCGAACTCCTGTTCGTTCAGGATTTAAGAAATAATTTTTATTTAAGTTTAATAAAACAAACCCAACCTCTTTAAGAAGTTGGGTTTGTGAAAGCAACATTTTACTTGAGCAGCATCATCTTTTTTGAAGAGATAAATTCACCGGCTTGCAATCTATAGATATAAACTCCGCTTGCTAATCCTTTGGAATCAACTTTAACTTCATAAGTTCCTTTTTGTAAAAATTCATTAACAATAACTTTAACCTCCTGTCCAAGAATATCATAAATTTTTAATGTAACCATCCCATCTTCAGGCAATGCGTATCTTATTGTTGTTAATGGATTAAAAGGATTTGGGTAATTCTGAAAAAGATTGTAACTCTTGATTGCAATAGGTTCACCCGGTTTATAAGCCATTAAAGAAAAATTGTTTTTATACTCCTGAATTGCTTTTTGAACATTTTCTCGTGCAACAGTAATTGAATTTATTGCATCTGTTCCTCTTCCAAGAATAAAAGCACCTAAAATATCAACCGGTTTATCCACCGATAGCTTAAACGGACCAGTGGTTAATATACAACTTAAATCTGAAGATATTTCGCAAATCCAACCAACCTGAGTTACAGGATCGCCGGAATACCAAAATTTGCTATCCACTTCATTACAATCAATTCCACCCTTAACACTTCCATAAATCCAATTACACGGATCCGGTGAACTACCCAATCTGGTTTTGCCTTTCATAAGGTTTCTTAATTCAGCAATTGTACCTGGACCTCTAATATTAGGTGCACCATTCAGGTTACTAATAAATGCAGAAATATTTTGATTCTTAGAAGATGGAATCATTTCCTGTCCAATAATAGTTCCTAATTTCATATAAGCCGTATCAGTTGATAACCCTGTTTGAACAACAGGACCTTGCAGCAAGGTTGTAAAGAAAGCCGGAGGATTTATTCCATAGCCATACCATGAGAAAGAGGTATCCGGGCCTGAATTATAAACAAACCCGGAATTCAATATAGTGTCACAGCCCGGAATATCATCAGTAGGATCAGCCCCTAAATCTGTATCCGACCAATAACTAAAATAAACAGAATCATAATCAACATTAGATTTGTTCGTTACTTTATATCGTATAAAAATCATATCTTCAAATTGAGGCTGCTCTGAATAAAAAACTGTTTGTGCAATTTCAATTTCTTTCAGAGAACTTTCAAACCTTCGCTGATTTTTAGGCACACCATCATTACATACAAACCAGATTGTTTCATCACCAATTATAAGAGGCATATCTTCATTAGGGTCCCAAATTCCGTTAAAGTTTTTATCAATAGGATTATATATTCCATCGTTATCGCCATCATAAAATTCAGCGCCTAACTCAACCGCTTTCTTCCAAACATTCCACGAATTTCCAAATGGAGGGTCATTAGCTTTAACAACATAAATTGAATTTTCAATTGCATTAGGATCGGAGCCAACCGGACCAGGGAGATAATCACTAATAAGACCGCTGGTAAAAACACCGTTTGCCCATATTCCATCTGAATCAAGACCTGAAAGAGCAAAACCTCCTGTAAATAAAAACTCGACATTATCATAATACCCATTTGGTGCTTCAATTATTATATTTTTGCTTGAGCTTTGATAAAATGAAAAATTATTAATATCAGTAATAGTTAAAAATAATGTGACAACAGCACTAGTTATTGAACCAGGTATTGCTGCATTTCTATTAACTGCAAGTCTGAACTTATTCGTTTGAATTAAATAAGAATTATAGTTGTCAAGCCTTACATCATCAAAGATGTTTGAATAAATCTTATCATTAGCTTCATTATCGTTATGCAATCCATCGTCATAAAGTTCGCCCAATACACCGCTATCATTAATTTTTACTTCTACCTTTTTGATTTCTTCATTATTAATTACAATAGCAGAAACCACAATTTTATTTTTTAGATTAGCAATATTTCTGATTGAACTATGAACTATACAAGGAGGCGTACTAATTTCTTTATTAATTCCAGGAATGAAAAAGGTTAAATTATAATCTCCACTAAATCTCTGAGTAGTAAACGATATTATTGGTTCATTACCAAAGGCAGCTACATTATTAAAATTATCATCCCCAATGTATTTAGTAACTTGTTCTTCGGCAGACCAGTTAGTGCCAAATGTCGTACTAGTCATATAAAAAAGATCATTTGGGTCGTAATTGATAACTTCATAAGGCGAGTAGCTAAAACGAAAACTTGATTTCTTTTGATAAACTAACCAAAGCTTTTTATCATTTGTACAAACAGTTCTAACTGAGTTTACCAGAGTATCAAAACTAAAAATTACATCCGGTGTTGACCAGGTTACACCTGAATCTGTACTGCTAACACGATAAAGAACACTATTCGGATTATTAACAATATAATATGCATGCAGAGTCAGATTATCTTCAACCTGAACACTAAGATTGAATTTTTTTTCATTTCCGGAATTAATAATGTAAGGTAAGTCAGACCAGGTTTCCCCACTATCAGTACTTTTCTTTAACCAGAGAAATTCGTATTTGATATCTGAATAACTAAGGAATAATACATTATCATCTGACTTAACTAATGAAAGATTTTCAGCCCTTTTAAAATATGGTGGAAGAAGACATGCGCCAATATTCTTTAACGCAGTCCAACTATTTCCATTATCGTCAGAAATTATATAGGTTATGGAGTCCCGAAGAATAGACCAGGATAATATTATTCGATTTTGATTAACCTGAATTGCAGTTAAGTAGATTTTTTCTTGAGGCAAAATAATCGTAATTGATTTGATAAACTTTTCTGATTGCCAGCTCTTTCCTGTATTTAAAGATCGGATAGAAAAAATGGAATCTTGAGTACTATTTAGATAAAACAGAATAAGTTCTGTTTCACTTAAAGATAATATTGCGGATTCTTTAACATTTTTCTGTGTTAATTCTATTTTTTGAAAATCTGAAACTTGTGCAAACACCGTCCCAAGGAAAAAAGCCGAACTAAAAAACATAATACAGAAAGTGATTACCCTTAACATAATATCACCTCTTTTAATAATATTATAATGTACGAAAACTAAATCTTATTGTAAATAGAGGCTTTATTTTCTCAGATGTGCAAGTTCATTTCCGATTTTTAGTCTAATCAGTCCGTCTGCGCTTCCAATCCAAAGATTAGTTCCATCAAAATAAAGAGAGGAGATATTTGAAGTGGTAAGTTTGAGCTCAGTAAGGTCAATCGGTGTAACTTTCTTAGTAATACGATTAATTAAATATAATCCTTTTCCGTATTCTTCTTTGTCGTTCTTATTAAACTCATATACTGCAGCCCATATATAGTTTCCGGTTCTTACCAAAGAATAAATTCCGTTTCCGCCAAGCCCATTTGCCTTTGAAATTCTATCCCATTTTAATTTTCTATCCCAAACATATATTCCTCCGGGATTATAATCGGGCTGATCTTTAGTTACAAACTCATCAGTGCCAAACCAGATTTCTTTCGGCATAAAAACAAAATCTGTAACTGAAACTGATTGCCCTTCAGTATTAAAGTTCCGCCCGCTGTTTTTAAAATAAGACCAGGCAGATTTATCATCTATCTTTTGTTTGTTTAAAAATTTATGAACTCCGGACTCGGCACCAAACCATACAACACTATCCCCTTCAAATGAAATTGTATTAAAGTTATTTGTTTTTTCATCACCATTCTGAATACGATTATAATCTGTGAACTTATTTGCTTTTACATCAAAGACAGTAACATTTCTGAATCTACCTATCCATAATCTGTTTTTCTTTTCATCAAAGGTTAAACTTCTAATCCAATTTCCGAATTCACCGCCCTGAGCAAATTTTCTCTTGATCCATTTTTTTGTTTTTTTAGAATAGATAAATAAACCTTCACTTGCCCCTGCCCAAACAAAATCCTTACTTGCTGCCACACAATGAAAAAGATCATTTTCAAGATTGCTGGTTTTACTTGAATAGTTTGTCCACTTACCATCTTTAAACGAGTATTGATAAATACCCTGTCCGTAAGTTGCAACCCATAAGTAACCGCCTTCCTGTTTTATATCGGTAACTCTTGCACCTTCCAGAAATGATTGAACTTCTATTTGTGCAAAGTTCTGTGGAATAAAAAGTATGCTAATTAAACACATTATTTTTATTAAATGATTCATCTGTTTTCAATAGTGGAAAGTAATAAATAACAAAACAGTTCAGGCAATAAAGCTAACTTCCAGTTCTGTTTGTTCTGTTTCTTCAAATGTGCAATCGAAATGTTTTTCAAAACCTTTTTTAATAGACATACTTAGTTTTTGATAATCGATTTCTTTTTTTAATACTGTTTGCAGGTCAGTTGTTACTGCTACGATTTTATTTAACATTTCACTTTTGCGATTGTCATCAATTTTAAGATATTCAACAATGTTCTGATAATAATTTCCGCACAATATTGATCCCTGCTGTAGGATTATATTATCACATATTCTTTGTGCACTTCTTACAAATAATTTATCATAAAAATAAATTCCGTTTCTTGCAGAAATAATATTATCAACGTCATCATTAAAAAACTCTTTTAAACCTGATTGATTGTCTTTATGTTCAATTGCATTTAACTCCGGATCAAACATAATTAATCCTTTTTTAAGAGCTGTATTGATCTCATTATTAAAATTCTCTTCAGAAAAGTTTTCACTAATTGAATAAATAACCGAATAAGATAATTCTGTGCTGTGCATAAATGCACTGCCTTCGGTGGGTCTTTTAACTACATCAATCATATTGTATTTTGCTTTTTTAAGATCAATCTCATCTTCTGATTGATTTAATCCGAGTGAAATACAGTAAGGATGCCATCGATATAATCTGAGATATGAAGTATCCGGTTCAGGATTTTCAGATAAGAACAGATCAAAATCCATATTGAATCTGCCGCTGTTTAAACCTGAGTTAAGAAACTTCCAATTCATTTTCCGATAATTCCTCTTTTACTGCTCCTTATAAAAGAAATTATTTCCCCAACATAATTATTATCAGATAACTCAGATTCAACTTTCTTAATACCTTCTGATACATTTAAACCGGAGTTATAAATATAATCGTAAGCTTTCTTTAATATTTCAATATCCGAATTACTAAACCCTCTTCTTCTTAATCCAACTGTATTCAATCCTTCAAACTTAATCGGATTTCTTCCGCTCAGCACATATGGAGGAATATCTTTTACAGCAACTGAATTAACTCCCATCATTGCGTGCTTACCAATCCGACAAAACTGATGGACTCCGCACATTCCACCCAAAATTGCCCAATCATCTACAGAAACATGTCCGGCAAGCTGAACTCCGTTTGCAAGTATAACATTATCACCGATAACACAATCGTGAGCAACATGAGTGTATGCCATCAATAAACACTTTTTACCAACTTTTGAAAAACCTGTTTCTTTTGTACCTCTGTGTAGAGTAGCAAATTCATGTATTACAGTATCATCACCTACATAGAAATAAGAAATTTCGTTCTGAAATTTTAAGTCCTGAGGAATATGTGATACCGAAGCTGACTGTTTTATTTTGACTCTGTTACCAATTCTTGCACCATTGTAAATAACCACCGATGGTCCGATCTGACAATCATTTCCAATCTCTACATCATCTTCGATTATTGCGTATGGTGCTACCGTAATATTATCACCAAGTTTAGCTTTGTTGCTTACAATAGCGGTTGGATGAATATTATTCATTTTAATCTTCAGCTTTTCTTGGTCTATCAACAATACCTGCCATAAAATCTGCTTCAGCCACAAGTATATCATCAACATAAACTTTACCAGCCATAGTAAATATCTTTGATTTCTTCTGAAGCATCTCTACTTCCAGAAACAGTTGATCACCCGGCACAACAGGTTTACGAAATTTGGCATTATTTATCTGCATAAAGTAAACCAGCTTTTCTTCAAAATCAGGAAGTGAGTTCAGTAAAAGAATTCCGCCTGTCTGAGCCATTGCTTCAATAATTAAAACACCGGGCATTACCGGCTGTCCCGGGAAATGTCCCTGAAAAAACGGCTCATTTACAGTAACACTTTTTACTCCGATTACTTTTTTCTCTACTTCAAGATGAACTATTTTATCAACTAATAAAAACGGATATCTGTGAGGAAGTATTCTGCTGATAGCATTAACATCAAATACAACGCCTTCCTTTTTAACAAACTGAAATTTCTTTACTAATTTTTTCTGCTGATAAAGTTTTCTAATTTGTTTTGCAAATTCAACATTCGCTTTATGTCCAGGTCTCGCTGCAAGAATTTGTGCTTTAATCGGTACACCAATTAATGCAAGATCTCCTATCAGATCTAAAAGTTTATGTCTTACTGGTTCATTTTTATAACGAAGTTGTTTATTGTTCAAAATTCCCTTTTCACCCAAAACAAATTTTTCACTTATACCAATTCTTGCACCCAGATCATCAAGCTGTTTTTGATTTAACTGACGATCAACAATTACAACAGCATTATCGAGATCGCCGCCTTTAATCAAACCCTGATTTGCTAAATCTTCAACTTCACTTAAAAAACAAAAAGTTCTTGCAGATGCAAATTCAGTTACGAATTCTTTTTCAAGATCAAACAATCCCGTATGCTGACTGCCCAAAGCAGGATTTTGATAATCAACCATAACTGTTAATCTGTATTTATCTAACGGCAACGCAACAATATCAACCTGCCTGGCAGCGTCTGAATACATAACTGTTTCATCAATAATCAGGTAATCTTTAGGGGCATCCTGTTGTTCAATTCCGGCTTCCAATAAAGCATTAACATACGAAATCGCACTGCCGTCACCAATTGGCGGTTCCATACCATCAAGTTCAACATTAATATTATCAATTTGAAGTCCGGCAATTGCAGCTAAAACGTGCTCAACAGTATGAACTTTTGCCTCACCAATTCCAATTGTTGTTCCTCTGGAAATATCAACAACATTATCTGCTATTGCAGGTATTTCAGGATTTCCACCAAGATCAACACGAATGAATTTAATTCCGGAATTAATTGGTGCCGGTTTAAAAGTCATTGTACATTCTGTGCCTGTATGTAAACCAATTCCACTTAAAGAAACCGGTTTAGAGATTGTCCTCTGAAGTTCTACCATTATTCTTCCATTTTTTTATAAAATTGTTGAAAAAATAGCAAGATAGCTGACGAAATACAATCTGCTGTAAGATAGGAAAGCAAATAAAAATCAGCCGAGTTTTTCTTTAAGCTTTTTAATTTCTTCCTGTAACTCGTTTATTTTCTTAACATAATCCGGAAGGTTATGATAATGTGCATATAATTTTTGAGCAGTTTTAATTTCTCTTGCAGGTGCACCAAGATAAAATCCCGGTTTAGTTATTGATTTGGGAACACCTGATTGTGCAGCAATAATAACATTATCAGCAATTTCAATATGTCCTACAAGACCAACCTGACCGGCAAGAATACAATGATTACCAATTTTCGTACTGCCGGATATTCCACTTTGAGCTGAGATTACTGTGTGTTCACCAATTTTTACATTATGAGCAATCTGAACAAGGTTATCAATCTTACTACCTCGTTGGATTATTGTTGAACCAAAAGCAGCTCTGTCAACAGAAACATTGGAACCTATTTCAACATCATCTTCAATTATTACATTTCCAATTTGCGGAATTTTCAAATACTCATCTTTTTCATTTTTACTATAACCAAATCCATCGCTTCCAATTACAGAATTATTATGAATTATTACATTGTTTCCTATGACACTATTCTCTCTTATACTTACATTAGAATGAATGACAGTATTATTTCCGATCCTGGTCTTATCCATTATAGTTGAGTTATGCAGAATTATTGTATCATCACCGATTACACAATCAGCAGAAACAACAACATTTTTTCCAACCGCAACATTTTTTCCAAGCTTTGCTGAAGGGTGAATAAAAGCAGTTGAATCTATACCTGTAAGATTCACTTTAGGATTAAAGTACTTTCTGACAATATTAAAAAATGCTTTTTCGGGAGATTCGCACTCAATATAGGTTATGTCATCTCTGGTTTTATTAAAACCGGTTTTAACAATTATTGCACTTGCTTTTGTAGTGGGAAAGAATTTTTCATAAGCAGATAAATAAAGAAAAGTAAGGTCTCCCTGAGCGGCTTCTTCAATCTTTGCAACATTATTTATAATAACAGTTTCATCACCAGATATTTTTCCATTGGTTAAAGAAGCAATTTCACCGATACTTATTTTCATCATAACTATTTCAGCTTAAGCCTATCTAAAACTCTGGAAGTCAAATCATATTTTTCTTTTGCAAACAGTATCATTATATCGCCGCTGCGATCAAAAACGAAATCAAAATCTTCCTGTTCAGCTAATTCTTTAAGCGCAATAAAAATTTTATTTTGTACGGGTTTCATAAGTTCATCTTGTTTTTGAAAAAGCTCGCCGTTAGTACCAAATTTCTTTTCGCGATACTGAGCCATATCAGTTTCAAGTTTAACAAGTGCTGCTTCTGTTTCAGCTCTCGTCTGATCACTCATTATCAACTTTCGTTTTTCATAGTCATCATACTTTGTCTTCCATTCATTTTCCATCTTGTTTAATTCGCCTTGCCACTCTTGTATAAGAGCATCAAGCTTTTGTCTTGCATCCTGAACATCGGGCAGTTGATCCATAATTGTATCAGAATCTATGTACCCGATTTTTAGTTGTGCAAAAGAAATTGAAGAAACGAGAATAAAAATGGAAGCTATAATTATCTTTTTCATTTTCAGACCTGTGTTAATTTAACTTATCCTAAGATGTGAAATAAAACAATAAAGTTCTCTCCAAAAATTTATGGAGAGAACTATTATCATTTAATAAAATTAATTTCCTCTTCTAAGTCTGTCTAATACTTTAAAAGTTATATCAAAAGCTGAATCAGCATAAAGCAGGATAATATCACCGCTTTTATCAAAAACAAACTGCATATTTTCTTCCTTAGCAACTTTTTCAATTGCAGCATAGATTTTTACTTTTATCGGAGCAAAAAGTTCTTCTTGTTTTTTAAATATCTCACCCGTGCCTTGTGTAAATTTAGCACGTCTGAAATCAACAAGATTTTGTTCCATCATAACAATTTTTTGCTGGAATTCTGTCTTCTTTGCATCAGTCATTGTTTCAGCTTGTTTTTGATAATCTGCAATTGCCTGTTGATATGCCAACGTCATCGAATCAAGCTGAGCAGAATATTTATTTGTCAATGCATCAAGATCACCCTGAGCTTTAATAGCTTCAGAAAATTGTGTAAGTATTACCTCAGAATCTATATAACCAAGTTTTAATTGAGTTTGCGAAAATGAAACTGAACTTAAAATAATAAGAGTAAACACCAAAATGTAATTTTTCACTACTTTTCCTCGTCTTTTTAATTGATTTATATTTTTAACTAAAATCCTATTCCAAATTGAAAATGGAAAAGCCATTCAGGATCTTTTCCATCAGTAATTTTACGATCAAAACCATAACCAAGATCAAATCCTATCAGACCAATTGGGTTTATTAATAATCTGGCACCAACACCAACAGATCTGCGAAGGTCAAAAATATCTGTTTTCTGAAAACTTTCAAAAACATTTCCTGCTTCCACAAATGTTAACAACCACAAAGGTATCGGTTCCTGCACGACTGATAATCTTATTTCTGCACCAAATTTTGCCATTACTTTTCCGCCAATAACTTGTCCGGTAGCAGGATTAATTGGGCCTACTGTCCGATCATCATAACCTCTGAGCGGGGTCGTAGCAATTATAAGGCCATTACCACCCATATAAAAATATTCAAAGGGTTGAATATTTGTGCCTGCAACTATCTCATCAATATATCCTAAGTCTGCAATTGTATATAAAGTTATACGATTTGAATTAAATAATCTACGATACCATTCAGCAGTAAATCCAATCTTAAGATAGTCAACATCACCAGGAAGAAAAGCACCACCTGAAAGTTCAACATCTAATTTCAATGATGAACCGACCGATGGAAAAATCGGATTGTCAATATTTCTACGTGTGATAAGTGCACCGACAGAAAACTGATTGCTCTTACCTTCACGATAATATCTTTGTCCTTCAATTACATTATTATACTGATATCTGAATCTTCCCTGAACATAGAAAAAGTCATCAGGCCATTTTAATCTTCTGCCAACTCTTATTGTACCACCTGATTGCCGCAGATCATAAACATATTGTTGTCTTGTATCAAAAACTTCAACACCAACAGAAGTCGGGGTATCAAACATCCATGGCTCAGTAAATCCTAAAGTAAATGTTCTGTATAAACTCCCAACACCAAACTGCCAGTTAAAACTAAGAACCTGCCCGCCGCCAAGTCTGAACGGTTCACTTATTGAAAAGTTAGTTAAAGTAACACCAATGGCGCCACTAAAACCAAAACTTCCGCTGTAACCGACAGATGCATTTAAATAGTCGCTTGATTTTTCTTCTACTTTAAATCCAATATCAACAGTGCTGTCACTTGATAACTTTGTTGTGATACCTTCCGGTCCATAGAGCTGCTCAACGCTAAAGTATTGAAGATTAGCAAGATTCTGCACACTTCTGAATAACAGACCACGATTAAAATAATCACCGGGAATTGCATATAACTCACGGCGGATTACTTTATCCTTGGTTTTATCATTTCCATAAATATCAACACGTCCGATTCTAAACTGATTTCTTTCTTCAACTCTTATTGTAACATCTATGGAATCATAACCAACTTTTGTTTCTTTTGTCTGAAGATTAAAGGTAAGATATCCATTGTCTAAGTAAAGTGCAGATACATCCGATTGTTTTTCATTCCCTCTCAGATTCTGTTCAAACTTTTCCAAGTTATAAACATCACCACGTGCAAAATCCAATCTTTCTGAGAGAACATTTGAAGGATAAACTGTATTACCTTCCCAGTTTATATTTCTTATTTTGTATTGCGGACCTTCATAAACATCCATAACAATATGCAGATCTTTTTTGTCTTCTGAATAGATCAATGAATCTGATAAAATTTCAGCATCACGGTAACCGTTTTTCTTATAAAAATTAATTATAAGCTCTTTATCCTTTGCATAATTTTTAGGATCAAATTTTCCTCCGCCCCAGAACTTCCACCATTTTTTTACTGATGTCTTATCCATTTCATCACGCAGATCGCCGTCATCAAAAGCTTCGTTATTATTAAAAGAGATCTCACGAATTGTTACTTCTTCTCCTTCTTTGATAAGCAATTTCAACAACAATCTCTCTTTGATCTTATTTATAAGATTAGATGATTTTGCCTCACTCCCGCTGTATTTAAGTTCATACTCGTCAGCAAGATCTGATACATTTCTCCACCTGACAAAAACGTCTTCTCCAATAGTATCAGCAGTAAAATAATTATAATAAACCGGAGTTATTACTGTATTAAAGTAACCTTTCTCTTCATATAAGCTGTTAATCCTCTGAATAAGTTTTGCAACTTCCTGCGGTTTAAGAATTGCACCTCTTAAAAAAGTAATTTTCTTTTCAATATCACTTTCACCAATTTCATCATTCCCTTCTATAACAACCTTTTCAAGTCTGGGATATTCTTTTACCTTTATTATAAGAAAAACACCTTCATTAACCTGCTTATCAATAACTATTTGTACATCAGAAAAAATATTAAGTGCCCATAAATTTTTAATAGCTGTTATTGTTTTATCTCCCGGAACTTGTATCTCATCACCCACTTTTAATCCTGAGACAACAATTATTGTACTTATATCTGAAGATTTATTGCCCTCGACAGAAATTCCAAGAACTTTATATGTATCTCTCTGCTGACCTATTAGATTTATATTAAAAAATATAAATGAAATTAATAATAAATATTTAAGAGATCTGATTGGGGAGGAAATGAACATTCTTCGGACCTTTTTTCCTTTACTTCTTTTTTATTTGTTCGCTAACTTTGCCAAACCTTCTTTCTCTTTTCTGAAATATTTTAATAGCATCGTATAAATCATATTTCGAGAAATCAGGCCAAAATGTTTCTGTAATTACAAACTCAGAATAAGCTATTTGCCAAAGTAAAAAATTACTCACTCTGAATTCACCGCTGGTTCTAATCACTAAATCAGGATCTGGAATGTCTTTAGTTGTAAGAAAAGAAGAAACAAACTTTTCATCAATATCTTGTTCTGCAACTTTTCCTTTTTCAGAAAGTTTTGAAATTTCCTTTATTGCCTCAAGCAATTCCCATCTTCCGCTGTAGCTTAAAGCAAGATTCAGCACCATTTTTTTGTTATTTCTTGTTCTTTCAATATCCATTTTTAATTGCTTTTGAACTTCTTCCGGTAATGCATCCAGATCTCCGATGGTTGTAAGACGGATATCGTTCTCATTAAGTTCATTAACTCTGTCTTTAAGGCTTTTAAGCAGAAGTCTCATCAATGTTGATACTTCATCTTTAGGTCTCTTCCAGTTTTCGGTAGAAAAAGTATAAAGAGTCAGAAATTTAACTCCAATTTCTGCACAAGCTTCAACAATTTCTTTAACAGTATCAACACCTCTTTTATGCCCGGCAACTCTTGGTAAGCCTCTTTTTTTTGCCCACCTGCCATTACCATCCATAATGATTGCAATATGAACCGGAATTTCACCTGACTTTTTTAGCTCTTCCTGAATATTTTTATCCTTAACGGAGTCCTTCTTCAGCAAATTCAATTCCTATTATTGATTTAGCGTGTAAAATTAGTTTTAGCTTGCCTGAATGTCAAGGTAACTTACACTTACTGATTTTAGTCGGCAGGTAAAAAATAGCGAGCCGAATTGCAAAAAATATATGCTATTTGGAATGACCTTATCAACAAACCGAATTCTTTGGAAGCTTTAACAGTCGATAAAGGCTTATTAAAATATTAGTCTGGGTTTAAATTAAGAAAATAAAACCTTTTCAGATTTTTTATCCTTAAAACCTGAAATATCATCTCTGTAGCTTATCTGAAATAATTTTATGTTCTTTTTTGTATCAGCATCTAATTCTTCAAGCAGGGTTTTTGCTTTTTTAAAATTGATAAAAGATACGCCCACGAAAAGCTGCACTTTTCTATTTGATCCTTTTAAATGACGATTTGCTAAATAAGCAAGTTTATTTTTGATTATTACAGGATCATTAAAATCCTGATCGCTTAAAGTAATCCCGATAGCAAAAGTATTTTTATATTTTGCTATTGCATCAACTTCAAATCCGCCAATTGCAGTAGGTTCAGGTAAATATGTTCCGAATTTGCGAAACAAAGTTAAATAACCTTTTTTCCAGAACTCTTCAATAAGCATATCCACATCTTTTCTTCTATCACTATCCATTTTTTCTCCTTACGATGCCATTGGGATTATTGGTATAATCGGTGAAAATTTTCTTTTTTCAAGCACTTTAATATTTGCAATTTTATTATATGCAAACTTTCTTATTTCACTCGAGCCCGAAATTTTACCATAAATAACTTTATTACCATTTTTATCTGTCATTATATAATATGGTTCAATTAAGAACTCATCCAATCCATATAAAAATTTTAATCTGTTTCTGTTCTTAATAGCTGTTTTAAATATTTCTGTTTTCATTATCATCTCCTTCTAATTCATCCATCTTAAAACACCAGTAACCTTACCAACAATAGAGAACTCATTTTTATTCTCAACAATTATAGGCTGATAGTTTTTGTTTTGAGGTATCAATCTTATGATGTTATTTTTATTTTCATAAATTTTTACTGTTACTTCATCTTCAACCCGTGCAACTATCGTATCACCGTTTTTTACAACTGCTTTGGGAGATATAATAACAAGATCTCCTTCAAATATTCCAGCTTCGATCATACTATCGCCTTTAACTTTTAACGCAAAAGAATCGTCATCTTTTTTAATGAAAGCCGGATCAATAACAATAGATCCTTCAACATTTTCTTCTGCAGTTATTGGCGAACCCGCTGCAACTCTGCCTATTATAGGAATTTTAAAATTATTTTTTTCCTCACTGTAATTAATAACTTCCAATGAGTCAATTTCACTTTTGTTAATGCTGATACCACGACTGGCATTACTTAAAATATTCAAATATCCTTTTTTTGTTAATGCCTCAAGATGTCTCTTTACTCCGAAAGTGGATGAAATATCAAACTTCTTTCCTATCTCACGCAATGTTGGCGGATAGCCGTTTTCCTGTTGATATTCCTGAATGAAAATAAAAATTCTCTCTTGACGTTCAGTTAATTGTTTTTTCATAAATAGTGCTCATTTGTTTACTTCAAATATAGTGTGCAAATGTTCACTTGTCAAGTAAAAAGTTAAAAAAATTTGAGGAATTAGCAGATGATCTTAGAAAAGTTCTTAAAATAACAGAAGGAAAAGCTGTATTTTATAAAAAAAAGAGACACCAACATTGCTGATGTCTCTTCTTTAATTGATTAAATATTATTTATCAGCTAACAGCAAAATCCTTTTTTTCAACCTTGTAAATCCATCCGTGTTCATCTTCTTTTTCGCCGCGATGTATTCCTGTCAGTTCATTAAATAATTTCGTATCCAGTTCACCAGGCTGACCATTATTAAGAGTCATATTTTTATCTTTATAAGTAAGCCATCCAACAGAAGAAATAATTGCTGCAGTACCTGTTCCAAAAACTCCCAACAAATCACCTTTTTCATAAGATGAAATTACTTCCTGGATTGAGATTGGTCTTTCAACAATATTCATATTCCATTCTTTTAATATCTGAATGACTGATCTTCTTGTAACTCCGGGTAAAATTGAACCGTTCAAATTTGGTGTAGCTACTTCATTTTTGAAGGTTACAAAAATATTCATAGTGCCAACTTCCTCTAAATATTTTTGTTCAACACCATCAAGCCATAAAACCTGAGTAAATCCTTTTCTTACTGCTTCCTCAGTTGCTAATAAACTTGCAGCATAATTAGCTGCTGTCTTACATTCTCCCAATCCTTTTCTAACCGCACGCACATAATCATCCTGAACTAAAATTTTTACCGGTTTAAAACCTTCAGGATAATATGCACCAACCGGTGATAACACAATAACAAACTTGTATTCAAAAGATGGTCTTACACCAAGTGCAGGATCGGTACCAAACATAAATGGTCTTATATAAAGTGCTTCCCCTCTTTTAGCTGGTATCCAGTCACTATCTATTGCAACAAGTTCTTTTAATGCTTCCACAACAAAATTTACATCTACTTCAGGCATGCAGATTCGTCTTGCTGAATTATTCAGTCGTTGAATGTGGACATCAGGACGAAATAATACTACTTCATCATTAATGGTTTTAAAGGCTTTCATACCTTCAAAGATTGTCTGTCCATAATGAATAAAAGAAGTTGCAGGGTGCATCGGTAAAGAATCAATTGGTTTTATTGTTGGATTATGCCAGCCTTTCTTCGGGTTATAATCCATTTCGAAAACGTGATCAGTAAATATCTGACCAAAGCCAAGTTTTTCGGGCAATACAATTTTTTCAGCCCGTTCTTTAATAATATATTTAATTTGTTCCATTATAAGTTCCTTCCATTTAATTGGAGGTTATAAGAATTTTATTTGTTTAATAATATAACCTTAATATTGTTATATAAATTTTAATTCTCTTATTTTATTATTAAAATATAAGCATCCACAGCACATAATCAAGAATTAAGATTAATGCTGCAGAAATAACAAAAGATCGTATAGTTGCTAATCCAACGCCCTCAGCACCACCGGTAGTTTTAAAACCAATGTGACATCCGAGTAAAGAAGTTACACCGCCAAAGAAAACAGTTTTTATCAATCCTGAAATAAGATCTGAAAAACTAAAAAACCTGTTAACTGAATTAAAAAAAACTGCGAACGAAACTCCTAAAAAATAATTTGAAACTATATAAGCTCCCAACACTGCAATTGTATTAGCAAATACAACTAAAACCGGCATCATTAAAACGGCTGCTAAAAATCTTGGCATTGCTAAATATCTAACAGGACTTATCGCCATAGTTTCAAGTGCATCAATTTGTTCAGTTACTTTCATAGTGCCCAGTTCTGCTGCTATTGAAGCCCCAACTCTTCCAGCAATAACAATGCCCGTTAAAACAGGTCCTAATTCAGTTATGATCGCTCTTGTTGTTGCACCACCAAGAAATGAAAGCGGAGCAATTCCTTTTAACTGATAAGCAGCCTGCCAGGCAGAAACAGCGCCGGTGAAAATAGCAATTATCAAAACTAACGGAAGAGAGTTTACACCTATATGTTCCATCTGATAAAGTATCAAACGTTTGCTTTTAGGAATCTGACGGAAGCTTTTAAAAATACCCCAGAACAAGTTGGAAATCTGACCAAATTCCTGAAAGAAATTTAATGTTCTGTAGCCTATTTTTTGGAGTGTAACTGATAACATTTTTTCTAATCTCATTATCAAATTTAACTAATTTTATCCGAATAAGTTTTTAAATTTTATATAATATTTTTACAAGCTTATTTTCCTGATTACTTTTATAACAATACATTTATCCAAAACGAGACACAAAAAACACTGTTATTGTTTTATTGCTGTTATAATTAAGCAGGTTTTTTAAACAAAATTTTCTCAATAATGGCATTATAATTACTGTAAATTAGAATCGCTTTTATTGGCGAATTATGTTTAATTAGAAATAGTTTATTACTGTCAAAAATTATTTAAGCTTTAGATAGTGGAAAACAAAACATACAACTTAATCGATAGTGCCCCGATAGCAATTTTATCGTTTAATAAAAACGGTGAGATTGATTTTATTAATAAAGCCTTTTTCGATCTGGAGCTTTTATATGGATTTGAAATTCAATCAAGTGTAATTGGTACAAACATTTTAGATAATGATTTATTTAAACAATTTTCAATCAGCACTGAATTAAATGATGTACTTAGAGGAATTTCATTTGAAAAAGAATTTGATCTTGTTGATACGAAAACAAATGGTTTAATACATCTGATTATAAAAGCTGCACCAATATATGATTCCGACGAAATTATTGGCGGAACACTGATTTTTGAAGATTTAAAAATCCTTGAAAAGACAAAAAAAGAAACTGCTATCAGAAATGATTTTATTGACAACGCGATACATAATGTTTCTGATTTTTTTCTGGTAGTTGATCGCCTAAAACGAATACAATTCTTTTCAAAAAATATACTGCATTATATTAACATACCTGCTGATCTGCTTCAAACTGCCTCGATAGGAAGTTTGTTTGATTCCGAAACCTCAAAGATTGTAAAAGAATATCTTGAGTACTCCAGAAAGAACAGGATTATTGTAAATGAAAAAATATCTTATGAGTTAAGAGGAATTAAAAAAGTTTTTGACTGCCGTTTTGTTCCGCAGGAAAATTATAAAAAAGAAATTTCATTTATATATATTTTTTTCAAAGATATCACTGCACAGGAAAGAGAAATTGACAGCCTCTACAACGATGTAGGTAAACTTGAGATATATCATACTCTATCTGAACGGATTAATGAAGGTGTTTTTGTAATAGATGGCGAAAACAAGATTGAATTCTGGGATAACAATTCCGCTGCTTTGTTCGAATTAACAAGAGAAGAAGCAATTGGCAATCAGGCATACAACGCTGTTAGTATATTATCTTCTCCATTTCTTGATTCTTTAAGATCAAAACTTGATGAAAAGGGATTACACAAAATTGTTATTTCTTACTTTGATAAAAACAGAGAGAAAAAAACATACGAAACTTACTTTACATATTATGATGAGTCTAAAAAGAGAATTTTAGTTAAATGCATTGATATCACTGATAAAATAACCTTTGAAGAAGGACTCAAACAATCATTAAAAAGTTTCAGGGATATTATTTCCAAATCTCCGGTTATGGTTGTTAATGTTGATCAGGATGGAATGATAATTTTTACCAACCCGGCATTTCAACAGCATCTGGGATATACTGATGAAGAGTTAATATCCAAAAGCTTTTATGATTTAATTGACCGCAATTATCTTGAAAATAATATTTTTGACTTCAGAGGCTTTTTAGGAGAAGAAACAAAGCAGGTTGAATTGCCGCTGATAAACAAATCCGGGAAAATTGCTTTGCTTAATGGAATATTTTATCCGGGTAAAGAAAATGAAAATCATATCCGTTCTTTTATTTGTTTTTTTACAGAGATATCAGACAATGCAATTCAGATAAACGGATCTAATTTATTTACCTCCATTGTTAATAATGCTTTCGATGGAATTGCATTAAGTATTGAGGGCAGAATAATATTAGCTAATGATGCATTTGCAAATATATTCGGATATGAAAACAATACAGAAGTTTTAAATAAAGAGCTTATTGAATTTTCGTCAAACGATGATATAATTAAAGTAGCAGAATACCTTAGAATGTTTGAACGAAAAAAAGAAGTGCCAACACGTTTTGATTTTCTCGGAAAGAAAAAAGACGGCAGTAATATTCACACAGAGTTTTCGTTACGCTCTTTCCAAAGAAATGAACAATCTTACATTGTAATAATTGCCAGAGATATAACAGAGCGAATCAGAACTCAGAAAGCGATCCGTGAATCAGAAGAAAAGTACAGAAACATTACTGAGAATATTGATGATTTTTTATTTACTTATGAAAAAATAGGTTTAACTCTAAGACCAATATTCTGCACTTCATCAATTCAAAAAGTAACCGGTTATACACAAACTGATTTTCTTACAGATTCAAAACTAATTTTGAAATCTATTCACCCTGATGATTTTCCAACTATCAAACCAAAATTAGCAAATTTGCTGAAAAGCAGAATACAACTTTCCGGCGAGTTTGAGTTTAGAATGATTAACAAACAGGGTAATATCGTTTGGGTAAGAGCAAAAGTAAATCTTGTACGTTCGGGAACTGGAAGAATATTAAAAATGTTTGGTCTTGTAAGCGATGTTACTTTCAGAAAGCGTGCTGAAGAAGAACTAAAAAAGTCAACACAGAATCTTATTAAGCTAAATGAGACTAAGGATAGATTTATTTCTATTATCTCACACGATTTAAGAACACCTTTCAGTTCAATACTCGGATTTACTGATCTTCTTGCCAATGATGATGAATTATCTGAAGATGAAAGAAAACAATATATAAAGTATATACAGGAATCATCACGGGCTATGCTTGCTTTGGTTAATTCGCTGCTGGATTGGACACGTTTACAAACAGGCAGAATAAAGTTTGAACCGCAAAAACTTGACATCTCAAAAATAATTATCGATTCAGTAAATGCATTATCCGGGGCGGCTATTCAAAAAGGAATCGAAGTTACTTCTTTAGTAACAGATCCAATTTATTTATTTGTAGATAAAAGTTTAATAAACCAGGTATTTAATAATCTTATTTCAAATGCAATTAAGTTTACTAACAGAGGTGGTTCTGTAAAGATTTTTTCTGAAACTATACCAAACTCAAGATTTTTAAAATTTATTGTTAAAGATACCGGCATAGGTATTAAAGAAGAAGACATTCCTAAGCTCTTTAGTGTTGATTCAAAATTTACTTCTGAAGGAACTGAAGGCGAAAAAGGCAGCGGGCTTGGCTTATCCCTCGTTAAAGAAATAGTTGAAAAACACGGAGGGAATATTTCTGTAAAAAGTACTTACGGCGTTGGAACAGAGTTTATCTTTACTTTGCCGATTGCATCTTCAAATATTTTAATTGTAGATGACAATAAGACAGATCGATTACTTTATTCCAAAATTTTAAAGAACATAACTCCTGAGTATAATGTAGAAGTTGCTTCAGATGGAAAAGAAGCTCTTCAAAAAATTATTTCTTCACCGCCGGCACTAGTAATTACTGATCATGCAATGCCTGTAATGAATGGCTATGAGTTCGTTATAGAATTAAAGAAGATAAATATTAAAGGCAAACCGCCGGTTATTATTTTAAGCAGCGATATTGACAGATCAACTGTAAATGATTATACAGATCTGGGTATAGAGTATGTTTTCCATAAACCGGTTAATATTACAAGTTTTAAACTCGCTATAGAAAAATCCTTGCAGAAAGGCTTACACGAAGATTCAATATAACAATCTTTAGATCCGTTAAATAATAATTTAAAATTATTTCTTTTTTAATATCAATCCTGTGGATGCTGGTACTGTAATTACTCTTTTAACAATTCGAAGCACTTTTATCCCTGCTTTGTCCTGATCTGCTAAAACTTCCCACTTCCCTTTTGGCAAATTGAATGCAGCTTCTTTCAACGGATGTGCATTAAACAAAACAACAAAATGTTCATCTTCATAATTCAGTTCATAGCCAAGAGCAAAATCATTTCCCTTAACTGAAAAAAACTGAACATTATCATATTCTGCTCTTCTGAATGCTTTGTATTTTTTTCTAAGTTCGATTAATCCTTTATAGTAATCAAACAGATCCTGATTGAATTTAGCATAATTATAGTTTATATAATTTGCTTCATTATCTTTATCATAAGTATTGTGATCAATCATTCCGCGATTAGGATCATTTTGATTGGTTAGCGGAGTAACTTTACTTCTTGCAAATTCCTGTCCGCTATGAATCATTGTAATACCGCGTGAAGTAAATAAAAACAATGCACCGAGCTTATTAAGTTTTAATTGTGCAGGTGTAAGCTTTGCATTTGCATCAACATCTTTAATTATTTCATTTGGCTTAATATCACCAAGACCAATTCTGATAAAATCACCAAATGTATATCCATCGTGAGATTCAAGATAATTTACTGAATGAGCGGGTTTTTGAAATAATCCCAAACTGTCTTTTGTTAAAGTTCCGTTAACATAACTTCTGATTCTTTGCGACGAATTATTACCATACCAACTGCCAAAAATCCAGCCGTGTCCATTAATAGGATTTTCACCTTTTATTCCGTTTCTGATCTGATCATTCCAGGCTCCCCAGCCCCGCAATGAAAATCCGTTCGGATCATATCCGCCGCCCCAAGGCTCACAAACAAACACAACATCAGGATTTATTTTTTTTGCTTCATAAATTATTGTTTCAATTGTCTGCCAGTCAATTAATTTTCCTAAATCAAAGCGGAAACCATCAATGTGGTATTCTTTCATCCAGTATAAAACACTTTCAACAATCAACCTTCTTAACATCGGAGCTTCAGTTCTTAGATCATTTCCGCAGCCACTAAGTGCACAAAAGCTTCCATCAGGATTTAACCTGAAATAATATTCGCGGTCAATTTCTTTTAAGTTACCAAATTCATACTCTGAGAGATGATTATAAACAACATCCATAATAACTGCAATGTTTTCTTTGTGGAATGCTTTTACCATATCTTTGAAATCACTTACAGATTTTGCATCAGAGCCGTTCCATTTATTCATTTCTATCTCACGTACATCTTCTGAATAATACGATTCGGGTGCAAAAAAAGCTGCAGTCATATAACCCCAATGATTTCTTTCATAAGGATTCCAGGTGTTAAATTTTCCTTTTAGTGAATCTTTGAATGGAATTTCAATATTTGCAAATTCTTGCGATGGTAAAAGTTCAATCGTGTTTACACCAAGATTTTTTATATAATCCATACCTCCGGTTTTACCTTTTTCAATTAGTCCCTGATAAGTTCCTCTTTGTGTTACACCGGAAGAAGAATGTTCCGTCATATCTCTGATATGCATTTCGTAAACAATAATATCACGCCAGTCCCTTTGAATCCAGTTATCGTTCTGCCAATTGTAATTATTTTCTTCTACTATAATTCCTTTTCTTGGAGTAAAGTATGTGTTATAGCTTGCAACAGCTTTTGCATAAGGATCGAGACAAAATATTGCATCTTTATCTTTATGCTTTACATTAAATCCATAAAACTTTCCATATAATTCCCCACTAAGTGATGTTTCCCAAACAGCATTTTCATCCCAGACCATTTCATATTCTTTCCCTTTTACATCATCAACTTTATTAAAAATTACCAACGAAACCTTTTCTGCATTTGGAGTAAATAATCTGAAATATGTTTTTCCATTTTCTATAAATGCACCGAGCTTTTTATCAGAGTAATATTTATCAAGTTCACTCTGTTTTGATTGAAAATCTGTTTTGTCTTTTGCGGTAGGTTTTGATTTATCTGATATATACACTGAATTTCCTAAAAGAATTATTGTAACTGATATTATTATTGATTTTATGAAAAAGTATTTCATATTTATTACGTTAAAAATCTTATGACAAAATGATTTTTGTATTTTATTAAAATCATAACTGTTATTAACAATTTATTTCAATTATGTTTTTTTTTATTCGGAATAAATTTCACCATCAACAACAGGTGTAACACAAATAAGCGGATTTTCAGCAACATCAAAACTCTGAAAAATATTTTCAAATAATTGAAAATGCATTCCGCGTTTTTCGAGTTTATGAAATCTGTTATAGCTCATAAACTCACCGTTTTTATCTACGGGCGAATCAAATACAACAGCTTTTTCATAATCTTCTTTTGCGCGTGATTTCAGAAATTCGATTTTACGATCATCCCCGCCTTCCATCTCATAAGAAACAACTTTAAAAGCTTCAACAATACCGCCGTTTATTATAAGGTAAATATTTAAAATAATCTCGTTCAATTTAAGAGTTATAATTTTTGCTGCGGAAATTTAGTGAATTGAAATGTATTGAAGAAAACATTTTATATAAGAATTACGTCAGCAAGGTGTGGGAACTTCAAACGTCATTATACAGATTTTTTCAACAATTAATGCTTTCTGATTGTAGTGAATGAAACATTATTCTTTCAGAAAATATAAAATTATTCTTGTCTAAAAATTGCTAGACATAGAAGTATCCTTTTACAAAATATTTCCCGACAATGTTTACTTAAATAAAAAACTTCTTATCCCCCTTTCATTAATTTTTCTTAGTTTTGTGTATTACTTTATCAGAATTTTACAGGGAAAAAATCATGAAAGATCATAAAAAAACAGATTTTCAGACAAAGTGTGTCCATTCAGGTATTGATGAATATGAACACGGTTCGGTAGTACCGCCAATTTATCAGACATCAACTTTCAAATTCAAATCTGCACAACACGGAGCATCACTTTTTGCAGGTGAAGAAAAAGGCTACATCTATACACGCTTGTTAAATCCAACTATTGAAGCAATGGAAAATGCAATTGCAGAACTTGAAGGCGGACATAAAGCGCTTGGATGCGGAAGTGGAATGGCTGCTGTTCATACCATCTTTGCCGCTTTAACACAATCAGGTGATCATGTTGTTTGTTCATCCGCAGTTTACGGACCAACAACAACTTTACTGAGCACAATTATGAGAAAATTCGGAGTTGAAACAACTTTTGTTGATACATCAAATCTTGATGAGGTTAGAAAAGCAGTAAAACCAAATACAAAAGTTATTTATGTAGAAACTCCGGGCAATCCGACTCTTTGCATTACTGACCTTGAAGAAATTTCCAAGATCGCCAAGAAAGCAAATGCAAAAGTAGTTGTTGATAATACTTTTATGAGTCCTGCATTACAAAATCCAATTGCATTTGGTGCTGATGTTGTAATGCATAGTTTAACAAAATTCTTAAACGGTCACGCTGATGTTGTAGGCGGAATAGTAGTTGTTAAAGATGAAGAAACATACCAGCATTTCAGAAAAACATTAAATCAGATTGGCGGAGTGATTGATCCATTTAACTCTTTTCTTGTACATCGCGGATTAAAAACCCTTGCAATAAGAATGGAAAGACATTGTGAGAACGCACAGAAAATCGCTGAATGGCTTGAAAAGCATCCACTTGTTGAATCAATCAGTTATCCGGGATTAAAATCTCATCCACAATACAATGTTGGATTAAAACAGCACAGAGGTCCCGGTGGAATGATAACCTTTGAGCTTAAAGGCGGATTGGAAGCTGGAAGAGTTATGATGGATTCAGTAAGATTATTTCAGCTTGCAGTAAGTTTGGGCGGAGTTGAAAGTTTAATTCAGCATCCAGCTAGTATGACGCACTTTACAATGGGTAAAGAAGCAAGATTAGCAGGAGGAATTACAGACGGATTAGTCCGCATATCTGTCGGGATTGAAAATGTAAATGATCTTATTGCTGATCTTGAACAATCACTGAAGAAAGTTGAAGTTAAAAATAAGGATGTTCAGGTTACTGTTTAATCATTTAAGAAGATAATAGATTTTATTATTATTTTTTTGCGGGCTTTGTGTGAAACGATATCGTAATAGTTTTTGCAGAGTCCGCTAAAGTTTTTAATTCTCTCTTATTAACAGCAACTTTTAATCATATCCAATAATCAAAAGCACAAACCCTGATAGAACGCAGATGACACGGATTAAGCGGATTTGCAAAGATTTTCTTTGCGAGCTTTGGATTTGTAATTTCTTGGCGGGCTTTGCGTGAAATGTGTTTAGAGAAAAGGTTCACGCTAAGTCCGCAAAGGCTTTTCACTATGATCGCTAAGTTTTTTTTTGTTATCTCAACAACATCATCTTTTTTACTGATATAAATGATCCGGTTTGTAAACGATAGATGTAAACTCCGCTGGCAAGATTTGATGCATTCCAATTAACCTCGTAGTATCCCGCTTCCTGTTCTGCATTTATTAAAGTTGCAACCTCACTGCCGAGTATATCATATATCCGCAATGTTACTGAAGTCCTCTCCTTAGGAGAGGATTTAGGTGAGGCTGGAATTTGATACTGAATAGTTGTTGTTGGATTAAATGGATTTGGGAAATTCTGTTCCAATTTAAATTCCTTTGGACCAGCATAACCGAAGACAAATTGTTTCGTCATCATTATTCCATCGGAGCTTGTTATCATAAAATCAATTGAGTCTCTTTTATTTATCTGTGCATTTCTGTTTACATCAAATACAAAAGTTACTTCTTTTTCTTCCTTCGGGTTCAGTATTTCAATTGTCTGTTCTGACTGATGAAAAGTAATTGC
>Ga0116185_1001329_pt1 | contig 25012 bp, 39 predicted proteins | sample AD_JPNNA7_MetaG_FD_89754 | JGI IMG/M metagenome (GOLD analysis project Ga0116185, IMG submission 89754) | Active sludge microbial communities of municipal wastewater-treating anaerobic digesters from Japan - AD_JPNNA7_MetaG | ecosystem: Engineered > Bioreactor > Anaerobic > Digestate | place...
CACATGATATTTTAGCTATACAGGGTCCAAGTGCTGTACAAGAATATTTAGTAAATGAAATACAGGATGTTTATCGTCTTCAGGGCGTTAAGATTAATGATAAACATATTGAAGTAATTGTTAGACAAATGCTTCAAAAAATCAAGGTTGTTTCTCCCGGAGATACCAGATTCCTTGAAGAAGATATTGTAGATAGAGTGGGATTTTTTGAAGAGGATTCGAAGATCGAAACTATGGTATATATTGAAGATAAAGGCGATTCAAAGCTAAAGAATGGACAATTGATTCCGAAATCCAAGTTAAGAGAACTTAATATTGATTTAAAGAAGAAAGAAAAGAAAGAAATAATTGCTCGTGATGCAGAACCAGCTACGTTTGAGAATATATTATTAGGAATAACACAGGCTGCGTTATCAACTGAAAGCTTTATATCTGCTGCTTCTTTCCAGGAAACAACAAAAGTATTAGCAAATGCAGCAACAGAAGCTAAAGTAGATAGATTATTAGGCCTGAAGGAAAATATTGTTATGGGACATCTTATCCCCGCAGGAACAGGTCTTAAGGGCTATGCAAATATAATTCTTGAAAGCGAAGAAAATGAGGTCGAAGAGGAAAAAGACGCTGAAAGTGAATCAGTCCAGCATAATTGATTTATGAAATTTTTAGCTTTTATGAATTATTAATTGAATTGTTTCTCATAATTTGAAAAATAGTATAAGTTTTCTTGACTATTTTTTAATTGAAAACTATATTTGAAATCTGAATTTTTTTGAAGAAGTAAATTTTTAGGAGATTTTGTGCCTACAATAAATCAGTTAGTTAGAAAAGGTCGTGTAAGAATATTGTCAAAAAATAAAGCTCCGGCTTTAGATGCTTGTCCTCAAAAAAGAGGTGTTTGTACAAGAGTCTATACTACTACACCCAAAAAGCCTAATTCTGCGCTTAGAAAGGTTGCCAGAGTAAGACTGACAAAGACGAATGTTGAAGTATCTGCGTATATACCCGGTGAAGGGCACAATCTACAGGAACACTCAATTGTAATGATAAGAGGCGGTAGAGTTAAAGATCTGCCGGGTGTACGATATCATATTATTAGAGGCACTTTAGATACAAGTGGTGTTGCTGACAGAAAAAAAGGACGTTCCAAGTATGGTGCAAAAAAACCAAAAGCGAAATAAAAAATGAGAAAAAGAAGAGCAGAAAAAAAGTATCTTAAACCAGATCCAAAATTCAATGATGTACTGGTGGCAAAATTTATTAATTGTGTAATGTACGATGGTAAAAAGGCAGTTGCTCGAAATGTAGTTTATGATGCTTTTCAATTGATTGAAGAGAAAACCAGTAAAGCTGGTTTGGAAATTTTCAAGAAAGCCATCTCAAACACTCAGCCTTTAATTGAGGTTAGAAGCAGACGAGTTGGCGGTGCTACTTATCAGGTTCCGACTGAAGTTAGACCGGAAAGAAGAATTGCACTTGCTATGAGATGGATTAAGAATTACTCGCGTGCACGTGGTGAAAAGTCAATGTCTGCTAAATTAGCATCTGAGTTAATTGCTGCAGCAAATGGTGAAGGTTCTTCAGTTAAGAAGAAAGAAGATGTACATAAAATGGCTGAAGCAAATAAAGCTTTTGCTCACTTTAAATGGTAAGGTTGGATAACGATAACTAAATGGCCAGTAAAACTAAAATAGATAAAGTACGAAATATCGGCATTATGGCTCACATTGATGCCGGCAAAACTACTACTACAGAAAGGATATTATTCTATACAGGCAAAGTTCATAGAGTAGGAGAAGTTCACGATGGCGCAGCAACAATGGATTGGATGGAGCAGGAAAAAGAGCGTGGTATTACAATAACAAGTGCTGCAACTACATGTTTTTGGAATGGTCATCAAATAAATATTATTGATACTCCCGGACACGTTGACTTTACTGTTGAAGTTGAAAGATCTTTAAGAGTTTTGGATGGAGCTGTTGCTCTTTTTTGTGCTGTTGGTGGTGTAGAACCGCAATCAGAAGCTGTCTGGAGACAAGCCGATAAATATAGTGTGCCTCGGATTGCGTTTGTAAATAAAATGGATAGAACAGGTGCTGATTTTTATAATGCTGTTAATATGATGAAAGAGCGACTTGGTGCAAATGCTGTTCCGATTTATTTACCAATTGGTGAGGGTGATTTATTTGTTGGTATTATTGACTTAATTCAGTTTAATGCAAGAATGTATCATGAAGAATCTTTCGGTACTTCTTATGATGAAATTGAAATCCCGAAAGATCTATTGGAAATTGCTACAAAATACAGAACTCAAATGCTGGAAGCAGTTTCGGATGTTGATGATACCTTGCTTGAAAAATATTTAGAAGGCAAAGATATAAGCGCCGATGAGATAAAGAGTGTTTTAAGAAGAGCTACAATTGAGTTAAAAATTATTCCAGTGCTTTGCGGATCTTCTTTTAAAAATAAAGGTGTACAGAAATTACTGGATTCTATCGTTGACTTTTTACCATCTCCGGCAGATTTTCCGGAAGTTGAAGCTCATCATATAGGATTGATTGATTCTGTTAAGCGAAAAGTTGACGAAAACGAAAAATTTACTGCTTTGGCTTTTAAAATTATGAATGACCCTTATGTGGGTAAATTAACTTTCTTTAGAGTTTATTCAGGTGTTCTAAAGTCAGGCTCATATATTTTTAATTCAGTTAGTGGTAAAAAAGAAAGAATTAGCAGATTGCTTCGAATGCATGCAAATCATAGAGAAGAAATCTCAGAGGTTAAAGCTGGGGATATTGCAGCGGCGGTTGGTTTACGATATACCAGAACCGGTGATACTTTATGTGGCGAAGATGATCCGATTGTTTTGGAAAAAATTACTTTTCCTGAACCGGTTATTCAGATTGCTATCGAGCCAAAAACAAAAGTTGATCAGGATAAATTATCCGATTCTCTGGCTAAATTAGCTGATGAGGATCCCACTTTTAAAATTAAAGTAGATGAAGAAACTGGTCAGACTTTAATTAGCGGTATGGGCGAATTACACCTTGAAATTCTTGTTGACAGAATGAAAAGAGAATTTAAGGTTGAAGCTAATATTGGTAAACCCCAGGTTGCATATAGAGAAACTATTACTCAAAAGGTTCAGGCTGAAGGCAAGTTTGTTAAGCAATCAGGTGGTCGTGGAAAATTCGGTCACGTATGGATTGAACTTATGCCGAATGAACCTGGGAAAGGTTATGAATTTATTAATGGCATTGTTGGAGGCGTTGTTCCGAAAGAATATATTCCTGCTGTTTCGCAAGGAATTCAGGATGCGATGAAAAACGGAATAATTGCCGGATTTCCGATGGTTGATGTTAAAGCAAGATTATACGATGGTTCTTATCATGATGTTGATTCTGATGAAATTTCATTCAGGGTAGCAGGTTCAATGGCTTTTCAAGCCGGTGCTAAAAAAGCAAATCCGGTTTTACTTGAACCAATTATGGCTGTCGAAGTAGTTACTCCTGAAGAATATTTAGGTGATGTAATGGGCGACCTTAATTCAAGAAGAGGAAAAATAGAAGGATTTTCAGCAAGAAAAGATGCTCAGGTGATAAAAGCAAATGTTCCATTATCAGAGATGTTTGGCTATGCTACGATTTTAAGATCAATGAGTCAGGGAAGAGCAATCTATTCAATGCAGTTTGATCATTATTCTGCAGTGCCCAAAGCAATTGCTGAAGAAATATCTGAAAAATCATTAGGAAAAAAAGCAACAGTAAATTAATAATTGAAATAAAAACAAAAAGAAAAATTATAAAAGGAGAATTCGATGGCTAAAGAAAAATTTGACAGAAGTAAACCTCACGTTAATATTGGTACAATTGGTCACGTAGATCATGGTAAAACCACTTTGACTGCAGCCATAACAATGGCATTAGCAAAGAAAGGTTTATCACAAATTAGATCTTTTGATAGTATTGATAACGCACCTGAGGAAAGAGAAAGAGGTATCACAATTGCAACCTCTCACGTTGAATATTCAACTGCTAACCGCCACTATGCACACGTGGATTGCCCTGGTCACGCAGATTATGTTAAAAACATGATTACCGGTGCTGCTCAGATGGACGGAGCTATCTTAGTGGTTGCTGCAACAGATGGCCCTATGCCTCAAACAAGAGAACATATTCTTCTTGCAAGGCAGGTTGGTGTACCAAGAATAGTTGTATTTATGAATAAAATAGATATGGTAGATGATCCTGAGTTGATTGAATTAGTTGAAGTTGAATTAAGAGATCTTTTAACACAGTATGAATTCCCAGGCGATGAAATTCCGATTATCAAAGGTTCAGCTCTTCAGGCATTAGAAGCTGGTGCATCAAATGCAGATCCTAGCGATCCAAGATATGATTGTATCTGGGAACTTATGGATGCAGTTGATAGCTATATTCCAATTCCGGAAAGAAGTACAGACAAACCTTTCTTGATGCCGGTTGAAGACGTATTTTCTATTACTGGTCGTGGTACAGTTGCTACGGGCAGAGTTGAAAGAGGACAAGTTAAGATTCAGGAAGAAGTTGAATTAGTTGGTTTAGGTTTACATAAGAAAACTGTTGTTACCGGTATAGAGATGTTTAGAAAAGAATTAGATTCAGCTATGGCTGGAGATAATGCAGGTATCTTGTTAAGAGGTATCGATAAAAATGAAATTGAAAGAGGAATGGTTCTTGCAAAAACAGGGTCAATTACACCTCATACAAAATTTGAAGGAGAAGTTTATATTCTTTCAAAGGATGAAGGTGGAAGACATACACCATTCTTTAATGGTTACAGACCACAGTTCTATTTCAGAACAACAGACGTAACCGGTGTTGCTACTTTACCAGAAGGAACCGAAATGGTTATGCCTGGAGATAATGTAAGATTGTCTATTGAACTTATTGCACCTATTGCTATGGAAGAGAAATTAAGATTTGCTATTCGTGAAGGCGGTAGAACAGTTGGTTCAGGTGTTGTAACAAAAATTATTGCATAAGATTAGAGTATTGCGTTGGAAGAGGGAGTTATAATCTCCCTTTTCTTATCACATAAATAAAAGGAGTTGATTAAGTGCCCGGTCAGAAAATAAGAATTAAATTGAAATCGTACGATCACATATTGATTGATAAATCTACTGAGAAGATTATTAAAACCGTGAGAAGCACTGGAGCAGTTGTATCCGGTCCGATACCATTGCCTACAAAGAAAACAGTTTATACTGTTTTACGTTCTCCTCATGTTGATAAAAAATCAAGAGAGCAATTTGAAACAAGGGCACATAAAAGAATAATTGATATCCACAACTCAAACAACAAAACCGTAGATTCTTTAAGTAAGCTTGATATTCCTGCGGGTGTTGATATTGAAATTAAGCTTTAATGAATTTTGGAGATAAGATGTCTGGTATAATCGGAAAAAAATTAGGAATGTCTAATATCTTTGGTAACGACGGAGAAATTATTCCTGTAACTATTATTCAAGCTGGTCCTTGCAAGGTAGTTAATATCAGGACTAAAGAAAAAAATGGCTACGAAGCTTTACAGTTGGCTTTTGGAGAGAAAAAAGAAAAGCATACTTCTAAGCCATTAGCTGGTCAGTTTAAGAGCAGTGGAATTGTACCTTCTTTACTTCTGAAAGAATTTAGAAATTTTAATATAGGTGATTATAAAGTTGGCGATCAGTTGGGTGCTGATTTTTTTGTTGAAGGTGAGACGATTAAAGTAAGAGGAAGAAATAAAGGGAAAGGTTTTCAAGGCGTTATGAGACGTCATAACTTTGGTGGAGTAGGCGGTACATCACATGGTCAAAGTGATAGATTAAGAGCTCCGGGTTCAATCGGTGCAAGTTCATATCCATCAAGAGTTTTCAAAGGACAGCGTATGGCTGGCAGAATGGGTAATGAAAATGTAACAATATCAGGACTGCAGGTCGTAAAAGTATTACCGGAACAAAACCTGATATTTGTTAAAGGTGCAGTTCCCGGGGCAATAAATAGCATTTTAGAATTGATTAAGAAGTAATTCGGTAAAAAAAATGACACTTGATGTTTTAAAAATTGACGGTTCAAAATCAGGCGAAAAGGTTACTCTTGCTGATAACATATTTGCAATTGAACCAAACGACCATGCAATTTATCTTTCAGTAAAAGCATATCTTGCAAATCAAAGGCAAGGGACGCACAAAACTAAAGAGCGTGGTGAAGTTAGAGGTGGCGGAAAAAAACCCTGGAAACAAAAAGGTCGTGGTGGTGCAAGAGCTGGTACATCCAGATCTCCTCTTTGGGTTGGTGGTGGAACTATCTTTGGACCGCGTCCAAGAGATTACAGACAGGATCTTCCTAAGAAGGTTAAAAGATTAGCCCGTAAATCTGCTTTAAGTTATAAAGTTAAAGATGAACAGCTTGTTGTTGTTGAAGATTTTTCTATTGATAAACCCAAGACAAAAGAATTTGTTAAGATATTAAATGCATTAAAAATTGAAGGTAAAAAAGTTCTTTTACTTACAAACACAAATGATTTAAATATCTTGAAATCTGGCAGAAATATTCCAAAGGTTAAAGTACTTGAGGCATCAAAAGCATCAACCTATGATCTGTTAAATAATCAGGTATTGCTTTTACAAAAGAGCGCTGTCAAAGTAATTGAGAATACATTTTCAGCAAAAGAAACTGAAGAGGCGGTGAATTAATATGGAGCGGATTTTAGTTAAACCTCTTATTACAGAGAAGATGACAAATATCAGTGCTGATCAGGCTGGTAAGTATGGATTTTTAGTTAATCCAAAAGCTAATAAGATTGAAATCAAAAAAGCTATTGAAAAAAAGTTTAATGTTCATGTTGTTGATATTACTACTATGAATCATCCTGGTAAGATGAAATCACAATTTAGAAAAAGAGGAAGGTTTGAAGGAAGAACTCCACGAACCAAAAAAGCAATAGTAACTCTTAAAGAGGGAGAAACTATTGAATTATTTGAGCAAGTATAGCATAAGAAATAGGATTTTATAATGGCAATTAAAATATTAAAACCAACAACTCCGGGAACAAGATTCAGATCAAATTACACATTTGATGAGATTACAAAATCAACTCCTGAAAAATCTTTAACTGCTTCTCTTAAAAAATCCGGCGGAAGAAATAATCTTGGACATATGACAACAAGATCTGTTGGTGGCGGTCACAAAAGAAGATACAGAGTTATTGATTTTAAGCGTAACAAAACAGGTGTACCTGCTAAAGTTTTTTCAATTGAATATGATCCTAACAGAACTTGCAGAATAGCATTGTTACACTATGTTGATGGAGAAAAAAGATATATCCTCGCACCAGAAGGGTTGAAGGTTGGACAAGAAGTTGTATCAGGTCCTGGTAGTGATATTCAGATTGGTAATGCATTACCATTAAAGGAAATGCCGCTCGGAAGTTTTATTCATAATGTGGAACTAAAACCAGGCAAAGGCGGACAGTTAGGAAGAAGCGCTGGTGTTTCACTACAATTGATGGCTAAAGAAGGTGATTATGCTCAGTTAAAGATGCCTTCAGGTGAAGTAAGAATGATCAGATTAGAGTGTATGGCTACATATGGAGTAATTGGAAATGCAGAGCATGAAAATATCAATTTAGGAAAAGCAGGCAGAAGTCGTTGGCTGGGCAGAAGATCAAAAGTAAGAGGTGTTGCAATGAACCCGGTCGATCATCCGATGGGTGGTGGTGAAGGGAAAACCTCTGGCGGCGGTCATCCGGTATCTCCCTGGGGACAAAAAGCTAAAGGTTTAAAAACCAGAAAAAGAAAAAAAGGTTCTAATAAATTTATTATTAAAAGACGTAAATAGTAATTAGAGAGTAATTTATGCCAAGATCCGTAAAAAAAGGTCCTTTTCTTGATTATAAGTTAGGTGAAAAAATTAAAAAGCTTAACGAAACAAATCAGAAAAAAATTATAAAAACCTGGTCACGTTCATCAACAATTTTCCCGGAATTTGTTGGTCATACTATTGCAGTACATAACGGTAATAAGATGATTCCGGTTTACATAACTGAAAATATGGTGGGACATAAACTTGGCGAGTTTGCTCCAACCAGAATTTTCAGAGGACATCCTGGAACAAAAGCAGAAAAAGCAGCAAAAGCATAAAAATAGGATTTGAAGTTAATGGAAGCTAAAGCAATAAATAGATTTATCAATTCATCACCAAGGAAAATGAGATTGGTTGTTGATCTTATAAGAGGTATGCAGGTTGACAAAGCTCTTGAAGTGCTTCACTTTTCACCGAAGCATTCATCAAAAGATGCAGAGAAAACATTAAGATCAGCTGTTGCTAATCTGTTGAACTCTGATGATGCAACAAGAGTTGAACCTCAGGATTTATATGTTAAAGAAGTATTTGTAAACCAGGGACCAACAATTAAAAGAATTTCACCCGCACCTATGGGCAGAGCGTACAGAATCAGAAAAAGATCCTGTCATCTTACCGTTGTTGTGGCAAGTAAAGATTAAGTAAGGAGAAAGATTTTTGGGACAAAAGACAAACCCTATTGGATTTAGAGTTGGAATCATAAGAGGATGGGATTCTAACTGGTATGAAAATAAAAGTTATTCTCTTAAGTTAAAAGGAGATGCCCAGTTACGCACTTATGTCAGAAACAGGCTAAAAAAAGCGGGCATCTCAAGAATAGTAATAGATAGAACATCTAAAAATATAATTTTAACAATTCATACTTCAAGACCGGGTGTTGTGATAGGTAAGAGTGGAAAAGAAATTACTCAACTAGAAGAAGAATTAAAGAGAGTAACTGGTAAAGATGTTAAGGTGCAAATCTCAGAAATCAAAAGACCAGAACTTGATGCTCAGCTTGTAGCAGAAAACATTGCCAGCCAGTTAGCAGGAAGAGTCTCTTTCAGAAGAGCAATGAAAACATCTATTACGGCAGCAATGAGAATGGGTGCTGAAGGTATCAGAATTATGTGTTCCGGAAGACTTGGTGGTGCCGAAATGGCAAGAACTGAACAGTATAAAGAAGGAAGAATTCCTTTACATACTATCAGAGCAGATATTGATTATGCTAATGGCAGAGCCGAAACTATATATGGCTCTATAGGAATTAAAGTTTGGATTTGCCGTGGTGAAATACTTGGCAAAAGAGTTACAGATTAAATCGGTCAGGAGTTTTTCTTATGTTAATGCCTAAAAGAGTAAAGTTTAGAAAGTCCCAGAGAGGAAGACGAGCTGGTAAAGCTTATAGAGGCAGTGCAGTTTCGTTTGGTGATTTTGGACTTAAAGCTTTGGAACCAGCCTGGATAACCAACAGACAAATTGAAGCTTGTCGTGTTGCATTGACCAGAAAAATGAAAAGAGATGGTAAGGTTTGGATCAGAGTTTTTCCTGATAAACCTGTTTCCAAAAAACCACTTGAAACAAGAATGGGTAAAGGAAAAGGTGCACCTGAATTCTGGGTAGCAGTTATCAGACCGGGAAGAATAATGTTTGAAGTTGCAGGAGTTTCAAAAGAGCTTGCTAATGAAGCACTTAAGACCTGCTCGCATAAATTACCTATTAAAACAAAAGTCGTTAGTAGACCTGATTACGAATAAAAAGAGAATCATTTATTATGAAATTATATGAAATAAAAGAGATGACAAGCGATGAACTTGTTAGAAGAATTGAAGAAGAAGAAAAAAACTTAGTAGATCTTCGCTTTTCTCATGAACTTAAACAATTGAACAATACAAGTAAACTCAGACTTGCTAAAAAAGAAATCGCAAGAATGAAAACAATTTTAGGTGAGAGACAAAGAGCTGAAAAAGCAGCTCAACAGACTTCGAAGGAAGGAGCTAATTCTTAAAATGGCAGAACGTGCATTAAGAAAAACCAGAATTGGTGTTGTTGTAAGCAATAAAATGGATAAGACAATTACAGTTGCAATCGAAAGAAGAGTCCCTCATCCGATTTATAAGAAGTTTTTTAAGAAGACTACTAAGCTTATGGCTCACGATGAAAAACAAGAATGTGCTTTGGGTGATAAAGTTAAAATCATGGAAACACGTCCTCTTAGCAAAAATAAAAGATGGCGTCTTGTAGAAATTGTTGAAAAAGCCAAGTAAGGAGATATAGAGAGATGATTCAGGAAGAAACCAATTTAATTGCTGCTGATAATTCAGGTGCAAAAAGAGTCAGATGTATCCGTGTACTTGGCGGAAGCGATAGAAAATATGCTACAGTAGGTGATACTATTGTTGTTTCTGTTAAGACTGCAATTCCTAATGGTACTGTAAAAAAAGGTGAAGTATCGCGCGCTGTAATTGTTAGAACTAAAAAAGAAGTAAGAAGAAAAGATGGTTCATATATAAGATTTGATGAAAATGCTGTTGTGCTGATAAATAATCAAAATGAGCCAAAAGGTACACGTATATTCGGACCTGTAGCCAGAGAATTAAGAGAGAGACAATTTATGAAAATTGTTTCATTAGCTCAGAAGTTATATAAGGGTTTACGATAAATGAAAATCAGAAAAAATGATAATGTAATAGTTATAGCCGGTAATGATAAAGGCAGAACCGGAAAAGTATTAAAGGTATTTCCCAAAACTTCGCGTTTAATAGTTGAAGGAATTAACCTTCGTAAAAAACATACTAAACCTACTCAGCGTTCACCGCAGGGTGGAATACAGGAAAAGGAAGCACCTATTCATATATCAAATGTAATGATCTTGGATCCAAAAACTAATGAACCAACAAGAATTGGATCAAAAATTATTTTGGATGATAAAACAGGTAAAAAGAAAATTGCCAGGATAAGCAGAGTATCCGGCGAAATGATTCCATAATGAAATTTAACAGAGTTTATAGAAATGGCTGAAAAGAAAACTAAAAAAACAGATAAAGAAGCAAAGCCAAAATCAACTGGTAAAGAAGCTCCGGCTAAGCGAGAAAAAGAAATAAAAATTACACCAAGGCTTGGTGAGATTTATAAAAAAGAAATTGTTCCTGCACTTGTTAAAACATTTAATTACAAAAGTGTAATGCAGGTACCCAAGCTTAATAAGATTGTTGTAAATATGGGTGTTGGTGCTGCTGTTGCTGATCAAAAAATTATGGATGAGGCTGTTAAAGAGCTTGAAGCAATTACCGGACAGAAAGTTAGCGTTAGAAAATCCAGAAAAGCTATCTCTAACTTTAAGCTGCGTGAAAATATGAACATTGGTGCTATGGTTACTTTACGCAGAGAAAGAATGTATGAATTCTTAGATAGATTGATAAATGTTGCTTTACCAAGAGTAAGAGATTTCAGAGGATTGTCTGATAAATCTTTTGACGGCAGAGGTAATTATACTCTTGGTGTTAAAGAACAGATTATCTTTCCTGAAATCAATGTTGATAAAATAACCCGTGTTATGGGTATGGATATTACAATTGTTACAACAGCACATACAGATAACGAAGCTTTTGAATTATTAAAAACTTTTGGTTTACCATTTAGAAAAAAAGAAGTTAAATAAGGAATAAAAGGAGAATTAATGGCAAGATTAAGTATTATTGCACGTGATGCTAAAAGAAGAAAACTTTATGATAAGTATAAGAATCTCAGAGCAGAGCTTAAAGAAAAAGGTGATTACGATGCACTTCAGAAATTGCCAAGAAATTCATCCCCGGTTAGATTAAAAAACCGTTGTATGTTTACCGGTCGTGGTAGATCATATTACAGAAAATTTGGTGTTTCCAGATTGGTTCTAAGGGAAATGGCTCTTAGAGGAGAAATTCCAGGTTTAAAGAAATCAAGTTGGTAGGAGTATAAGAATATGCCAGTTACTGATCCGATATCAGATTTTTTAGTAAGAATTGGAAATGCTGCTAAAGCAAAAAAACTTAGAGTAGAAATTCCTGCTTCCAAAATGAAAGTAGGTTTAGCTGAGATCCTGAAAAAGGAAAATTATATTCATGATTTTTCTTTAATGGAAGATAATAAACAAAACGTAATTAAGATTCACCTTAAATACAGAGATGGAGCTTCTGCTATTACTGGTTTGAAAAGAATCAGCAAGCCGGGTTTAAGAATTTATAAGGATTCTGAAAAGCTGCCCAGAGTTTTAAATGGCTTGGGTACAGCAGTAATTTCAACCTCCAAAGGTTTGACTGATAAAGAAGCAAGAAATCAGTCAATTGGTGGTGAAGTAATTTGCTACATTTGGTAATTTTTTGATGGAGTAACAAAGTGTCTAGAATCGGTAAAAAAATAATTGAAATTCCTAAAAATGTAACAGTTACTATTGATGGTAGTATTGTTAAAATTAAAGGTCCAAAAGGAGAGCTTCAAAGAGAAATTCATCCCAATATGAAATTGGAACTGAAAGATTCTAATCTTGAAGTAAAAAGACCGGATGATCAGAAAACAAACAAAGCTTTGCATGGATTAACACGTGCATTAGTGCAGAATATGGTTGTTGGAGTTACTTCAGGTTATAAGAAAATACTGGATATAGTTGGAGTTGGATACAGAGTTGAACTAAAAGGAGCTAATTTACTTTTAAATATGGGTTACTCTCATCCGATTTATTTTATGCCGCCTGCTGAAATAAAAATTGAAACTCCGACACAAACACAAATTGTAATATCCGGCATTGATAAACAGTTAGTTGGACAGGTTGCGGCAAAATTAAGATCAATCAGAAAACCAGAACCGTATAAAGGAAAAGGAATTAAATATTCCGGTGAACACATTTTAAGAAAAGCTGGTAAAACTGCTGGTAAATAATTCTAACGGAGTTTAAGAATACTATGATAAAGAGGAACAATAATTTAAGATCAAGATCAAAAACCAGATTAAGAAAAAAAATATCTGGTACGTCTGAAATGCCCAGACTTTCTGTTTATAGAAGTTTAAACCAGATTTATGCACAGATTATTGATGATTCTACCGGAAACACTTTAGTTGCTGCTTCTTCATTATCAAAAGAGTTGGCTGAAGAACTGAAAAATACTAAAGGAAAAATTTCGAAGGGTAAATTGGTAGGAAGTCTGGTAGCAAAAAAGGCATTGGAAAAGAAAATAACAAATGTTGTTTTTGATCGTAATGGTTACAGATATCACGGAAGAATTCAGGCAGTTGCAGAAGGAGCCCGTGAAGCAGGTTTGAAATTCTGATAATGCCGGATCGTCTAATGGCAGGACTACGCCCTTTGGAGGCGTCTGTAGAGGTTCGAGTCCTCTTCCGGCAGCCAAAGTGTTTAGAAAAATTTTTTAATTAATGATTGTTTGGAGATTTATTTGAAAGCTGTAAAATCAACTGAGACAGAAGGACTAAAAGAAAAAGTCGTTCACATTAACAGAGTTGCTAAAGTTGTTAAAGGTGGGCGAAGATTCAGCTTTAACGCTATAGTCGTTGTTGGAAATGGTAATGGTGTTGTTGGAGTTGGACTTGGTAAAGCTAACGAAGTAACTGATGCTATTTCCAAAGGAATTGATGATGCTAAAAAGAATGTTGTTAAAGTTTCTATAATTAAAGGAACAGTAGCACACGAAATATTAGGGAAATTTGGTGCTGGAAAAGTGTTATTAAAACCTGCATCTCCCGGTACCGGTTTGATTGCCGGCGGTGGAGTAAGAGCAGTATTGGAAGCTGCCGGTGTAACAGACATCCTTACCAAATCTCTTGGATCAAGCAATCCTCATAATCAGGTTAAAGCAACACTTAATGGTTTAATGCAGCAAATTGATGCAAGAAAAATGGCTAACAAAAGAGGCATCACCGTAAAAGATTTGTTCATTTCTTCTAACTGAGGATATAATGGGAAAGATTAAAATTACACAAACCAGAAGCGTGATTGACAGACCAAAAGATCAGAAAGCTACTATCGAAGCTTTAGGATTAGGAAGACCTAATTGGCAAAAAGTTCATAATGATACTCCTCAAATCAGAGGTATGATTAAAAAAGTAAGTCATCTAGTTAAAGTTGAAGAATTAAAAGATTAATAAGGTTTTATGATGGATATTCTAAGTAATCTTAAATATGCAAAAGGTTCTAAAAAGAATCGCAAAAGAGTTGGTCGTGGTGAAGGCTCCGGTCATGGTCAGCAATCTACAAGAGGTAGAAATGGTCAGCTATCAAGATCGGGTGCAAAACACAAAGCCTGGTTTGAAGGCGGTCAGATGCCTTTGCAAAGAAGAATACCCAAGTTTGGTTTTACAAATATTTTTAAGGTTGAATATCAGGTAGTTAATTTAAATGCTTTACAAAGATTAGTTGATCTTAAAAAGATTTCGGATCAGAAATTAAATGCTGAAGAACTTAAAAAACTTGGATTGGTTTCAAGCACTAAAAAACCAATTAAGGTTTTAGGTAAAGGCGATATTAAAGCTAAACTCGATTTAACGGTTAATGATTTCAGTAAATCAGCTCAACAAAAAATTGAAGCAGCTGGTGGCTCTATCACTAAGATTTAGTTAATACAAATGTCAAGATTTACAGAAACTTTTAGAAATATTTTTAAAATCAATGAACTTAGACAGCGAATTATTTATACACTGTCATTACTTATTATTGTAAGACTAGGTTCACATTTAACGATTCCCGGAGTAGATACAGTTTTACTATCCGAGAGTATGCGAAATTCTTCTTCAGATAATCTGTTTGGGTTATTTGATCTTTTTGTTGGTGGTGCATTTTCAAATGCAGCAATATTTGCTCTTGGGATAATGCCGTACATTTCTGCATCGATTATCTTGCAGTTAATGGGCGCTGTTGTTCCGTATTTTCAGAAGTTGCAGCAGGAAGGTGAAGAGGGAAGAAAGAAAATTACTCAGCTTACCAGGTATGGAACCGTTATTATATCTGCAATGCAGGCTTGGGGAGTTACTGTAAGATTGTTGAATATCCATGTTCAGGGAGGATTACCAATTGTTCCTGAAGCTGTTCAAGGCATTGGCTGGATTCTTTCTACAGTTATTATTTTAACTTCAGGCACTATGTTTATGATGTGGATGGGTGAACAGATTACTGATAAAGGAATTGGTAATGGTATTTCACTTATAATTTTTATTGGTATTATTGCACGTTTTCCGGTTGCTGTGCACGAAGAATATCAACTTATTACAGCAGGACAAAGATCAATTATAATCGAGATTATAATTTTAGCTTTTATGTTTTTTATTATTGCTGGTGTTGTACTTGTAACTCAGGGTACAAGAAAGATTCCTGTGCAGTATGCAAAAAGAGTAGTTGGAAGAAAAGTCTATGGTGGTGTAACTCAATATATTCCATTAAGAGTAAACACTGCGGGAGTAATGCCCATAATATTTGCACAGTCGATTATGTTTATACCGGGCACAGTTTTATCATTTTTCCCGGATAACGAATTTTTACAAAAACTTGCAGGCTACTTTGTATTTACATCACCGGTTTATTCATTTTTCTATGCGTTGATGATTATATTTTTCACGTATTTTTATACTGCTATTGCTTTTAATCCAAAAGATGTTGCAGATAATATGAAAAAACAGGGCGGTTTTATTCCCGGCATCAGACCCGGAAAACAAACTTCTGATTTTATTGATAATATTTTAACAAAGATTACTTTACCTGGTTCTATTTTTCTTGCAATTGTTGCGATACTTCCTGCGTTTGTTTCAGGATGGGGAGTTTCAAGAAACTTTGCACAGTTTTTCGGCGGTACTAGTTTATTGATTGTTGTTGGTGTTGCATTAGATACTTTGCAGCAGATTGAATCTCATTTATTAATGAGACACTATGATGGATTTATGAAATCGGGTAAGGTTAAAGGTCGTAGATAATTTTTAGTGATTTTAATTAAATCAAAAAAAGAGATTGATTATATAAGAGAAAGCTGTAAGATTGTTGCTGAAACTCTTCAGCTTCTCAAAGCAAAAGTTAGGGCGGGGATTACAACTTTAGAATTGGATAGAATAGCCGAAGATTACATTTTAAGTAATAATGCAAAACCGGCATTCAAAGGTTATTCACAAGGTGGAGCACCTGGTTATCCCGGGTCGATTTGTACTTCAGTTAATGAAGAGGTTGTTCACGGTATTCCGGGTTATAGAGTTTTAAAAGATGGCGATTTGATTTCTATAGATATTGGTGTTGTTAAAGATGGTTACTTTGGTGATGCTGCACTAAGCGTAGCTGTTGGTGAAGTTGATGATGAAAAGAAAAGATTAATGGAAGTTACCGAGCGTTCTTTATATCTTGGTATTGAGCAGGCAATTGAAGGAAATCGTGTTCATGATATTTCATTTGCAGTTCAGCAGTATGTAGAAGCAAATGGTTTTTCGATTGTAAGAGATCTTTGTGGACACGGTGTTGGTAAATATCTGCATGAAGAACCATCAATTCCGAATTTTGGCAAAAAAGGTACAGGTCCGAAATTAAAGAACGGAATGACCTTAGCAATTGAACCAATGGTTAATGCCGGCAAGTATGAAGTTATAACTGCAGATGATAAGTGGACAATTTTAGCAGCAGATGGATCAGCATCAGCACATTTTGAACATACAATTTTAATAAATAAAAATAAGCCGGAAATCTTAACAATTTGTTAGATGGCAAAACAAGGACCAATTAAAATAGATGGCGTAATTACTGAAACATTACCAAATGCAACTTTCAGAGTTAAACTTGATAATGGACATGAAATACTCGCGCACATTTCCGGTAAAATGAGAATGCACTTTATAAAAATTTTAATTGGAGATAAGGTCTCGATAGAACTTTCTCCTTACGATTTAACAAAAGGCAGAATTACCTACAGGTATAAATAGGAATAAGCAAAATGAAAGTCAGAGCTTCTGTAAAAAAGATTTGCGATAAATGTAAAATTATTAAACGCAAGGGTGTTGTAAGAGTTATTTGCAAAAACCCAAAACACAAACAAAGACAAGGTTAAAAACAAAGGAGTATATCATTGGCTCGTATAGCTGGAGTTGATTTACCAAAAAATAAAAAAGTGTTATACGGTTTACAATACATTTATGGTATTGGTGAATTTGTAGCTGCACAGATTTTAGAAAAAGCTAAAGTTGATCCGCTTAAAAAAGTTGCGGCGCTAACAGATGAAGAGATTGCGGAAATAAGAGCAGTTATTACTGCAGATTATCGTGTTGAAGGAGCTTTACGTTCTGAAGTCCAGCAGAATATTAAAAGACTGATGGATATTGGTTCTTATCGCGGTATCAGACACCGTAAAGGTTTACCAGTAAGAGGTCAGCGTACAAGAACTAATTCTAGAACCAGAAAAGGCAAGAGAAGAACTGTTGCCGGTAAGAAAAAAGTACCTACTAAGAAATAATATTTGATACACGGAGGATTAAGCATTGGCTAAAACTGTAAAAAAGGTTAAGAAAAAAACTCACGTAGATTCTAATGGTGTTGCTCATATAAAAGCAACTTTTAATAATGTTATAGTTACCATTACAGATATTTACGGAAATACTGTTTCCTGGTCGTCTGCAGGTAAAAATGGATTTAAAGGTTCAAGAAAGAACACTCCATTTGCTGCGCAAGTTTCTGCAGAAGCAGCTGCTAAAGAAGCTTATGATTTAGGAATGAGAAAAATAGATGTTTTTGTTAAAGGTCCCGGTTCAGGAAGAGAAGCAGCAATAAGAGCATTGCACACTGCAGGATTAACTATCTCATCAATAAAAGATGTTACTCCGATCCCTCACAATGGATGCAGACCACCAAAGAAAAGAAGAGTATAATTTATGGAGATTAACTAAATGGCAAGATACACCGATTCAGTTTGTAAGTTATGTAGAAGAGAAAGACAGAAGCTTTTCCTTAAAGGACAAAAGTGTTTTACTGAAAAATGTCCGCTTGAAGAAAGAAATTATCCGCCGGGACAGCACGGACTTTCCAGAAGAGCTAAAGTTTCTGAATATGGAGTTCAGTTAAGAGAGAAACAAAAAATTAAAAGAATATACGGTCTGTTAGAAACACAATTCAGAAATTATTATAAAAAAGCTAATAGCCAAAAAGGTATTCCTGGTGAAAACCTTATTAAACTGTTAGAGAGAAGATTAGATAATGTTGTTTATAGATTAGGATTTGCATCATCCCGTAAACAGGCAAGACAGTTAATAAGACACAGACACATTTTAGTTAATAATATTCTTGTTGATATTCCTGCTTACCTTTTAAGAGCCGGAGATACGATACAGATTAAAGAAAAAAGCAAAAAACTGGATGCAATCCATAATTCACTTAAGAGAGTAAAAGATCACACTTATAGCTGGTTAACAGTTGATAAAGCTACACTTTCCGGAACATTTGTTCAGATACCGGAAAGAGCAGATGTACCATTAATTGCAAATGAACAATTAGTAGTTGAGCTTTACTCGAAATAAAATTTTTAATTAGAATAAGATAGAGGATAATAATGAGCGTACCATCTTTAAAGATGCCAGAATCTGTTGTTCTTGATGAATCTAATTACACAAATTCATATGGAAGATTTACATTGCAGCCTCTTGAAAGAGGTTATGGTGTTACACTGGGTAATTCAATTCGCAGAGTACTTTTATCATCTCTGCAGGGATCGGCAATTACTTCCGTTAAATTTAGTGGTGTGCTTCACGAGTTTACAACTATCGAGGGAATTGTTGAGGATGTTTCAGAGATTATATTAAATCTCAAACAAGTAAGAATGAAGTTTCTTTCAAAGAAACCAAATAAAATAGATATTTCTCTGACTGGTCCTGGTGAATGGACTGCAGCAGATATTCAAAAAGCAAGTAATGAAGTTGAAATTCTCAATCCGGAATTACACATAGCTACATTAAATAAAAATGCAAAAGTTGATGTTGAAATAAGAGTTGGTAAAGGTGTTGGTTATGTTCCGGCAAATGAAAATATTTCACCTGATCAGACTATTGGTGTAATTCCTATTGATTCAATTTTTACTCCAATAAAACTGGTTAAATATTTCGTAGAGAATGTTAGAATCGGTGATAAGAACGATTATGAAAAACTAACATTAGAGATTTCAACTGATGGTTCAATTACTCCGGATGATGCATTAACACAGGCAGCAAGAATCTTAAAAGAACATGTTCAGTTGTTTATTAACTTTGATGTAGAGCAGGAAGAAGAACAAAGTGTCAGCCAGAAAGACACTGAAATAGAAAGAATACGTAAAGTGCTTCTTACTTCGGTTGATGATCTTGAATTAAGTGTGAGATCTCATAATTGTTTAAAAGCTGCTAACATTAAAACTCTTGCTGACCTTGTAAGAAAAGATGAGCAGGAAATGCTCAAGTTCAGAAATTTCGGAAGAAAATCCTTGTCAGAATTGACGGAAATAGTTGAAAATCTTGGTCTTGATTTTGGAATGGATGTAGATAAATATCTTAAAGATGATTCAGATTCAAATTAATCTAAACGGGTTATTAAATGAGACACAACGTTAAAGGTAGAAAATTAGGTAGAACAGCCAGTCATAGAGCAGCCTTGCTTAGCTCGTTGGCTACTTCGCTATTAAAACATAAACGAATTAAAACTACTGAAGCCAAAGCAAAAGAAGCAAGAATTTTTGTAGATAAATTAATTACTAAAGCCAGAAAAAATGATTTGCATGTGCGCAGACAAGTTATGGCAGTGGTAAACGATAAAGAAGTTGTAAAAGAACTTTTCTCAGACATATTACCTAAAATTGGAGAAAGACCCGGCGGTTATACCCGTGTCGTTAAACTTGGCAGAAGATTGGGCGATGCTGCTCCGATGGCAATTTTAGAATTAGTTGATTACAATGATGTAGTAAATAAAAAAGCTGAACTGCAAAAAGAAAAAAGAGATTTAAAAGCAAAAGAAAAAGCTGAAAAGAAATCTGAAAGTGCAATCGAAGAAGCCAACGTTGTTTCTGAAAGCACTAATAAAAAGTAATCAACAATTTGTAATTAAATATTTTAAGAGTAACCGAGAAACCGGTTACTCTTTTTTATTATGTTCGAAAAACAAGAATTTATTGCTTCAGTTTATAAATTAGCCGATCTGCCGAAATCAGATTTGTCTCAGATTGTTTTATGCGGAAGATCGAATGTTGGCAAATCCTCGTTTATTAATTCTCTTTTTAACCGAAAGAATCTGGCTAAAACCAGTTCAACTCCGGGCAAAACCCGCTCAATAAATTTTTATGATATCAGTTCAGCTTTTTATATGGTTGATCTTCCCGGATATGGATATGCTAAAGTCAGCCAATCAGAACGTAAGAAATGGGCTAAATTAATAAATGATTTTTTTACAGAATCAAAAAACATTGCATTAGTATTCCACATTATTGATTGCAGACATCATCCGACTGATCTTGATATAAGGCTTAATCAAATGTTAAGAGATCTCAATCTGCCGTATAATGTTATCCTTAATAAATCAGATAAACTGAAGCAATCAGAAATATCAAAGAGTATTAAGTCGATAATTCAGTTTTTTCCTGAGTTGATATTTAATGAAAATCTTTTTTTATATTCTTCTGTTAAAGGAACAGGGAAAAAAGAAATAAAGAAGCTGTTGCTTTCACTATTTAATTAAATAGTTTATATCTTTGCGTTATAAAGTTTACTATTTTTTCGTAGAGATATTTTACTAATAAACTAATTACCAGTAAGAACAGTGCTAATTGATAAAAGACAAAAGAAAAGAGTATTAATATTTTTACTTGTTCCTATTCTTGCAGCACTTCTGTTCTTATCAGATGATCTCCTTTTACGATTCATAATCATTGCTGTAATAATTATCTATGTTGCCTTTATTATTTTCCTAAGGGACTCGGTAAGACTTGATGGAAAGTATTCAATTAACGAAGATGAAGTATTAGATAGTGAGTATAATATATCAGGTTCATCTGATCAGGATGGATCTTTTAAGATCATAACAAAAACTATTACTGATGCGGATATAATTACTGCAAGTAATTATGTGCCTGAATTTAAAGCTCATAAAACAACTTTAATACCTCCGGATCTTAAAGAGCGATTCGAAGAAATTGCAACTGAACTGCCACCTGCTGAAATTGGCAACGATGGACAATTTGTATTTGCGCTTGAAAAAATTCTTACTGTAATTAAAGATGCCTACTCAGCGCATACTGCTATATTTTTCTGGTACAACAAGAAAAAAGAAAAACTTTCAATTGAAAAATTTGTATCTGCTTCACCTAATGAAATTGCTAAACGAAAATTTGATATTGAAGATGATATTCTTAGCAAAATCGTTCAAAAGAATGAACCTGAATTATTAAGTGATATTTCTCCTGCTGCAGAAGCTGATGTAATAAGATATTATGATAAAGCTCAAAAGATCAGAAGCTTCGTCGGCGTTCCGCTCTTTTATGAAGGATCTCTTATTGCAATTTTAGCGGTTGATTCAAAAGTAGGAGATGCTTTTGGAATTGAAACTATTTATTCGCTCGGCAGATTTGTTCGGGTAATAACAATGATAATTCAGTTTTTTGAGGAGAAGCATACTGATAATGTTTCTCAGCAAAGACTAAAAGGACTGTTAAACCTGATAGGACCAGAAACAAATTTTGATACTGAAGATGATCTGCTTGCTTCTATGCAAAATTCTCTGAGCGAATTAATTGAATGGGATGCATTAGTTTTTGTTTACTTTAAACCAGTTGAACAGAAGTTTGAAACATTAAGAGTAATAAACAAAACATCGTTAAAATATATTGGTCAGGGTCTGCAAATTGATCTGACAGGAACTCTTGTCGGTAAAGCTATACTTTCCGGTTCTCCCGTTAAAATTGATGATACCGGTGCAGATAATTATAAGCGCTTCTCAAAATCCGAAGACTTAACTTTTGAAGGATCATTTCTTGCGATACCTTTGATTTATGGTAATCAGAACTTTGGTGTTCTTTGTTTTGAAAGTCTTAAAAAAAATATTTATACAAATTCTGATGTAAAATTTCTCAGAGATTCAGTCCATATAATTTCATATATAATCTATTCTCATTCATCACAGACGTTGATTAAAAGTCTTATGGCTCTTGATATGGAGACAAGAGCTCTTAATCGCAATACTTTCGTGGAAAGGCTGAATGCCGATCTTTACAAAGCTAATATGCTTAATGTGCCCGGTGCTTTGGTATTAATAAAAATTGATGAATTCTTAGAGCAGGAATCCTTATTTGATGGTGATCCGTTTCCGAAAGTATTAAAAGTTATTTCCGAAAGTATAGCTGCCGAAATGACCCCAATTAATATCTTTGGGAGAATAGATGAGAAAATCTTTGCTGTTTACTTTTTTAATACTGAGTCAAAAAAAGTTTATGTTTGGGCAGAAAGACTAAGAGTGAAAATTGCACGTATGCCGATTGCAATTGTCAGTAAACAAAATACTTATACTGTTTCAATAGGTGTTGCTTCAACTCACGGGAAAACCGATACTGAAGAAGTATTTCATAATGCGGAATTAGCGTTACAGAAGGCTGTTGAAAAAGGAGGTAACGCCGTTAAAAGCGTAAGTTAATCTTTACAATTCTAATATTATTTCTTACCCGTATGAATAATTTTTTTATAATAATTCTTGATGGAGTTGGTGTTGGAGAACTTCCTGATGCAGATTTATATGGTGATAAAGGTAGCAACACTCTCGGAAATATTTCCAGATCATTAAAAGGCATTTCACTTCCTAATCTTCAAAAGATGGGATTGGGAAATATTATTCCCATCGAAGGAGTTAACAGAACAGAAATTCCAACAGCTTCATTTGGTAAACTTGCAGAAATATCAAAAGGGAAGGATAGTACAACCGGACATTGGGAAATAAGTGGTTTGTATGTAGATACTGATTTTAATTATTATCCAAATGGTTTTCCTGATGATTTAATGCAGAAATTTCTGAAAGTTACAAACTGTAAAGGCTATCTTGGCAATATTGCTGCTTCAGGTACTGAAATAATTAAACAGCTTGGAGAAGAACATCTTAAAACCGGTTTTCCTATTGTTTACACTTCTGCAGATTCTGTTTTTCAGATTGCTGCTCATCAGGAAATAATTCCTTTGGAAGAACTTTATCATATATGTGAACTTACAAGAAATATTGTTTTAGCTGATCCGATTAAAATAGGAAGAGTTATTGCAAGACCGTTTATCGGAACAGTTGGAAATTTTAACAGAACTGTTTACAGAAAAGATTATTCTTTAAGTCCTCCATCAGATACTTTATTGGACATCCTTTATAAAAATGGTATAAATACAGTCAGTATCGGAAAAATCGGTGATCTTTTTAATTATCGTGGAATAAATAATAATATAAAAACATTCTCTAATGAGGAAGGATTTAAGGAATTATTAAAAGCATCCAAAGAATTTGAAAATAGTTTAATATTTATAAACCTGGTTGATTTTGATGTTTATTTTGGACATAGAAACGATGTTATTGGTTTTGCTAATGCATTAAAAAATTTTGATGATTTTTTGCCTGAATTTCTGGATAGTTTAAATGAAACCGATAGAGTTATAATAACTGCTGATCACGGTAATGATCCTACAACACCCGGCACTGATCATAGCAGGGAATATGTTCCGCTGCTTTATTATGGAATAAACAAAGCTGCTAATGATTTGGGTACCCGAAACACTTTTTCTGATATTGGAAAAACGGTTGCAGATTATTTTAAAGTTGCTAATGAATTAAAAGGAAAGAGTTTTTTATATGAGTGATCAAAATAATATCTACCCTAAAAGAAGAGAAGAAAATCAAATTGATATAATAAATAAGATTTCAAAGCTTCAGGATATGCCTTTGGATGTAGTTAAAAAACTAATTGAGGCTCAAGGCTCATTAAGAGATTCCAAATTTGCTGAGAGAATAAATGAATCAAAAAACAATTCCTAGATTTCTTATTGAAACAGATGTATTGGCAGATCACTTAATCACTGATTCAAAAACTGAATCGTATCTGATTAAGCTGATGAAATCAGGTATTTGCTTTACTTCTGTATTAAATGCTTCAGAGCTTTTTCTTTTAACGGATTCGCAGTTAGAATTACAACGGGTAAATGATGTTTTATATAGTATTAAAGTTTTAGGGATTCACGCCCGATATAGTTTATCTGTTCCGAAGTATAAAAACAGATTTAATAATCTGAGAGATACGCTTTTTTATATACTTGCCGATTTAAACAAATTGACAATTGTTTCATTAAAACCCGATAGATTTAATAATATTAATGTAAACTCTTATCATCCCGAATTTATAATTTCCCAAGTTTTCTGAAAATAAATGTAACTTTATTTTGAATTAAAACATTTCTATTTTTAACCAACAGTTATCATAACAGTATATCCCAGACTCTTTAATGAATTATTTTATATAGATATCTGAAAGTAAATGAGAATTGTAAAACAATTTACTAACAGAGAAAGTCAATCACTTGACAAGTATCTACAGGAAATAGGGAAGGTTCAATTACTTTCACCTGAGGAAGAGATACAACTGGCAATCCGGATGAAAAATGGCGATCATTCCGCGATGGAGAAACTTACAAAAGCTAATCTCAGGTTTGTTGTAAGTGTTGCAAAACAATATCAGAATCAGGGGCTGGCGCTTGACGATCTGATTAATGAAGGTAATTTAGGATTAATAAAAGCTGTAAGAAGATTTGATGAAACAAGGGGTTTCAAATTTATTTCTTATGCTGTCTGGTGGATAAGACAATCAATTTTACAGGCATTAGCGGAACAATCCAGAATAGTCAGATTACCTTTAAATCGTGTTGGAGCTATAAACAAGATTGGAAGAACTTATAGCAATTTAAAACAGGAGTTTGAGCGTGAACCAAGTGCTGATGAAATTGCAGAAGCTTTGGAAATGGATGTTAGTGAAATATCTGATACACTCAGAATTTCAGGAAAACCTGTCTCTGTGGATGCTCCGTTTTCTGCTGGTGAAGATAACAGCCTTTTAGATGTAATTGAAAATGACCAGCAGCCTTCACCCGATAATGAGCTGATCTCTGAATCCTTAAAACAGG
>Ga0116185_1001341_pt1 | contig 24834 bp, 21 predicted proteins | sample AD_JPNNA7_MetaG_FD_89754 | JGI IMG/M metagenome (GOLD analysis project Ga0116185, IMG submission 89754) | Active sludge microbial communities of municipal wastewater-treating anaerobic digesters from Japan - AD_JPNNA7_MetaG | ecosystem: Engineered > Bioreactor > Anaerobic > Digestate | place...
ACGTCAAGTTAGGGGCGGGGACAATGGTGGCGGCAGGAGCCGTGGTCAACCCTGGGAGCGGCATAGGAAAGAACGTGATCGTGAACACCCGCGCGAGCATTGACCATGATTGCGTGGTGAACAACGGTGCGCATGTTGGCCCCGGCGCCAGCGTCGCCGGGAGCGTCATCATCGGACGTTGCGCTTGGTTGTGCATCGGGTCAACCATCATTGATAAGAAACGCGTGGGCGCTGATTCCATCGTTGGCGCGGGTGCGGTGGTGATTCATGACGTGCCTGACGGAGCGGCTGTGGCCGGGGTGCCCGCACAAATGCTTCGGCGCGCGAAAAAAGGGGATAATCTTTTGTGATCAAGAAGCAACTTTCCATTCTTGGCGAGACGCCAGTTTTCAAGGTCCCGCTTCATGTTGGTCGTCCTAATCTTGGAGACCGGCAGGCGCTGTTGGCCCGGATCAATGACATGCTGGACCGTCGCTGGCTGACCAATGACGGACCAATGGTCAAGGAGTTCGAATGGCGCATCGCTGAACTTGTCGGCGTCCGCCACTGCATTGCCATGAGCAATGCCACGGTTGCGCTCGAGATCGCAATTCGCGCTCTGGGCCTGCGGGGTGAGGTTATCGTCCCCTCCTACACATTCGTCGCTACGGCGCACGCCCTGCAATGGCAGGAGATCGTGCCGCTGTTCGCCGACATGGATCCGGGCACCCATAACATCGCCCCGGCGGCGATCGAGCGGCTGATCACCCCGAGGACCTCAGCCATTATCGGCGTGCATGTCTGGGGCCGCGCCTGCGATACGGAGGCCATCGAAGCCATTGGACGGAAGCATGGTCTGAATGTGATGTATGATGCCGCGCACGCCTTCGGCTGCTCGCACAAGGGGAAAATGGTCGGAAGTTTCGGCCGGTGCGAGGTCTTTAGCTTCCACGCCACCAAATTCCTTAACACCTTCGAGGGAGGGGCCGTGGTCACCAACGATGACGCGCTGGCTGAGAAGATGCGGCTCATGCGCAACTTCGGGTTCGCCGGCTACGACCGCGTTATCTACCTGGGCGTGAATGGCAAGATGACTGAAGTCTGCGCGGCGATGGGGCTGACTTCCCTGGACTCTATTGACGAGATCATCGCCATCAATCGTCGCAACTATGCCGTGTATCAAGAAGGCTTGCGAGAACTGCCCGGCGTCTCCCTCATCCAATACAACCCCGCCGAGAAAAACAATTATCAGTATGTTGTGGTGGAGGTGGACCCGGAAACGGCGCCCCTGAATCGAAACGAATTGGTGTCGGTCCTTCATGCGGAGAATGTCTTGGCCCGCAAGTATTTCTGGCCCGGTTGCCACCGGATGGAGCCTTACCGCTCCTTGCAGCCCAACTCGGCGCTGCTCCTGCCCGAAACCGAGCGTGTCGCCGCTCGCGTCATGGTACTCCCGACGGGCCAGGCGGTAACGCCCGAGATGATTCAGACAATATGCGCGATCCTGCGTTCCGCTTTTGCGCAAAGCGCGTCTGTCCGCACGGCCCTGGCGCAACGCCCATAAGCGCTTTCAGGTTTCAGGTCTCACGCCTCATCCCTCACGTTTGGCCTCCAGTCTCAGGTTTCAGCATTTCAGTCTTTCAGCTTTTCCCTTCGTGCCTCCCCTCTCCGTCCAAACTCCCTGCGCTCACCTCAAGGTCAGTGTGGCGATGCTTACGTACAACCATGAGAAATACATCGCCCAGGCCATCGAGAGCGTTCTGATGCAGGAGATAAATTTCCCAATCGAGTTAGTCATTGGGGAAGACTGCTCCACAGACGGCACCCGCGAAATTGTCAAACAGTTCGCGGCGCGGCGGCCAGATATTATCCGCCCCATTCTCCACGACCAGAACATCGGCATGCACCGGAACGGTGAGGCTGTCGGCAAAGTCTGCCGCGGAGAATACATCGCCTGCCTCGAAGGCGATGACTACTGGACCGCGCCGGACAAGCTGCAAAAGCAGGTGGAGTTTCTGGATCGGCGCCCGGACTATAGCATTTGCGGCCATCGCGTAATGCATATCTTTGAGGATCGCCCGGAATGCACTCCTAGCCCCTCGCCAGTGCAGAAGGAATCCGGGACGCTGGAGGACATTTTGCGATGGAATTACTTGCCAACCTGCTCGGTTATGTATCGAGCTGCGCTGGGTGCCGAACGGCCTGCGTGGTTTATTGGCCTTTCGCATGGGGATTGGCCTCGGTGGGCGCTCCTGGCCCAGCGTGGTCGAATTGGCTTCATCAACGAAGTCATGGCCCGCTACCGCGTGCATAGTGGTGGGGTTTGGATGGGAGCAAGTGTCGAGGCCCGCCTGGCAGGTCTTGAGAGCACCATTAAGGCAATCCACAAACATCTAAACAAGTCGCACCCGGGAGCGCGACGAGCCGCGCTATTCACCTTGCACCTGTCGGGTGCCAGCCAGTTTTACCGCCAAGCACATTATGCCAAAACATGGACCAGGCTGCTGCGCGCGCTCGCGAGTAACCCGGTGGCTTTTGCCAAATCATCCGAGGTTCGCCGGCTATTAAGCCATGAGGTCCGGCGTTGTGCAGTCATTAAAGGGCTGAAGTGTGTAAAGAGGAACTACTATCGGGCCAGAATCTGGGCTGGCGCCGAGCGACGGAAATTCTCCGGTCGCGCTAGAGCGCTTTGGAAGAAGGCATGAATATTCCCGTCGCGGAAAGCTCATTGCGCGGTAAGCGTATAGGTTTCATTTTCGGCGGAACAGCGCTTGGCGGAGGCGAACGACAGGCACTGGTTCTTGCCCGGCATCTGCGGGCGGCCTGCAGAGCTGACGCGCAAATTCTACCATGGGGAGTCACAGCGTTTATGGCTGACATTTACCACCAATATGAATTACCTTGGAGGGCACAACCCTTTAAGGGGTGGTGGCCTGCCACACGTACGAATATGGTGTCGTCGTTGGTGAAATACGCCTGGGCAATACGCAGGCTTCGGATGGACCTCCTGGTTTCTTTCATGATGGAGGCCAATGTGCTAGCAGGAGTTGTCTGGCCTTGGGTCGGAGCGAAGGGCTGCATCTGGAATCAAGTGGACGAGGGTCGCGAGCGGCACCCCGGCCGGTGGGAACGCTTGGCAGTTCGTCAGACCCCCTGCTTCATCTCCAATTCGAACCACGGGGCCGATTTCCTTCGGGACCAATTGGGTGCGTCCCGGGACCGAGTCCACGTGGTGTACAACGGCATCGCTCCCGAACCCGCCACGAAGACCGGACAACAGTGGCGGACGGAACTAGGGATTGATACAGATACGTTTGTGGCCTGCATGGTGGCCAATCTAACGGCATTCAAAGATCACGCCACATTGCTGCACGCCTGGAAGATCGTGATTGAGAAACTAGCCGAACATAACCAAAAGGCGGTCTTGCTGCTGGCGGGGAGGTTTGGTACGCAGACGCAGCCGCTGAAGTTGCTGGCTTACGATCTTGATCTGGGCCGTTCCGTTCGTTTTCTTGGCGTGGTCAAGGATATAACAGGCCTGGCGGAATGCAGCGACCTGTGCGTGTTCAGCTCGCGCCTTGAGGGCTGCCCGAACGCGGTCCTGGAGTGCATGGCCGCAGGGTTGCCGGTGGTCGGCACGGATATTCCGGGCATACGTGAGGCCGTTGGGCCTGATAATTTCGAGTTCCTGGCCCCCCCAGGGGATGCGGTACTGCTTGCCGCCCAGATTCTGCTGATGGCGCGGGATCCGGTGCTACAGCAAACCGTTGGACACAAGAATCGGCACCGCGTTGCGACGGTATTTAGCGTAGAAGGAATGTGTGCCCAGGCCACTGCGCTTATCACTTCCATCCTAAACACCGGGCCGGCTGGAAAGAGCCGACCTCAACTGGCTGGGTGAGCAGTCGTTTGTGTTTGACTTAGCGTCCAGAACACTGGTGAGGGCGGCGGATCGCCTGCGCGCTTTACGAGCTGGTGACACGAGGTCCATTGCTCTAGGGTTCGCTTGGCCGGGGCCAAACATTGGGGGGTGAGGCGGCATCTGGACTGCATCGCCCGGTACGCCGGGCTCCCGGTGTGTGAGCATCTGGCTACCTTAGCTTGATAAAGAGGCTATTCCACAGCATTCGTCGCGGAACTTTGGTTCCGGGTATCCGCTACCGGGCTGGAGAAGCCTGGTCGCACTGGAAACTCGCCGCCACTCGAAGAAGGAAGCACCGGATGTTCGATGCCTGGCTTGCGGAATTGCGAGCACATCCTCCCGACGTTTTGATCGGGGCGAATTTCGACAAGCAAGGAGGGGTGGGGAACCACATCCAAAGTATCCGTCGCTACTCTTCACTCCGGGTCGAACCGGCTCCCAGTGACAAGCTGATGGCCAGCTTGCGGATTCATGACTTCCAAAGCGAGTTACGGCAATCTTTCCTGGAGTTCGCGCCCCGCGGCATTCGCGTTTTGCATTCGCACGTGTTCCCGTGGTTCATTGAATGGTGCCGAAAGCACCAAGAATCGGGCGTTCGCTGGGTCCACACGTATCACAACATGTACTTTCCTGAGTTCGGCAAGCAGGGTCTCGAACCCTGGCAGAAGGAGATGAATCACGTGCTCGTCAACGACGCGCGGCATGCCGACGTGCGCATTTCGGTTTCGCGCTGGCAGAGTGCCTTTCTCGAAAAGGAGTACGGCATTCCAACGATCTACTTGCCAAATGGCGTGGATGTAAGTCTCAGTGATCGGGCCGATGCCAATCGCTTCATCCGGAAGACAGGCCTGAGCCGGTTCGTCCTCTACGCTGGTCGCAACGATCCGGTCAAGAACCCAGCCGACTTCGTGCGGTTGGCGCTGTGCCTGCCACAGCACGCATTTGTGATGATCGGGCACGACCTGACGCTGGAGATCCTAAGAACGGAGTGGGAAGTGGGGGCGCCGAAGAACCTTTATCTCTATGGTTCGGCTTCACGCGGCGAGGTTCAGGACGCTCTGGCGGCCTGCTCAATCTTGGTGGTTACCAGCAAAAGGGAGGGCCTGCCGACCTTGGTGCTTGAAGCAATGACCCACCGCAAGGCCGTCGTTGTGCCGGATGACGCGGGCTGTATGGAAGCCGTTGGCCAAGGGAAGTTTGGCTTCATCTACCGGCAAGGCGACTTGGACGATCTGGCCGCAAAAACTTTGTCAGCCTTAGCCGACACTAACTTGGGGCCACGCGCCCGGGAACGGGTGTTGGCGGAGTATGACTGGCGGGTGGTGGCGCCTAAGCTGGATGCTTTGTACCGCGGGGAAGTGTCATGCTCAAAGTAACCTTTTGCGCATACGATTCCCCGGGAGATTTTAGCGGTCCCACGGTGTGGCTCCGGCGATTGCTTCCGGCATTGCGCAACCACGACATTGAGCCGCGCTGCCTTTTTCTAACCTGGAACGGCATCGGCCCCACGGTCGTGGCCTTGCGCGCACAGGGATTCGACTGCCAGGCCACCCCATGCAGCGGTTTTACGCCGGACAGGGTCCATTGGCTTCTCGACCATCTCCGGGAGAATAGTCCGGACGTTTTTGTTCCGAACCATGTAGTGCCGGGTTACTACGCGGCCCGTTGGGTTAAGTCGGCTGGCATAGAAACCGTGGGAGTGCTTTATTCTGATGACGGGCTTTATCGAGGAATACAAGAACAGTTTATCTTGGGCTCACGGCACAACAGAATTTCGGCCGTGGTCTGTGTCTCGCAGCATTTGCAGCAACAGGTGCTGGGATCAGAACCTCCCGCGACGACCTCGTTCTGCATTCCGTGCGGCGTGCCTTTGCCAGTCGTTCCGGGAAAGATTCAGCGGGACGGGCTGGAGCAACTACGTTCAGCGCATGCGGTTGTGGACGAGGCGGTAAACGTAGCGGTGCCTTTTCGACGCAGAGCATTTCTGGACGGAACTCCACTGCGCCTCAGTTACGTCGGTCGTCTGGTCGAAGAGGCGAAGCAAGTATCCGCCTTGGCTCGCGCCTTTTGCCGGGCCGTTCGAGAGGTGGAGAACACGGAGGCCGTGATCTATGGCAGTGGCCCGGCGCATAGCTCCGTCACTCGTATTCTGGCAGAGGAGCGGCGCGGCCTCCCGGTGCGTTTGATCGGCAGGTTCCAGGGTAACATTCAAGAGCGACTGCTGGAGGCAGACGTGATCGTGCTGCTATCGGATTACGAGGGGTTGCCGATCGCGCTGCTCGAAGCGATGGCCTGCGGTTGTGTTCCGGTGTGCCTTCGGACTCATAGCGGGATCCCCGAACTGATTGAGGATGGCGTGACCGGCCTGCTGGTGGATGATCGCGGCGACAGCTTTGTGAACGCAATCCGGCGGCTGCGGAACGAGCCAGGTCTATGGCAACGGCTTTCACAGGCTGCCCGCACGAAGATTGAAAATGGCTACTCCATTCAGACCTGCGCAAGACAGTGGGCTGAATTGCTGCACTCGCTGCATGACAACTGCGGCCTCAAGCGCCCCATCTACATTCCGCGGCGCATCAAGCTGCCGTCGCCCCACCCGAGCTTTCGCGGCCAAGACCCACGCCCTTGTCCCCCCCCATTCCCAGTGCGCTTCTACCGCCGCAGCCGGATTTTTGCCGGCCGCATCAGGCGCCAGCTCCTCGGCCAACCCATTCCGTAGAAACACAACTATGGGCGCAACCTGCATCATTTCAGTGAATGACCACCAGGTCTTGATGGATTTCATTCGAGCCCATGTGGAATACTTGCGCGGGGACAAGGTCTGCTTGGGCCACTGGTATCCCGACTATACCCACAAGGGCAGGATGATCCTATACTCGTATCCGCATCGCCCGGTTCGCCGCAGACTCCTGCAACTCCTGCCGATGTTCCTGTACCACAGATGGGTGGCGAAGCGCGAGCGTTCCGACGCAGCAGTTCATGCGGCGCTCAACGCGTTCTTTCGTGAACACCAGGTGGATGTCATCCTCGCGGAATTCGGTACCACTGGCGCGCAGATTTACCGGTGCGCCCGGGCGCTCGACATTCCATTGGTGGTTCACTTCCACGGCCACGACGCTCACCGTGAATCGCTGGTGGCCCAACATCGGGAGCGCTACAAGGAGATGTTTGACTATGCCTTCGGCATTGTCAGCGTCTCGCATTTCATGACCGAGGCGCTTATCCGGTTGGGTGCGAACCCGTCCAAGATTGTGTACAACCCTTACGGGCCCAGGGAATATTTCTTCGAGAACAAACCAGACTACCGAAGCACCCTGCTTGCTGTGGGCCGGTTCACGGACATCAAGGCCCCCTACCTCACGTTAATGGCGTTCAAGCTCCTGCTCGAGGAATGCCCAGGTGCTAAACTGGTTATGGCGGGAGACGAGGAGTTGACCGAGTGCTGCAAGACCTTGGCCAAGGTTTGGGGAATCGCGGGCCAGGTTTCCTTTCTAGGCGCGGTGAAGCACACAGAAGTCCTGCCGCTTTTTACGCAGGCCTGCTGCTTCGTTCAGCATTCGGTAACGCCGTCCTACGGCGATGCCGAGGGGACTCCTGTGGCGATCCTGGAGGCTGGAGCTGCCGGCCTTCCGGTCGTCGCCACTCGGCACGCAGGCATCAATGATACCGTCGTGCATGGCAGGACCGGTTTCCTGGTGGAGGAAAGAGACGTGATCGGAATGAAGAACTACCTTCGCAAGCTGATTGAAGATAAAGCGCTTTGCCGGACCATGGGGGAGAACGCACGCCAGCACATCCGGGAGAATTTCAATATGGAGCGCCATATCGCGTGCCTCCAAGGGGTGATTGATTCCGCCCGGAATCAGTGCCAACCTTAATCCCCATCTTCACGCAGTCCGATTTTAGCGTCCTGCTTTCCGTCATCGCTTCTCCGTCCCCATCAATCCATAACATTCAACCCTTAACGAAGCATGCGCATCCTCGTAGGCACCGTTGACATGGACCGCAATCGCTTTTTTCGGGATCTTAACACCGAATTGGCCAGGAAGACTCAGTTGAATCGCAGCAGCGATGACTTCTGGGAGATGCGTGGCGAGTACGACGTTGTGCATCTTCATTATCCGGAATACCTGACCCCCACCCTGCAGCAGGCCTGCGAGGGTAGAATTCTGACGGATGACTTGATGGCCGAGGCCGAGAGGCGGTTCAAATTCTGGGCGGACCGCGCCCGGGTGGTGATCACTCGCCACAACTTGCTCCCGCACAGGGCGCGCAACGACCTCGCGTGGGAGCGGATGTATGAGGCGTTTCACCGTTATGCCGATGGGGTGGTTCACTTCGCCAGGGCCAGCCTCGACGAATTCCGCCAGCGCTACCGGCGCACGGCTTTCTATCGTGGGCATGAGCCCTTCCACGTTGTCATTCCGCACCACAACTATGCCTCGCTGCCCAACGATCTATCTGGCGCGGAAGCCCGGAAGAGACTGGGGATTTCATCTCGCCGCGCGGTGATGCTGATATTCGGCGACGTGCGGAACGGCGCCGAACGGCAGCTTATTCTGGATACATTCCGCCGCATGAAGGTGCGTCGCAAGTTGCTGCTCGTGTCCCGCTGGCGCGAGAAGCTGGCGAAGGTATCCTGGATTCGGCTGAAATACTGGATTCGAGACCTCACGCGCCTCTACTATCGCCTCCATCCCGGCTACCATTTCGGCTACCGGTTTGTGGACGAAGCGGACGCCCAGCTTTACCTCAATGCCGCGGATGTGCTGTTCATTCCGCGTTTCCGAGTCCTCAACTCGGGAAATGTCACGATGGGCATGACCTTCGGCCGGGTGGTGGTGGGGCCCGACTCCTGGGATGTGGGAGAAGTTTTGCGCGAAACCGGCAATCCGGTTTTTGATCCGGACCACCCCGAAACCGCCGTGGCTGCCATAGAAGAAGGCTTCCGCCTCGCTCGCGAGGGGAGGATTGGCCCTGCCAACCGCGAGCGCGCCCTCCGCAACTGGGGCGCCGACCGCTGCGCCGCGCAATATGTGAGGTTCTTTGAGGAGGTCTTGGGGAGGAAGAAATAGCGAAGAGCGAAGAGGGGAAAGAGAAGGGAGTAGGCAGTGGAGCGTTGTGGCGGTGAGGCGGCGGGAGTGGGCACGCGCCCGTTCTTCTGGCCCATGCACGAGCAGCCTGCTTCGGAAGCAGGGATTGTTTGCCAACGAATCCTGCCCGGTGGCCGAGCGCCCGGCTCGCCGCGGATTCTATATTCCGGGCGGCCTGGCCCTGACGGACGACCAGATCGAATCTGTCGTCCGAACTGTTCAGGGGCTGATGTGATCATCTTCGCTTCCGCGACACGCTGGTCAACATGATGAGTTCCACACCGCATTCTGAGCTGCCGACGGCTGCCAACGGGTCACACGATATTCGATCGGCTGCCGGCAGACTGCTTTACCGGAGGCAATTCGTTCTCGGCCCCAGATCCGTCAACGGACTGGATGGCCGCGAGGGGTGGACCGAACTCGTGCTTGGCGACAGGCTCGTCCTAACGGTCCATCCTGATCTCGAATTGCATCACTTGAGCCGGGGTGAATTTACGCTCGTGCTGCTGGGGTATTTATTTGACCCGTTGCGGCCTGAGCTCACGAACGCAGAGTGTTTCCACAACCTGGCGCGCAGCGGCGAATGTCCGACCTTCGCGGAGGTTGTGAGGCGCACGGCGTCGCTGGGCGGTCGCTGGGCGTTGCTCTACAAGCATCAGCGCGAGCTTAAGCTTTTCACCGATCCATTTGGCTCCCGGCAGATATTCTACCACGCGAGGGGAGTGGAGAAGTGGTGCGCTTCCCAGCCCCACGTTATTGCACAGCAGCTCCATATCCCGTGCAGCGTGGATCCGGACTTGCTCGGCTTCGTGAACTCGCCGCTCTTTGCCGAAACCGAGCATCACTGGGTGGGGGACGGCACCCTCTACGATGGGATAATGCACCTGCTTCCAAATCACTATCTAGACCTGACGGAAGGCCGGGCGGTCCGCTACTGGCCCTCGCGGAAGCTTGAACACCTGACCCTGGAGCAGGCAACCGTGTCCAGTGCAAATCTGCTCCAAGGTGTTCTGCAAAGCGCGAGCCGGCGTCAGCCGTTGCTGTTGGCCGTAACGGCCGGTTGGGACAGCAGGGTTCTGCTGGCGGCGAGTAGAGATTTGCGCGGGCAAATCTATTACTTCACGCAACGGTACGGCGCCATGACGGAGGCCCATACGGACCTAACCGTTCCCGCCAGGTTGCTGAAGAGACTGGGTTTGAAACACCATATTGACCACTGTCCGGCGGAGGTTGATCCCGTATTTAAGGAGATTCTGTGCAAGAACGTTTCGATCGTTCAGAGTGACACGAAGATTCCACTGTACTATGATTTCTATAAGCATCACGGCGGAAGCCTGAATGTAAGCGGAAACGGCAGTGAGATTGGACGGAATCACTTGCGATACCCGGCAAACCCCAGTAGCGGGAAGGAACTGTCGGACACCTTTGGGCGGAAAGACGATCCCTACGCGACGCGCTGCTTGCAGCGTTGGCTGGAGGAGACGCAGCCGGTGGCCGACCAGTGCGAGATAGACATCAACGATCTGTTTTATTGGGAGCAGAGATCGATGGGAAACTGGAATGCTTCCTGGAGCGCAGATCTGGATATAGCGATTGAGGAGTTCATGCCTTTCAATTGCAGGGCTATAATGGAGGTGTTCCTGTCCACGGACAAGGAATGCCGGCTGTACAAGCAGCCGGCCGTTCATCGCGCTGTGATCGAATACACCTGGCCCGAGGCGCTAAGCGAACCGTTTAATCCACACTCTGCCAAGCCGGCCAAGAGCAACCTTCGGCGGCGCCTTCATAACTGGCTGCTGAAATTGAGTGGCACAAGATGACGCGCGCAACACATGTAGCCATTTTCAACGCCTGCTGGCTGCTGCACTCGAACGTTGTGTACATGGCAGTGGCGCTGGCCAATGCGGGCTACAAGGTGGACCTGTTCCTCTTTGAAGCCGATGAGCGGCTTGTCGAGAACATGCTGGACGGGCAAACGGGCGTCACGGTGCATCGCCTGGGCCGTCTCGCCGATTACCCGGAGCCGGCGGCACCAACGCCGCCCCGCGGCCCGACGCTGCAACTCCTGCACGATCTGGCCTTCAAGGTGCGCTGGCGGTTCCGGAAGGTGTCGCCCAAGGCTATCAGAGAGAGGTTTTGGCCGGAAACGACGATCCTGCCCCAGCCGGTGCTGGAGCAAACGGCGCAGCGCATGGCCGGAAATCGCTACCGGGCCTTTATTGGAGTGGAGAAAGGCGGGCTGGTCTGGGCGCACCTGGCCGCCAAGAGATCGCCCGCGCCGGTCTTCTATTACAGCCTGGAGCTCTACACGCGCGATCATCCGTATTGCTCGTGGAGCGACCTGAATCGCCGCCTGAAACTCGCGGAAGAGAAGTGCCACCGACGCTGTTACGCCACGATCATTCAGTGCGAACGGCGGGGCAAGGCCATCCTCTCCTACAATGGCGTCCGATCGGACGCCAAGCTGGTCTATCTGCCAATTTCCCGGCTGGAAAAGGAGGGCCGGGTCGAGAGCCGGTTCTTCCAAGACCGCTTTGGGCTGGCCTCGGACACGGTGCTCCTCCTGATTTTCGGCCTCATCAGCGAGCACCGATTGAGTCCGGAACTGGCTCGCGCGGCGCAGAGGTTCCCTGCGGACTGGCGCCTGGTCTTCCACGGACACGGTCCGGAGCCGGTGATCCAACAGATTCGCCAGATAGACCAGCGCGGGCGCGTGGTCTTGTCGCTGGACCAGGTGCCCCAGGATCAGCTCACGCGGGTCGTCAGTTCGGCGAGGATCGGGCTCGTGCTCTATGCCTCCGAGACGATCAATGATCAACTGGTGGCTTTCTCTTCGGAGAAGATTGCCCTGTCGCTCCAGTGCGGCCTGCCGGTGATCGCCTTTCGCTACCCGGGCTTCGATTTTCTCGAAATGGAGCGGTGTGGAGTGTTGATCAGCACCCTGGACGAATTGGCGGCGGCCGGGCGGAAGATTCTGGAATCGTACGGCGAATACCATCGCAACGCTCTGGCATCCTTCCACAGGCATTTCTCGTTTGAGAAGAACATTCATGCCCTGCTGGAGGAAGTGCGGAAGCTGAGCTGAGGTCAATTCGAAGTCTCAAGGCGCAGCATAAATTCCTGATGACAAGCAAGCCTGCCATCGTCGTGGCCGCATTCAATCGCCCGCTGAGTCTCCGTCGAATCCTGTCGTCGCTGCACAATGCGGTGTTTGTCGGCCACACGGATGTGCCGTTAGTCGTCAGCATTGACGGCGGAGGCTCGAAGGAGGTGGCCGCCATCGCCCAAGACTTCGAATGGACGCACGGAGCGAAGCAAGTCATCAGGCATGAGCAGAACCTGGGACTTCGTCGGCATATCCTTTCCTGTGGCGATCTATCGCAGGAGTTTGGGAGTGTGATTGTCCTCGAGGAAGATTGTTATGTAAGCCGGCACTTCTACGGTTTTGCGGTTGAATGTCTCAATTTCTATCAAGACGAGCCGCGCATTGCCGGGATTTCACTGCACTCGCCGCGGCATAATGAAGCAGCTTACCTTCCCTTTCTTCCGCTCCACGATGGCCGCGACGTGTTTTTCATGCAGGTGCCAAGTTCCTGGGGACAGATCTGGACACGGCAGCAATGGCAGGCCTTCAAAAGCTACTACGACCGGGGCCAGACCATCGGACCACGTGACCCGCTGCCGGCCAATGTTATCGGCTGGCCCGAGACTTCCTGGAAGAAGTACTTCTACAAATATATGGTGGAGAACGACCTGTTCTTCGTGTACCCCGCCGCAGCCCGTGCAACCAACTTCTGCGATCCGGGAACACATCAAGGGAGGGGGCTGCATCTGCACCAGGTTCCCCTCGAGGCAAGCCGCGCCGCCTCCCCGTCAAGGCTGGTGTCTTTGGACGAGAGTCAGAACAAGTACGACGGTTTCTATGAGATTCTTCCGGAATGTTTGCGATCGTATGGGGTTGATATTGACGCCGACGCGCACGTGGACCTGTATGGCGCCCGGCAACTGGATCAGAACCGCAAGCGTTATGCGGTGTCCATTAAGGAATGCTCCGCTCCAATCCGCTCGTTTGGTGGCAGCCTTTTCCCGCTCCCGCTCAATCTGATTTATCCAACGCCTGGGAACTCCATCTGCTATGCCAAAAGAGAGCAGTTTGGCCCACTCAGGCAGGGCACGCGATGGAACCTCATCCAAAAGATTGAGCCGGTTGGCTGCCACTTGGGGATGATGGCCGCGCAAAGCTCGCGCTATTACCGGGCTGGTTACGCCTTGACACATCCAGTTGCGCTGTCTGGATTCCTCCGACAGGAGTTGCGAGCATTGTTCAAACGCTTCGGGCGCCTGCGCGCCAGGCGGCGGCCTTGAACCCTAACCATGCAGTTGGCTCCAAGAAGCGGTCCTTCCTTGAAGCACAGCTCCGGGGCACGACTCCGGCGCAGGGTTGCTCCGTTGAGGCGCCGGCTCTTCGCGCGGCCGCTCGGCGAACGGTCTCTGCCTGCGTCAGGTCCACGAGAACTAAGATCGCACCGTGCGCTGCCAGTTGCCGGCCCTGTCGGGGGGCCAGCGAGACCGCTTGTGAGTTCATGAATTATGCTGCGATATCTGCTTAAGAGCCTGATGGGTCCTGAGAAGTTGGGCATGTTGGATTACTACCGGTTTCCGCATTGGCGGGCGGGATTCAGGGGCCCTTTTAACGGCCAGGAGTTCAGGAAACGCATCTTTCTGGAGATTCTGAGCCTGGCCAGACCTACAGAGATTATTGAGACTGGCACCTACAAGGGCACGACCACAGAGTATCTGGCCCAGGTGTCAGGACTTCCGGTCCATAGCGTGGAATTGGATCCGCGCCACTTTGGCTTTGCCCGCGCGCGCTTCTTATGGAACCGTCAGGTCCGGTGCGACTGCGGAGACAGCCGGCCGTTTTTGCGGCGCAAACTTGGCACGCCCGTGCATCCCGACAAGCCCGTTTTTGTGTACCTGGACGCTCACTGGAACGACGACCTGCCGCTGAAAGAGGAGATTGAAATCATCTTCTCCGACCGAAAGAACGCTGTTGTCATGATTGATGACTTTCAGGTTCCGAACGATAAGGGCTATGTCCATGACTGGTACGAAGGCGGTTTCGGTCTGACCCTCGAGTATCTCAAGCGCATCTGCCCGGGGCACGTTCAAGCGTTCTTCCCGGCGTGCCCGTCGGACCAGGAAACGGGACACAAGGCGGGTTGCGTTGTCCTGGCGGCTCGTGATGGCCTTGGCCCTGTTCTCGCCGGGGCCAAAACCCTGAGGCCGTGGGATGCCCTTTGACCTGCGACGGGTTGTCCACGTGCCGGGAGCGGTGGTTGTCTCGCGGGTCTTTAGCCCGGTAGAGCCATGAAATCGAATGTGAGACTTCAGGTTCGGGTGATTTCTCCTTGGTTTGGCGAACTGGAGACTGAGGAGGCATTTTTCTCCGCCCATCTCCCGGCGGAAAAGGCGGACGCGCTGCTGTGTCATTGGGCGCCGTCGGAGGAGCTGTTCACCTTTCCGCGCCGCAAGGCCTGGTTTTGCTGTGAGCCGCGGGTGATTTTTCCCGGCCTTGAGGGTGGCAAGTGGCCGGCGATCCGCGCTCGCCTCGCCCCCCACGAGTTTCTGTGCCACAACCATCCCGATCCGCGCTGGCGCGTGCCGCACATGACGCACTTCGCCCCCCTGGCAGTCAACCACCGCTCCGACCGCAAGGAGAAGGCGGTGGCGGTGGTTTCCAACCACGGCGGCCCCCCCTGGCGGCGGCACCGTGACCAGGCCTACCGCAACCGCTTTGTGACCCATCCGCTGGTGGATCTCTACGGACGCGCGGGCTGGCAGCGCTACCGTGCGGGCTGGCTCTCGCGTCCCGCCGCGCCGGCAAACTACCGGGGCGAAATCCCTGGCGACTGGGAAGTCACAGAGAAGCGCGAGATGTTGGCCGGCTACAAAGTGGCGGTCTGCCTTGAGAACAGCTCTGAGCCCTACTACTTCACCGAGAAGTTCGTGGAGGCGGTTTGTGCCGGGTGCGTGCCGGTATATCGGGCGCATCCGACCGTCGCCGAGGGGGTTCTGCGTGGCGCGGCGTGGGTGGATCCCGCCGACTTCGGACATGACCGGACGGCCACGCTCGAAGCGGCCTTGGCCCGGGATGCCCGGGCCATGCGCGAGCAAAACGAGCAATGGCTGCGCGGACCGACGGTCGCCCAAACCCACAAGACCGCCATCTTCGCCCGCATCGGGCGCTTGCTGGCTCAAGACTGAGCCGTATCCATGCAGTTGGCTTCCCGCTAAGGTGCCAGGCCGGAGATGAATACGCCGGCTGATATTCTGGTCACGGCACTCGCCCTGGGAATCCTAATTGGCGTCGCGCACCTGTCCTTCAAGTTCATGGAGAAACCGCTGTTACGCCTCGGCCATCGGTTTGATTACTCGGTTAAGGCGGCGCGTTGAAGGTCCGGGCACTCCACGCAGTCCTCATTATACACAGCGTCATCAGTCGCGCCGCGTGTGGGCACGCGGCCTACAAGCTCCTGTAGGCCGGGTCCCCTGACTCGTGCAGTTATTTATGGGCTTGCCTTGACTCGTGTTGCGTCTTTTCACCACCCTTTACCCGGAGAAGAACACCGCGCGAATGGCGGAGTACCAAGAGTGCCTGCGCCGCAATCTGGAGGCTGCCATCATTCAGGAAGTGTGCATCCTGAGCGAAAATGCCCAGGCGCACCTGCCGGCGCACCCCAAGCTGCGGGTGCGAAAGGTCACCCGTCGCCCCCGGTACGACGAGCTTTTCGCCTGGGTCAACGAACTGGCCGGGGCGACGGATTTTTCCGTGCTGGCCAACACGGATGTGTGGTTCGACGACGGCTTGCGGCAAATCGAGGCGGTGAACTGGAGCCGCCGCACGGTGCTGGCGGTTTCCCGCTGGGACGTGCTGGAAAACGGCAAAAATCGCTTGTTCGAGTACGGCGACAGCCAGGACTGCTGGATTGTCCGGGGGACAATTCAAGGCGTTCAGGGCAATTTCCCCATCGGGGTTTATGACTGCGACAACAAGATCGCCTGGGAGTTTGCCCAAGCCGGCTACATAGTGGTAAATCCCGCCCTGAGTCTCCGCACCTACCATCTGCATTTGTGCGGTTATCGGTCGTACAAGGAGGCGCCGGCGCCCGATTACGGCATTCGTCCGCCCTTCCGTTATGAAGAGCCCGACAACCTGTGGGGGCCTTGTCGCGCCCTGCGGCTGCGGCGTCAACTGCGGCTGCCGTATGTTCCCTGGCGCATGACCGCCAAACGGTTCTGGCGATACTCCATCCCTGCGCTGGGGCGCCGGGCGTGGAACAAGGCGCTGCGCGAGCTCGGCAAGTCATGACTGTCCTGGGTCATTGCCGGAAACGCGTCCGACAGGCGCTGGTGTCGGCCGGCCGCCGAGCCGGGGCGGAATGGCTCCTGCGCCGTCCGGCGCACCGCCTCATCTGCCCCTTGTATCATACGGTGCGCTCAACGACACCCTCGTGGTGGGGCCCGCGTTACCGCATCAATTCACCGGCAGAGTTCGAGCGGGACATGGACCAATGGCTGCGCTGGGGCAAACCGGTGTCTCTGAGCGACCTGATTGCCTGGTCCCGGGGAAAGCGGGACTGTCCCCGGGGATTCTTTCTCTCGTTCGATGACGGCTACCGCGAGATCTACGAGGTGGTGGCGCCGATCCTGCGCCGCAAAGGCGTGCCAGCCGCCTTTTTCATCACGACCAGCTTGCTGGATAACCGCAACATCTTCTTCGAGGATCACGTGGGGCTGATCGCGGAGGCCGTGCGGCGGGCGGCGCCGGTCAAGCGGGCCGAGGCTGAGGCGCGTTTGTGCGAGGCGGGGCTGAGCCTGGAGGCGCTGCTCCGGCTCCGGCAGCCGCAACATCCGCTGATCGGACAGTTGTCCGGATTGCTCGAACTCAATCCGGCGGAATGGCTGGCCACCGAGCAGCCATACCTGACTAGCGCGCAGTGCCGGGAACTCTTGAAGGCCGGGTTTGGCCTCGGCGCGCACAGCATTGATCACCCGGTGTACGCCGAGCTCCCGACGGCAGAACAGGTTCGTCAAACCAGGGCAAGCATGGAGGAGCTGGTGAGACAGTTCGGCCTGGACTACCGGGCTTTCGCCTTTCCCTACGGCGAGTTCGGACTGGATCAGGAGTTTGTGCCTTCGATGGTGATACGCGGGGCAGTGGAAATGTTCTTTGGCACTGGAGGCGTGCATCCCGACTCTCGCGCTCCGCGGCTGATACAGCGTATCGGGTGCGAGGGACACAAGGGCACCCTGCAACAGTACATCGCCAGCCACCTCGCCGAGTCGTGGGTGCAAAGCCTCAGGAGAACCAAGAGATGAAATTGGGAAAGCAGAAAACAGAAAGCAGGACCACGGGACTACGGGACTGCGGGACTACGGGACCACGGACCACGGACCACTGACCACTGACCACGGACCACGGACCACGGACCACGGACCACTGACCACCGACCTCTGCTTTCTGCTTTCTGCTTTCCGAGTTTCTGCTTTTCCCTCGATGCCTCTTGTTTCCATTATCACCGCGCACTTTGAGCGGCCAGCGTTGTTGAAGCAGGCGTTCGCCTTCCTCCAACGCTCGACCTTCGGCGATTGGGAATGGCTGATCGTTGACGACGGTTCATCCGCGCCGAAATGGAATGAGGTCCGGGCGATGGAAAATGATCGCCGGGTGCGGCCCTTGCGCCGGGGCACAAACATCAAAGGTGCGTCGGCATGCCGCAACTTCGGTTTGGCCCGCGCTTCTGGAGACTACATCGTCATTTTAGATGACGACGACCTGCTTGCGCCCTGGTGCCTGGAGCAGCGGTTGGCGGCCGTGCGGTCTCATAACGACGCCGCGATGTGGGTTTTCCCCGTGCTGCTTTTCACCCGAACACCCGGCGACAGCGACCAATACTGGAACACGATGGACCTTGCGCGGGACGACCTCGAGCGCTTCCTCCGTTCCGATGGCCCGTGGTGTGTGTCGTCGGCCTTGTGGCGGCGAGAAGCGCTGCGCACGATCGGGGGCTTCAACGAGGCGGTCTGCTACGGCGATGATTGCCACCTGCACCTTCGGGCACTGCTCGCGGACCTTCAGGTCCGCCAGTTCCCGCAGGCACTGCCGGATGTCTTCATCCGCCGCGGCGCGGAGACGCGGATTACCAATTCCCCGTCTTATGCCCTGGTTGAGTCCCGCCGCGTGTTTCTGGAGGAAGCGACCCGCCTTCTCCGGGGGGCGGCTGTCCGGCCAGAGTATTTCAAGCTTTGGGAAGGGCGCTATTTCGTCGAAGCGGAGTTCTTGCTGTTTAACGTGGCCGGTTCACGGGCCGCGATTGACAGGGTATTGGCCGAGTGGCAGCGGCACTTCCGCCCCGGGCCGGCCAGGCGGGTGGTGGTTCGCGCCTATTTCCGCCTGGCCCTTGCCTGTCGTCGGCGGGCCTACCTCGCGCTCCGGATTGCCCGCCGGATCGCCATGAGGTTGCTGCCGCCCGACTATTTCCCCAACCGCATTCCGTCCCGGAACGCTGTCGCCCCCGCCGACACGATGCACGAAGTGCGCGCGAAATTGGCCGCATGGTCCGTTCACTTCGCCTAAGGAGCATTAGACCAGACACCAAGAAAGACACAATATGGGTAAGCTGCCGGGCCGAGCACTGAAACTAATATGTCTATTGATGCAGGGCGAACTGCGCTATGCGTATCAGGTCGCCAAGGCGTGGCTGAAAGGACGGCCGTTCGATGCTTACCACGATTATGCTTCTTTGAAAGAGGACCAGTATCCGAAAGAGCTCACACTGTGGTACTACATGACCACCGGGCGGAAGCTCGACTTGGAGAATCCGCAAACATTCAACGACAAGAGCCAATGGCTGAAGCTTTACGATTGCACGCCGCTCAAGACACAACTGGCCGACAAATACCTGGTCAGGGATTGGGTCAAGGAGAGAATCGGGGAGGAATGTTTGGTCCCGCTGCTCGGCGTATGGAACAGTTTTGATGAAATCAACTTCGACCTGCTTCCGGATCGGTTCGTGCTGAAAGCGAACCACGGCAGCGGCTGGAACCTCGTGGTGCGGGACAAGGCAGCTTTTGACAAAGCCGCCGCGCGCAGGCAGTTCGCAGCGTGGATGAGAACCAACTATGCTTTTGCTTACGGGTTCGAGCTGCATTACGCAAATATACCGCGGAAGATCATCGCCGAGCGGTATATCGAGAACGCGGACGGCAACTTATACGACTACAAAATACACTGCTTCAATGGGAGACCGCAGTATGTTCAGGTCATAGGTGACCGCGATTTGATCAAGCACACGGGCCGTGAAGCGTTCTATGATACGCAGTGGAATCTGATGCCTTTCACCTATAACTATCCGCGCTACGAGAAACCGATTCCTAGACCTGGTGCGCTGGGGCGACTGCTCGAGCTGACGGGGATTCTGTGCCGTGGTTTTGCCTATGCGAGAATCGACCTTTATGTGTTGGATGAGGGCATTAAGTTTGGGGAGATCACATTCATTCCATCGTCCGGCACAGATCGCTGGAACCCGCCCGAGACCGATCTGATGCTGGGGCAAATGGTCACCTTGCCTCCCAGGAAATGGCCTCCCGTCTCCTCCGTCGCATCCGGCACCGGGCAATGAAGTTGTGGAGTTCTCTCCCCCGGCAGCCGAGTCCATAGTGCCGCAGTCTCGTGGTCCTGTGGTCCTGTAGTCCCGTTGTCGGTAGTCCCCTTTCAGCTTTCCCTCCTCGTGCCTTCCCCTCTCGTCAGCGTCCTCATAACGGTTTTCAACCGCGAGAGGTACCTTGGCGCGGCGATTGAAAGCGTGCTGGCGCAGACCTATGGCGAATTCGAGTTGATCATTGTGGATGATGGATCCACCGACGGTTCGCTGGCCGTGGCCCGCTCCTATGAGCGGGATGCCCGCGTCCGAGTATGCGTCAATGAACGGAACCTGGGGGATTATCCGAACCGCAACAAAGCCGCCTCGCTGGCGCGCGGCAAATACTTGAAGTATGTGGACGCGGACGACCTTATTTATCCGCATTGCCTGGATCGCATGGTTCAGGGCATGGAGGCGTTCCCCGAAGCCGCCTTGGGGATCGCCCGTGCCCTGCCGGGAATAGTGTGCCCGGCGCAACTCTCCCCTGGGGATGCTTATCGCTGCCATTTCCTCCTCAAGAACGGGCTGCTGACGCCCGGGCCTTTGAGCGTCATCCTCCGCAAGAGCGCCTTCGACGCGGTCGGCGGTTTCGACTCAGCGCGCCACACGGGAGACAGCCATTGCTGGCTGACGCTCAGCCGGCGATACCCAGTGGTGCTGCTGGGCTCGGGCCTTGACTGGTGGCGGCGCCACGCCGAGCAGGAACATGCGCGGTCAGCCCAGCCGTTGAAAGCTGCCCAGCGAAGGGCCCGGGAACTCCGGCATACGCTGGACGCGCTCAAGGCGCCCGACTGCCCGCTGACCAAGCCGGAAATCGCGAGCGTCCGGTCCGAGGTCATACGCCTGTTTGCGCGCTGGATAACAGTGGAAATGCTGAAAGGACAACTCCATAGCGCCCGGACCATGGTCTGTGAATCAGGGGAACCGTTGGGCGTCTTCGCCAGGTCTCTTTTGTCCCCGCGCGGTCGCGCTCCGGGCAGAAGTTCGGCCGCCCTGAGTCCCCTGTCGCCCCCCGGCGCCGCGCCGGGATTGCGCGCCTCCAAGGCAGTTGTAGCAGGCGGCAACCCTCGTTCCGCGCCCGTCGTAAGTGTGCTGATTCCCGCGCGCAATGCGGAGCGGCACCTCGGGCGGGCCATTGAAAGCGTGGTTAATCAGACCTTTACCGATTGGGAACTCATCATTGTGGATGACGCCAGCGCCGACCGGACCGCCGGAGTGGCGGAACAGTACTGCCAGGACAGCCGCATCCGCGTCATCCGAAACAGCACGCAGGCCGGCAAGTGGCCCAATCATAACCTTTGCGGCCGCCAGGCGAAAGGAACCTACCTGAAGTTTCTGCATGCCGATGATGGATTGTATCCGAATTGCCTGGAGACAATGGTTCGCCTGGCTGAGCGGCACCCATCCGCCGCGCTGCTTCAATCCCACGAGGCCAGCCATTATTTGCTGCCCAGGCTGCAGTCGCCCCGGGAGGTGTATCAGCAGGAGTATTTCGGCTCCGTGAGCCTGTGGGAGAGCCCAACCGGCCTGCTCTATCGCCGGGCGGCATGGGAAGGGTGCGGCGGGTACGATCCCCGCTGGCCATCTGCGCCCGCCCGGCTCCATTTGGAGATGTGCCGCCAGGCACCCGCGTTGCTGGTCGCCGCCGGGCTGGCTTTCTACCAACGCGGCAGCCGGCAACAGTGGCATCTGGCCCCCGACTACTCCGGGCGGTCCGGCGGCGACCTGGCCTGGTTGAGGGAAATGCTGGAACATCCGGAGTGTCCGCTGAACGTGTCGGAGCGCGCGGAGGCGGCGCGCAACCTGCGTGCCCTTGGGCGGAACCTGGTGCTGCGGCCTCTCCTGGCGCGCGATAGTGCCCTTTCCTGGACGCTGCGGCGGCGCCTAACACCTCCACACTTATATGGTGACGATTACTGGCGCACCTATTGCAGCCAAGCCGCGTTGAAGTGACATGGGTATTACCGCTTCTTAGCATATAAGCCATGTCCCCCCTCACCTCCATCATCATTCCTTGCCATAACAGCGCGCGCTATGTTCCCGGCCTGGCGGCGGCGTTGCGGCCAGTGTTGGCAGCGCAGCCGGAACGGTTCGAGGCCATCATCGTGGACGATGGCAGCAGTGATAACACCGGGCAGCTTGCCCTGTCGCTGATCCCCTCGGCGAAAGTGGTGCGCCTGGATGATCGTGGTCTTGCGGCCGCACGGAATGCCGGGGCGGCCGTGGCCAAGGGCGAATTCCTGCAGTTCCTTGATCCGGACGATGCCATTGAGCCCGGGAAACTGGAGCTGCAGGCATCGTGTGCCTCGGTAGCCCGGGCCGATGTCGTTTACTCCGATTGGCGCATGGTTGTTGTCCGCGGCGAGATGATCAAACGGGAGGTGTATGCGCCAGCTCAAGCCCCCTGTGAAATGGTTGAAGCGCTGTTGGGGGGGTGGTGGGTGCCGACGCACTGCTATCTCTTTCGCCGATCGGCCTATGCGGAAATAGGGGGATCAGACGAGACCATTACGGTGTGGGAAGACTTTGACCTGTTCCTGCGTTTCGCTCTGGCCGGCAGGCGCCATGTCTACACGCCCGGGATCTTTTGCGACTACTACCGCTACCTGGACGTGACCAGCCTCGCCCGGCGCGATCCCGCCGCCAATGGCCGCAATCGGGCGCGCATCCTGTTCAAGGCATTGGAGACGCTGGAACATTCCGGCGGGCTAACCCTGTCCCGGCGAAAAGCCGCCGCTCGCGCCTTCTTCGCCGTGCTGCGAACTTCGGGCATTAGCGACCCTCAGTGGCTGGGACAAATCTCAGCCAAAATCCGCCAACTCGATCCAGCTTTCCAGCCTGTCGGGAACCCTGGCTATCGAGTGGCCGCCCGGCTTTTGGGACTGATCAACGCTGAACGCCTGGCCATGTTCTTCAGAGGGAAGGGCTGAAAGCTGAAATGCGGAAGCCGGAGAGCTTACACACGCCCACAAACCACGCCCAACGTGATTCTCATCTATCACCACATTGCGCCTGCGGCGCAGGCACCGGGCGGGTGCAACTCCAATGCAGAGGCGGCGCTGACGCTTACGCCTGAGCAGTTGGACAAACAGTTCCAGGAGTTGTCACGCCGCGGATTCCGGTTTGTGGGCTTGCCGGAATTGGTGTCAACGATTGCGCGCAAGGGCTGGGAACCCTGGCGCCAGGTCGCGGTAACCTTTGATGATGGTTGGACCGACAATCACACCTATGCCCTGCCGGTCCTCCGCAGGCACAATGTCCCGGCAACCTTCTTTGTGACGACCGCCCACCTGCACAAGACAGTGCCAGACCCGCAGGTGATGGATGTGGCTCGGCTAAAGGACCTTCTGCGTTGTGGCATGACAATCGGCGCGCATTCTCGGACTCATCCGAACCTGCTGGAGATCCCGGAAGCCCGCGCGCGGGAGGAGATTTTCGGCAGCAAGGCGGATCTGGAACGAGCGCTGGGCAGGCGCATTGACCTCTTCGCCTATCCGTATGGGGCGCATCATCGCGCGCAGGTCAACCTGGTGCGCGAGGCAGGATACAGGGCCGCCGTTTCCGCCGGGGGCGGCGCACAAAATACCCGGCTGGGGTTGTTCTGGCTCTTCCGTTACGGTTTGAGCGCAAATGGGAATGGTCTCGAAGACCGTCAGGCCTTCAATGCCTTGGGTGGAACTCTGCGCGGGTTGTACCGCGACCTGCGGAAGAAGTTGGGCTGGCCCATCCGCGCTGCCCTGGCTCACTCCTGATTTCCGATTTGGGGCGAAGCAGTCCTGTGGCCCGTAGTCCTGTGGTCCGTAGTCCTGTGGTCCGTAGTCCTGTGGTCCGCTTTGCGCTTTCAGCGTTTCAGCATTTGTCCGTAGTCCGTAGTCAGTAGTCCTGTAGTCCAGCCATGTCTCCTCTCGACGTCTTGCTGGTCATTCGCGCGCGCGCGGAACTGTTCCCGCCCACGGTAAACCAGGCGAATTTGCTGGCGAGCGGCGGGCTCAAGGTCGGAATGGTGCACCTGGCATCGCAGGCGCCCCAACCGGCTGCGCTTGACGCCCGGGTGCGGCAATGGCATGCCCACACGGCTTGGGACTCAAGCTCCGAGCCGCGGCAGAACTTCACCAGGCGTTGGACAAACTGGTTGCGGTTTGCCCGGACTTGTCGCGCCGTCATTCGGAGCCAGCGCCCGAAAGTGGTGCTGGGATATGACCCGGTCGCCTGCACGCATCTGCAGCCGGCTCCCGCCCGGCGCCGCACGGTGTATCATTTTCACGAGCTGCCTGAGTCCTACCCGGATATGGGAATGGGGCCGCGCAGGGCCTTGAGCCGAGTGGGCGGCCTGGCTCGGAAGGCGGATCTGGTAGTCTTCTCCGACCAGGCGCGGGCGGAGCGATATCAGAACGAAGTGGGGCTTTCCACGTGCCCCCAGGTGGTTATGAATTGCCCCTTGCTGGTAAGCACGGTGCCCGCCTCGCCGTTGCGGCAACTGCTGGCCAATCGAGGCCTGCGGGAGACGCGGGTGGTAGGCTACGTGGGGTGCGTGGGGTGGCACCAGGGCTTGCGGGAGGCGGCGCTCTCCATGCGCAATTGGCCGGCAGACTCGGTCTTCGTTCTGGTGGGACCGCATTCGGAGGAAGTGCGGGAGGGAATCCTGGCGGGGGCGCGCGCCGCCGGGACTGATTCCCGCGTCCTGTTTCTTGGTCCCCGACCCCATGCGGAAGCCCTGGCGCTCGCGGCGGGGGCCGACCTGGGTCTTTCGCTCATCCAACCGCACAACCAGAACCGCCTTTACTCAGCCGGCGCCTGCAACAAACGCTTCGAGTACATGGCGCTGGGTGTGCCCCAACTGACCAACAACGGCCCGGGAGTGGCGGACATCGTCGAGCGCAGCCAATGCGGCGTGTGCGTGGATCCCAATTCCCCGGAGGAAATCGGCGCCGCTGTGAATCGCCTCCTGCACGATCCCGGCCAACTTCGCCAGATGGGCAGCCGCGGACGGGCCGCGCACCGCGAACATTACAACTACCAGGCGCAGTTCCGGCCTGTGCTGGAGTGGATCATGCAGCGCCGCCGGCCATGAAGAAGATAAACTTCATCACCGCTTACGCTCCGGAAGACCGGGGCGGCGGTTGGAACGGTGTGA
>Ga0116185_1001343_pt1 | contig 24826 bp, 17 predicted proteins | sample AD_JPNNA7_MetaG_FD_89754 | JGI IMG/M metagenome (GOLD analysis project Ga0116185, IMG submission 89754) | Active sludge microbial communities of municipal wastewater-treating anaerobic digesters from Japan - AD_JPNNA7_MetaG | ecosystem: Engineered > Bioreactor > Anaerobic > Digestate | place...
GGTGGCAGCCCGTGGACGTATAGCGCAGCCAGGCCAGCTGGCCGTGAACTTGGTCTATTTCTCGGCCATAGGCATCGGTTTCATGTTTCTCGAGATGGCGCTGATCCAGCGTCTGGCCCTTTTTCTCGGCTACCCGACCTATTCATTGTCCGTGAGCCTGTTCAGCATGCTCGTCTTCGCCGGAATCGGCAGTTATGTTACGCGCAACATCTCCTCGGAACCGGGCAAGGCCATCTGGCGGCGTTTCGGCCTGATAGTGGCGGTTGTCGTTGCCTATGTTCTGATCGGCGACGTGCTTCTCAGCGAATTGCTGTTTCTGCCGTTGCTCGCGCGAATCCTGATCAGCATCCTGGCGATAGCGCCGTTGGGATTGGCCCTCGGCGGCTTCTTTCCGCTTGGAATCCGCGAACTGCATCGCCGGCAGCCCGGCACGGTGCCGTTGGCATGGGCGGCCAACGGCAGTTCTTCTGTCGTGGCCACGCTGCTGGCCGTGTTCCTTGCCACACTGGTGGGTTTTAAGGCCGTGTTTGCCATAGCCCTTGGCCTTTACCTCCTGGCCGCCCTCTGCTTCCCAAAATCCGGGGGCGTTGAAGGGCCCGCTGCCGTCTGACGGCAGTGCATGCGTCCCTCAATTTGTTACGGGCGGGGCGGGTGGAGTACACTGCGGGCTGACTTCGAGTATTGGGTTTGGGGGGAGCGCGTGTGTCGTTTCCGGGCGAGTGAGAGCGTCCCCTCACGAGAGACCATCCCGTTTTCTGGGGAAACAACCGCAAGGAGATGGTTCGGCCATGTCGAGTAAAGAGCACGCTGGTATCGTTTCGGGTCTCGATAAACTGTACGAATTCGATCGCGAGCCCGTGTCGGCCGACAAACTTCAGCCGGGCAAATATTTCGCGGGGCTGTTAGCGGGCGAACACGTGGCGGGCACCGAGTTTGTGATCGGGGCGTCGTTCGTGAGCTGGGGGGCCAGCCCGATGAACGTGTTTCTGGGCCTCGCACTGGGGAATCTGCTGGCCGTGTTGACGTGGACCCTTGTGTGCGCGCCCATCGCGGTACAGACGCGCCTTACGCTGTACTGGTATCTGCGCAAGATCGCCGGGCCGGCGGCGACGGCGATCTACAACGTTCTCAACGCGATCATGTTCTGCATCCTCGCGGGGTGCATGATCACGGTGTCGGCGTCGGCCGTGCGTATTCCGTTCAATATCCCCCCGCAGATCAACTGGTATCCCGAGAGCACCGGATTCGTCGTCGTGGTGTTGGTGGTGGGCGGCCTGGTGACGCTCCTGGCCATCCTCGGGTTCAAGCGGGTTGCGCAGTTCGGCGCGGTATGTTCGCCGTGGATGTTCTTGATGTTCATGGGCGGGGCCATAGCCACGCTGCCCGTGCTGGCGCGGCAAGCTGGTCTCGAAAACATCTCGAATTGGAGCCAGTTCTGGGCGGCGGCAAGCGACTTCATCTGGACGGGCTCCAAGCCGGACGGATCACCGGGGATGTCGTTTGCGCAGCTCACGGCGTTTGCCTGGATCTGCAACCTGGCCATGCACGGCGGCCTTTCGGACATGGCCTTGTTCCGCTACGCGAAGCATTGGTCGTATGGCCTGTATTCAGCGTTCGGCATGTTCTTTGGCCACTACCTCGCGTGGATCTTTGCCGGAGTGATAGGCGCGGCGGCCGCCCGGCTGCTCCAGGTAGGCATGGCCGAGCTTGACGCGGGGGAAGTCGCCTGGCAGGCCTTGGGGGTCACGGGTATTCTTACCGTCATTATCGCGGGGTGGACGACCTCGAACCCGACGCTGTACCGGGCGGGCCTGGCGTTTCAGGGCGTCACGCCCGGCTGGCCGCGCTGGCTGGTCACCCTGATGACGGGCATCGCGACCACCGTCATCGCCTGTTTCCCCTTTGTATTCACCAAACTGCTGAATTTCGTCGGCCTTTACGGCCTGTTGCTGGTCCCGGTGGGGGCTATCGTGTTCGTCGAGCACTGGATATTCCCGCGCATCGGTTTCACGCGGTACTGGGTATCGCGCAAAAAGCTGTTTGTGAGCTGGCCAGCGCTCATCAGTTGGGCCGTGGCGATTGCGGCAGCGTATCTGCTCAACCGGACCGGCACCCTGCACCTGTTCTTCCTGTTCCTGCCGGTATGGTTCCTGACCGCGATTCTGTACACCCTTCTGGCGGGCATGTTCGGCGCACGAGAGAAGCTGCCCGAAGACGATACCATCAAGACCGCCGAAATGGCGGGCGCGAGCGCGCCGTCCGTCAAACCCAAGGCAGCGTCGAAGGAACCGGAAAAGGCCGACCCCGTCTTGCGGGCCGCGCAGGTGGTCACGATACTCTCGCTGGCCGCGTGCCTGTATCTGCCCGTCCATGTCTACCTGCAGGGCGCGAGCGCCTTTGAAACGAGCATGGCGTGGATGCAGAAGGCCCTCGTTTGGCCTACCCTCATCTATTTCGTCAGCGGCACGGTCTGGGCCATTCGCCGCGACAGGCAAAGAGGCGAGGACGGCCTCGGGACCTGATGCCAGCGGTGTAGGAAAACCATTGTGGGACCGGCGCCCTGGCCGATCAGTGTCCGGAGGCGCGTGGGCGCGCAATAGACTGGCCGCTCGTTCTGTCACTTGGGAGAGCCATCATGAACGCAGGAACAGCCCGCATCGACATCACCCCCGACCGTCCCATCTGCATGGCCGGTTATGCCGCCCGCACGGGCCAGTCGGAGGGAACCTACCATAAGTTGTGCGCCAAGGCGCTCTACCTCGAGGATGCCGGCCAGCGCGCCGTGCTGCTCACCACGGACCTGATTGGGTTTGATCCTCTGACCTGCGGCCTTGTCAAGACGGGTATCGGCAACGCCACGGGCCTGGGACCCGAGAGTATCCTGTTGACCGCGTCGCACACGCACACCGGACCCGAGATGCGCATGGAGGAACACGAACTTGTCGAGACGTTTGACAAGGACTATGCGACGGCCCTGGTCGATAAATGCGTTGCTGTCTCCGTGCAGGCCGCCGGAAATCCCGAGCCCGTAACCATCCGGTTCGACTCCGTTCCGTGCACGCTCGGGGTCAACCGCAGACTGCCCACGCCGGACGGCATCGCCATGCGCCCCAATCCGCACGGGCGTACCGACCCCGCTGTTGGCGTTGCGGCCCTTGACCGCGCCGACGGCCAGCCGCTTGCCGTTCTCATGCTGTACGCCTGTCACCCGACCACGCTCGGCGGCTATCTCATCGGGGCGGATTACCCCGGGTACGCCCAGGACTGCGTCGAAGACGCGTTTCCCGGAAGCACGGCTATGTTCATCCAAGGATGCGGTGGCGACCAGAAGGTCCGGCACGTCGATGGGAAGGGCGCGTTTCGAAGCGGGCCGCACGACGTTGCGCGGTCGCTCGGCGAGGAATTGGGCCGCGCGGTGCTATTGGCGCTGGGCGGCCCCATGAAGCCTGTATCGGGGGCTCTGAGAGCGCGTATTTCTGAAATCGAGCTGCCGTTTCAGGGTCCGCCGGCCCGCGAAGAGGCTGCCGAAAAAGCCGGCAGCAGCGACAAGTACATGGCCGCCTGGGGCAAGAAAATGCTCGAAATGTTGGATACCGGCGCGGAATTTCCGACCGGCAGGCCTCTTACCATACAAACATTTGAATTGGGCGAGCTGGCTATCCCCGCCATGGCGGGCGAGCCATGTGTCGGGTACGCGCTCCGCCTCAAAGAGGCGTTACATCCCCGCCCGGCGCTCATTGCCGGGTATGCAAACGGTTTAATCGGCTATATCCCGACCGCGGACATGCTCTCCGAGGGCGGCTACGAGGCAGGAATAAGCCATTACTACGACCTGAACCCCTCCCCGTACGCCGCAGAGGCTGAAGAGGTCATCTGCGCAGAGATACTACGAATGCTCAGTTGAGCCCCTTCTACGCAATCTCTTCGGGCACAGCGGGTTACCGTGCGCGAACGGGAATTAATTGACAGCCTCAGGGATTTTCGTGGTAGTATTATATTGACGTTTTATTCGGAGTGTCTTTTTTTTGCTCATTAATGGTGGTTGGGGGGTGGGGCTTTCTTATGCGTATCGCCATCTTAGGAACCCGAGGCATTCCCGCGAATTACGGGGGGTTCGAGACGTTTGCCCAGGAGTTGAGCACTCGGCTCGCCCGGCGGGGGCACCATGTAATCGTTTACTGCCGCCGCGCGAACTACCCGGAACCCTTAGTCGAATACCAGGGGGTGCAGTTGGTGACCCTGCCCACGATTCATACTAAATCCCTGGATACGCTGTCGCACGCGTTCCTTTCGTCCCTGCATGTGTTGTCGCAGCGGGTCGACATTGCTCTCTACTGCAACAGCGGCACGAGTTGTTTTGCGTGGATTCCGCGCCTGCGCCGCGCCAAGGTCGTGATGAATCCCGACGGGCTGGAGTGGGAGCGCGCCAAATGGGGACGGGCGGGAAAGACGTTCTACAAGTTTTCCGAGTATCTTGCCGCATGGTTTTCTCACAGAATCGTGTCGGATTCCAACGTCATTCGCGCGTATTACCGAGACCGGTTCGGCTGCGACAGCGATTTCGTCTCGTACGGCGCGGACATCGTGGAGCGCGGCACGGGCAGGCAATTGCTTGCCGAATTCGGCCTGAAACCCGAGAGCTATTTCCTTTTTGTCAGCCGGCTCGAGCCCGAAAACAACGCCCATCTCGTGGTCGAGGCATTCGAGAGAGTCAACACCGACATGAACCTGCTTGTCGTCGGCAGCGCGCCGTTCGCGGATGACTATATCCGGCGCCTCACCGATACCAAAGACAAACGGGTGATATTCCCGGGGGCGCTGTACGGCGAAACGTACCGGGCGCTTCGGGCCAATGCGTACGCCTACGTCAACGCCATGGAGGTGGGGGGAACCCATCCGGCCATCTTGGAGGCCATGGGCGCGGGGAATTGTGTGCTGGTCAGCGACATCGCGTACAACGTCGAGGCCGTAGCGGAAGCCGGGGTCCAGTTCAAGAGCAAAGACGTCGATGACTGCCGCGAAAAGATGCAATGGCTGGCCGATCACCCCGAAGACGTGCGCACGTTCCGCAAGCGCGCGGTCGAACGGGTTCGCACCCAGTATAATTGGGATGATGTCGTGACGGCGTACGAAGGCATCTTTGAATCCCTCTTGACGGGGTAATTTGTTGACAGCAGAAGAACGCGGTGCAGCCCGGATGCACCAGAAAGAGGACCGAGGCCGCCACAGGACGGCGGAACAGAAGGAACATTGACATACATGATTTGGCAGGGCAGAAGGGTTCTTATCACAGGCGCCGCGGGGTTTATTGGAAGCCATCTCTGCGAGCGTCTGCTCAGGAAAGGCGCCGAAGTGCGCGCGATGGTTCACGGCAACATGCGGGGCAGCATCGGGCACCTGGCGGCCATTCCGGAAAGCCTGCGCACAAGGCTCGAAATTGTGGGTGGCAACATTCGGGACGCGGCATTTGTGCGCGACGCCACGGTCGATATGGACACGGTGTTTCATCTCGCGGCCATCACCAGCGTGGTCTACTCGTATTCCAACCCCGACGAGACGGTCATCACCAACGTCAGCGGCACCCTGAACGTGTGCAACGCCGCCCGGCACGAAAACGTGCGCCGCGTGGTACACACGTCTTCGGCAGGAGTCTATGGCGCGGCGGTTGGCGGGGCTCCTATCAGCGAGACGCACCCTGTCCGGGCGTATAACCCGTACACGGCCTCGAAACTGGCCGCGGATTGCGTTGTCGAGAGCTTTCATCTTTCGTACGATTTGCCTGTGACCATTATCCGGATTTTCAATGTGTACGGCCCGCGGATAGGCCGGTTTCTGGTTATCCCGACGATCGTCTTGCAGCTTCTGAAGGGGAACAAACTCAAACTCGGGAGCCTGACCCCTACCCGCAACTTCACGTATATCGACGACATCGTCAATGCCTACCTGCTGATGGCCGAGAGCGATAGCGTGGTGGGCGAGGTGGTCAATTTTGGGTCTACCCGGGCCGTGACCATCGCGGAACTGGCCATGCTGATCGCGGACCTCATGGACCGCGACGTCACCATTTCGCAGGATGAGAAAGCGTTGCGGCCCGCGAAAAGCGAAATCGAGCGCGTCCTTGCCGACGTCACCAAAGCCAAACAACTGTTGGGGTGGAACCCGAAGGTTGAACTCGAAAAAGGACTCAAGAAGACCATCGAATGGATTGCAGCGGGAGGATATGACGATCTCCGAGCATAGCACGGCCGCGAATACAAGCACGTTTTTGTGCAGGATCATGTAGAATGGAGTTCCAATCCGCCAGGAAAGGGGAGCGATTGGGAGCGTATTACCGCACCGCAGAGACCGGTACCGAATCCCGCGGCAGGTGTCCAGCCGCAGGGAGAGGGGCGTGGGCTTTCTTTGTGGCCGGTGTTGTGAGCCTCCTCGCCATTCAGCTTGCCGCTTCGGAGGAACTTGTCCGGTACCACGGGTTCCGTCTGGATGAGAAACATCTTCTTCTGCTCGAACAGCGGCACCGGGAGATCACGATTGGGATAACCATCCGCAGCCGCAATATCGGGAACACGGAACGGACCCGGACCCGCGATGAGACCAGCGACACCATTGAGCGTTTCGGCACCGTGGACTACCTGGCGCGGATCACGGCGCAGGTGCTGAAGCCTTCTGCGCCGAATTATCTGAGCAATCCGGGGGAACGTTACCGGATCGTGATCGAAGGGTTGAGCGTAGACCCTGATTTTTCGGCGACCATCGAGGCTGATGCCATCGTGGCGCGTGCCGCGGTGCTTTCAGAACTCGATAGACTGGGCAGCCGCGCCGGCGGCATCCGGCGAGAAGCCCTGCACCACGCGGGGTCCTACGCATTGCAGATTCTGAACGAAACGGGTCTGATGCCCGCGCCTATTCCCATGTCTATTCAAGAGAGCGCCGCTGGAAGAATCCGTTTTGATAACCCCGCGCTCCAGCGGGAAAGCCTGGAAGCGGGACGGAAACTGTACGCAGCAGAGAAACCAAAGCCGACTACCCTGTCGCCGTTGGCGCCCACGGACGCCGTCGCAGAGGGAGAAGGGCGGAAGCCGAAGCAGCGTTGAATACTCGACGCGAGCTGGGGAGGCATGAATTCATGAGATGCGCGGAACGACGCAGTGTGGCCGGCATAGTGGCCGTTTTGTTCCTGGCGGTGTTGTGCGGGTGCCAGACGCCCACGGGCATCCGCGTGATCGATCCCAAAGGGAAGACCCGCGAATTGACGCCCGAAGAGGTCGATCAGATGAGCGGGGCGCCCGAACCGTATCTCCTCCAGGTGGGGGACCAGCTCCAGCTGCTCTTCAATGTGCGCAACATTCAGGAGGATGAGGCGGCGTGGGACTACAAGATCGAGGTAGGCGACAACATGGAGGTGCGCCTCTCCTCCGACACGACGGAGCCTGGAATCTACCTCATCGACTATGGCGATGTAATCGGGATCTCCTTCCTCAACAACTGGCCGATGAACATGAACCGAACCGTGCGGCCTGACGGGAAGATCAGCGCCACGGAGATTGGCGACGTGCAGGCCGCGGGTCTCACCACCAGACAACTGGAAGACAAGCTGACGGCCCTGTACGAGAAGACCGGCATCATGCAGGGCGACCCGCAGATTAGCGTCAACGTCGATTTCGCGAACGTGGACCGTCTCGAGAGCATCAGCCGCGACGTAACGGTCCGGCCCAACGGGGCCATCAGCCTGCCAATGCTGGAGAACGAGGTGCGGATCGCCGGGCTTACGGTCGCCGATGCCTCGCAGGCGATCGCAGGCGAAGCCGCCAAGGTCTTGAAGAATCCGCCCACTGTCGGGCTTGTCGTGTTCCCCAACATCAATACCGTGTTGTCAGGCATGAACTCCGTCACCAAGGTACGAACGGACGGGAGGATCTCGGTTCCGCGCATCGACTACGAGCTCCAAGCGGCCGGATACGGCGTGGATGAACTCCGCGACATGCTCAAGGAAGCGTGCAAGGGGCTCATCTACAATCCGGTGGACGTATCCGTCGATGTTTTGCAGGCTACGGGCGCGCGCATTTACGTAGGCGGCGAGGTGGGCATGCCGGGCGTGTATCCTCTGGATAGCTGCCCGACGGCGCTTCAGGCGCTGATCATGGCCCGCGGGCCGGTTAACAGCGGCCGCCTCAACAGTATTATCGTGGTTCGCCGCAACCCCGAGGGCAAGCCGTACGTGTTCAAGACCAATCTTCGCGCGGCCCTGAGCAAAGGATACACGGACAACGATATACCTCTGAAGCCTTTCGACATCGTCTTCGTGCCGGAGAAACTTGTCGTGCGGGCCAACATCTTCGTCGAACGCTACATCGATCGGATTGTTCCGTTTGACAATAGCCTGGGTGTGAGCGGCACATACTATATGAACGAGCAACAAGTGAATACGAAATCCCGCAATATCGGCGCCACTGCGGTCTTCACGCCATTGCAGACAGGCGCCATCGTGGTCTCGCCGTAACTGTTGCGAGCGCGCGCGAGAATCCCGCGCGCTGAGAAAGATGAGGGGAGCGTTAGATGGACCAGCGGCAGATTTTCCTTCGAGACGTCTTGACGGTTCTGTTCAAGCGTAAGATGTTCATCCTGGTCTTTATCGCGGCCGTGTTCGGCGTAGTGCTGCTTGGAAACTATGTCTGGCCGCCGACGTACGAATCCGTGGCCAAAGTGCGGCTGATACGCGGCCGCACCACCTCTCAGCCGGACCCGACCGTGGTTCACAGCGATGCGGGAATGCTCATGGTGCAGCTCTCGCGCGAGGACGTCTATTCGGAGATTGATCTCATCTACGCAAATGACGTTCTGGCCAAGGTGGTTGACGAACTCAAGCTGGACCAGGCCATGCAGAGCGGGCTCAGCCCTGTGCAACTGACCCTGCGCGGGGTACGGGAACTCGAATACCTGCTTGGTCTGAAGCGCCGGCCCGACCCGGTTCAGCGGGCCATCGAGGCCCTCGAGGAGGCCATCGAAGTCAAGGCCGACGACAAAAAATACGTCCTCGAGATACGCGTTCAACTGGGCGAGCCCGAATTGGCGCGGGATGTTCTGGAAGCGCTGCTGGCCGCATACCAGCAGAAGCATGTCGAAGTGTTCGACCAGCCGGGCAGTACCGCCTTCTTCGACGAGCAAGCCGCGCGCGTGTCGAAGGAATTGGCCGACGCCCAACAGCGGCTCGAGGCGTTCCGCGAAAAACACCAGGTCGTGTCTCTCCAAGCCGAGAAAGAACTCTTGCTGGCCCAATACGCCGATGCGCGCAAACTCCTGCTGCAGCTGACCGAGAGCCAGGACGCCGCCAAGCAGGTTGCCGAGGGCAAAACCGACCAAGTGCTGATCGCCACACTGTCCGGCAAGACGGAGAACACGGTCGTGACCGAGCTTCAGCTGCGGCTTCTGGAACTGATCCTCGAACGCAACCGCATCACGGAGAACCTCGGTCCGAAACATCCCCAAGTGGTGGGCATTCACAACGAGATCAGCCGGGCCGCGGAGCGGCTGACCGAGGCAATCGATACGACGCGAAACACGACTCAGGCGAAGATTGATGACCTGCAACTCCGTCTGCAGGAATTGAACAAAGTCGAGGGAGAATTGGAAGACCTTCAGCGGGCGGTCGACACTTCCTCCGACACCCTGGTGTACTACACGCAGAAGCGCGAGGAAGCCGCGGTTGCCGATGCCATGAAAGACAAGCAAATATCCAGTATCCGCGTTGTCGAGCATCCTGTGGCGCCGGTCAACCCCATCAGCCCGCGCAAACTGGCAAACCTGCTGATTGCGCTGGTCGTAGGCGTTATCGGCGGCATTGCCATAGCATTCTTTCTCGAATATCTCGACCACGGGCTCAAGACTCCCGAGGATGTCGATTTCTATCTGCGAGTGCCTCCGTTAGCCTCGTTTTTCCGCGCGGGACACAACCGTCCCTTGGACGTGTCGGAGGCGCAGCGCCTGAGCACGATGATCGACGCCGTACAGTCGGGCGCCCCGAACCAGTTGATCGAAGTGACCAGCGCCGTCACGGGGGAACAGTCCGGCAACGTCGCCATGGCCTTGGCCAAGGCCCGCGCGGAAAACCCGGAATGGCGGGTTCTCTACATTGATTTCGCTCCTCACCGGTCTGAAGACCATCCGCCCAAGGGACTCACCGACCTGGTCACCGAACAGGCGGGGCTGGACGAGGTCCTGGGACAGGACGGCGACCTGTATGTGTTGTCGCGAGGCGCGGCCGAGTGCCCGGGCTACCTCTGGGAATCCCGCCGCATGCAGACGGTCCTCGCGGACCTGCGTCAGCGCTTTGACCGGATCGTGGTGCACACGCCTCCTGTGCGCGTCTCAAGCGATGCCCTTAACGCCGCCCGGTTCGCCGACGGCGTCGTGATCGTCATCAGAGCCGACGCCACGCGCCGCGAAGTGGTGAATCGCGCCATCGAAATGCTCCAAAGCGCCAAGGGGCGCATCGCCGGCGCGGTGCTCACCGACCGAAGGCAGACCATCCCCGGGGTGGTCTACCGGCGCATCTGATATGATGCTGCGTACCCGGGTTTTCATGGCGGCATTGCCGGTTGCTGTGGCGGCCGCGGCATCCATGGCCGCCGAGCGCACAGACCCGCCGGCGCCCATGTTTCCCGATGCCGGGGCTTTCGGGGTGGTGGTGCATACGCCGTTTCGCGCGCAGGCATTGCGCGACGTCAACGTCCAGTGGGTCCGGGTGAATGTGCGCTGGGGAAACGTCGAAAAAGAATCCCGGGGCAACTACGACTGGGCCGGTGCCGATGAATTGCTGAATTACTACCTGGACAATGGTTTCCACGTCATGTGTGTCCTGACCATGGATGATCTGTGTCCTCTATACGAAGCAGACAAGGACGACAAGGACGTGGTCATCGGGGCGGCGGTCCGGTGGTGCGGGGCAGCCGCGGCGCGCTATGCCGGGAAAGGCATCCTCTGGGAACTCGGGAACGAACCCGAGGCCTTCCCGATGGGCGGCTATTGGAACGACCCGGTCACATACACAAAGATGGCCACGCAAGCGGCCAATGCCATTAAGTCCTCCGATGCAACGGCCAAAGTGGCAGCGCTATCTACCGCGTGGATGGACAAAGGGTTCATCGAGAAAACGCTGGAGGAGGGACTGCTCGCCGGCAAGTCCATCGATGTCCTCACATATCATGGTTACCATCGCCACACCTTGCTTCCTGAAAGCGGTCTCGCCGAAGACGTGGGTTGGTTGCGCGGCCGAATCGCGGAATACGCTCCCCAAGGCCACCACGTGATCGCCGCCGATTCCGAGCGCGGCTACGCCATCGTTCCCTTCCTCGAAAAGAAATCGCGGGATTCGTGGCGCAACCTGGTCTACTGCGAGAGCGAACAGGCAGCGTATTGCGCGCGGCACTACCTCGAAACCATCTTTCTCGGCGTCGAAATCGCGGTTTGGTACAAGGACATGCGCGGCGAGAATGATTTCTCTCTCTACTACGGCACGGAGGAAGATCCCCGGGGGCTTCGTCCCATGGGGCATGTCTACAGGAATCTTGCGAGCCTTCTTCCTGACAATCCAACGCTTCTGCGAAACGGCCGTTACGAAGTAACCATCAGCTCGGCGCCGCATGGCGATGTCGAACTCCACGTGAGAAGCTACCTTCAGAACAGAGACGGCACGGAACGGCTGATCGCCGCCGCGTGGAACCCACTCGAGGCATTCGACGGGAGAATCCTCGATAACCGCAAACGGATACGGGGCGACTATTACGAGGCCTGGCGGGCGGTGAGTGAGGAGGACGCGGTCGAAGTTGCCGCCAGTTTACACGTGAACGGGCTCGCGCAAGAAAGCATAGAAAGCGTGCAGCGTTTCAATCTCCTCTCGAAAACAACGGACGCGGCCTACGAAGAAGCCGCGTGGAGTGCCGGGCAAGGAGGCGGCATCGAATGTCCCGTTGCTGTTTCCCCCATGCCCTCGATCATTGTCATTCGTTTGAAATGAGACCATCGGGAGAGAGTCGGGTGAATGCAGTCGAGACCATCGAGCACGAAAAACGCGAGACCGACATCTCAAGACGCCGGTCTCGATATACAAGAACTTGCGCCGGGGAGAAAATCTCAACCCGCCACAAGTTATTTTAGAGGCCCAGGAAGTGAATTCCGTGGGCCTCCGCGGAAGGAGAAACGCCACATGTGGCGCTGACCTTCTAAATTGTACCACGCGCGAACAAAGAACGCAACCACTTATGAATAAACTGTTTACATATTTGCCGTTTATCGCAGTAGCGCCATCTTAATCGAATGTTCCCAACCACTTAGCGCTTGGCGTCGCTGATCCTCGTTCCACACGGGGGTAAACGTGCGTTCTTCCTGCCAAATTCCCCGCAGAGCGTCTTGATTGGGCCAGATTTTGACGGCCAATCCCGCGAGGAATGCGGCCCCAAGTGCTGTTGTATCAGTGACTTGTCCGCGGACGACGGGGATTCCCAAGACATTGGCCTGATGCTGCATAAGCAGATTATTAGCCGCGGCGCCTCCATCAACTTTCAAGACAGGTATTCGCGCACCGGTGTCCGATTCCATGCTGTGAATGATGTCGCCCGTTTGAAACGAAATGGATTCGAGCGCGGCGCGCACGATGTGCGCGCGATTGCTTCCCCGCGTCAAGCCCACGATGATGCCGCGGGCGCGCATATCCCAATGGGGCGCGCCCAGACCGACGAACGCAGGGACGACATACACGCCGCCCGTGTCGCCGACTTGCGCCGCGACGGATTCGCTTTCCGCGGCGGTCGCAATCATTCTCAACTCGTCGCGGAGCCATTGCACGACGGCCCCTGCGATGAATACGCTGCCTTCGAGCGCATACTCGGCGCCCTTTCCCAGGTCCCACGCGATGGTCGTAATGAGACCGTGATTCGATTTCACCGGCGTTTTTCCGGTGTTCGTCAACAGGAAGCAGCCGGTGCCATAGGTATTCTTGCTCTCGAGATGTCCGAAGGCGGTCTGGCCGAACAGGGCGCTTTGTTGATCGCCGCACATGCCGCCGATGGGTATCGAGCCGCCGAACACGCTTGTTTCGCCAAAGACGCAGCTCGTGGGCATTACCCCGGGCAAGAGCTCCGGGGGCACGTCAAGGTGATTGAGAAGGGTTTCGTCCCACCGGTGTTCGAATATGTTGTAGAGAAGGGTCCGGGATGCGTTGCTGGGATCCGTCGCGTGTTTTCCCGTGAGTTTATACAGCAGCCATGCGTCGATCGTGCCGAAACACAGTTCTCCTTTTGCGGCGCGTTTGCGGGCGCCCGGCACGTGGTCGAGCAGCCATTTCACCTTGGTGCCGGAGAAGTACGCATCCAGCACCAGGCCGGTGCGAGCGCGAAAGGCGGCGGTCAAGCCGTCGGCGATCAATTGTTCGCAGATATCCGTGGTGCGGCGGCATTGCCAGACAATGGCATTGTGGATGGGTTCTCCCGTGTTCCGATCCCATATCAGGGCGGTTTCGCGCTGGTTGGTGATACCGATGGCGGCGACGTCGCGCGGGGCGACGCCTGCTTCCTGCAGCACTCGTTGCGCGGTGGCGCACTGCGTGCGCCAGATATCCTCGGGATCGTGTTCGACCCAGCCGGGTTGCGGGTAGATTTGCCGGAATTCCGCATTGCACGAGCCGTGAACGGCCCCTTCGCGATCAAACAGAATGGCCCGGGACGAAGTCGTGCCCTGGTCCAGCGCAAGAATGAAATCCCTAGCCATTGATTCCCCCTGGTCCAAATTGCAGTCTGGTTCTCATGAATTGGCCGTTACCGCGAGACGAACCGCATCTCGCCGTAGCTCTCGTATGAGTGAAATCCTTGTGTTGCCTCCCCCGGAAATGATTTGAGCAACAAGGGCTCCTCGAACAGCTTCGAATAATCGTACCGAAATGCTCCGAATGTCCATTGCGTGCCGGTCGCGGGTTTGCCGGCCTCGCGAAATGCCGCCCACGGTATGGCGGCTTCAATGATATACCCGGTATCGTCGTCATGGTAGTCATTGTCGGTGCCGTTGATCGTCGTAGCGATTTTGGCGCCGGAACTCCAGCCTTTGAACCGGCTCGCGAGGCCCGAGCCCCGGCTTGGATACCGCGCGTCATACAGCGTGCCGTTGGGCGCGAACACGAACTCGTAGTAAAACCGCTGATCGCGGTACGGTTTCACGAAAAACTCGGCCACGTCGCCGTCCCACAACGAATCATCGGGCGTGTCCGAAAACGACCAGATGTCCGCGTCCTCGCATTGGAAGCAAAGGTACAGAAACTCCTGATCCCACAGCATTCGGACCTGAGTAGGCGAAATGGCGCCGGCGTCTTCCGGACGGAACACGTAGAACCGGCTGATCGCTTCCGCCCGTTGCCAGGCCGGCTCGTCGAGTCGTCCGTCGATGGTGATGGTCTCGTCCGTCTGCCGCACGAGGTACACGTTAGGCTTTGCAGAGGACAACGGCGCCCCGGACTGGCAGCCGGCGCATACCGTCACAAGCATAAACACTCCCAGGATCGTGATTGCGTTTCGCATGTCGGCGTTCCCCGCTCCTTAGACTTCGTCCGCGTCGGTGACCCTATCATAGCGTTCGGGAACGCGCCCGTCACCTTGATGGGGAGCCAGCCCCAATCGGTCCGGCTTCGCGTGCTGCGTCTTGGACAATGATTGCCGCCTTGCACGGACGAGGAGAGAGGTTGTAAGGTTATGAGGCAACTGTGAGCCGCGGGTTCGGTGCAGCGTGGGGGAGCCTGTCGATAGGGGTGGTGGCGCGACAAGGCTCGTGGAAGCAGGGGGTGTGCATGATGCGGGGAAAGTGCCAGACCTGTCCAAAGGACGAGACGTGCCGTGAAACAACGTGTCTTGATTCTGGGCGCCAAGGATTGCGCGGCCCACGCGGCTGAAGCCGCCGGCCGTGCGGGCCTCGAAGCGGTCGTCGCGACGTCCGTGCCCAATGAGCCCGAAGCCATGGCGGATGCAGCCCGCACAAACGGGGCCGAAGGCATCTACTGTGCCGATGAGGCCCATGTGGAGGCAGCGGCGGCCGCGTCGTCGAAGCTGGGTTTCCCGTGTCTGTCCGAGTACGCCGCCCGATTGCTCCACAGCAAAGAAGCGCTTCGTTCCGCTCTCGCTCGAGAGACCGGCTTGAATCCTCGCTACGGGATTGCCGGTTCCCTTGCCGAGACGGAGCAGATCATTCGCCGGCTGGGCCTCCCTGCCGTGGTGAAACCCCTGGAGGGCGCGTGGGGACAGGGCGCGCTTATTGTGCGGGACATTGCTGACGCGCCGCTGGCCTTCACCCGGGCAGTCAAGCATGCATCGTCGGGCCGGGTCTTGCTGGAGCCGTATCTGCCGGGGCATGAATACCGGGTAATCTGTCATCGTTCCCAGGGCCGGTGGTCCACGCTGATGGTATACAGCAACGTGCCTGCGGAACACGACCATCTCTTCGACCGGGCCCTGGTTGCGCCGGTGCGGGTGGCGGGCCCGCTTCGAGACAAACTGCGGGCCAGTGTGCGCACGGTCATGCGCGTCATGGGCGGCGGCCACGGATTGGTCGTGCTCGAATTCATGGTATCCGGGGAAGGGCTGCACCTCGTCGAGTTGAGCCGCATCAGCCAGTCGTGGGCGCTTGCTACGGAGCTTTTTCCGGCGATCAGCGGCATCGACCTGCTCGAAGTGGATGTTGCGTCGGCTTTGGGGAAACCGTTTGATACGAAGCCGCGGTTCAAGGTTTGTGCCGCGCTGTGGTGGCTGACGGCGCGCTCAGGCGTAGTTTCCGCCGTTCACGGAGAGGAGAAGGTCCGGGCGGTGCCGGGGGTCGTGCGGCTCCAGTTGAATGCCCAGCCGGGAACGGTGCTGGGCCATCAGGTGGATGTGCCGTCGCGGGACGCGGTCGGGCATGTTCTGGTGACGGCACGGAGTCCCCGCAGAGCCCTGGAGAAGGCGCAGTACGCGTCGGAGTACGTGCGTATCGACACCCGGGCGGCGCTCGGTCAATAACCGCTTGTTTCCCGCCTCTTCGCGTCACTTGCCGATACAGAACGAAGAGAAGATCCGGTCCAGGACGTCTTCCGCGGCGGTTTCGCCCGTAATTTCGCCGAGCGCGTCGAGTGCGTCGCGCAGGTCGATGCTGAGAAACTCCGGCGAGGCGTCAAACTCTGCCAGCAAGTGTTCGAGCGCCCGGCGGGCGCGGCGCAGGCTGTCGCGCTGGTGCACCCGGGTAACGAGGACTTCCGAGGGGCTGAGGCAGGTCCCGTGGAGCAACTGTCCGGCGAGGGCGGCCTCGAGCTCATGAAGGCCGGCCCCGGTCTGTGCGGAGAGAAGGCACACGCCGGCGAACCGCCCGCGCCATGCGGCCGGCAGGGCGGGCCCGGGATTGAGGTCGATCTTGTTCACCACCAGCAAAACGGGAACTCCGAGAGCCTCGAGGTCCGTTGCGAGGGCTTCGTCCTCGGGCGTGACGGGATTGGTGGCCTCGATTACGAAGAGGACGATGTCGGCGGCGGTCAGTGCATTGCGGGCCTTGTCAACGCCGAGCCGTTCGACCTCGTCGTGCGATTGGCGCAATCCCGCCGTATCGCTGATGCGGACGGGGATTCCCTGAATCGTGATGACCTCCTCGAGGAGGTCGCGGGTGGTTCCGGGCTGGGCGGTCACGATGGCGCGCGCGTCACGCAACAATGCATTGAACAGGCTGGACTTTCCGACATTGGGCCGGCCGGCGATGGTGGCTGCGGCTCCTTCGCGGTACAGACGCCCCGCCTCGGATGTCTCGAGCAGAGTCTGCATCTTGCCCGCGATTTCATTGAGCGAAGTTCTGAGTTCGGGCGTCACGAGTTCGGGCAGGTCCTCCTCGGGGAAGTCTACGGCGGCCTCGATGCGGGCGAGGGCATCGAGGAGGGCGTCGCACATCGAGGCAATGGCTTTGGACAGCGCGCCCGAGGCGGCGGCGTGGGCGGCGCGCAGGCCGGCGCGCGTCCTGGCGCGGATCCGATCAATGACGGCTTCGGCCTGCACGAGGTCGATGCGGCCGTTGAGAAACGCGCGCTTGGTGAACTCGCCCGGTTCGGCCAGACGGGCGCCCGTTTCGAGAAGAAGTTCGAGGATTGCCTGCACGGGCGCCATGCCGCCGTGGGCGTTGATTTCGACGACGTCTTCGCAGGTGTAACTGTGAGGCGCGCGCATAACGTGCACCAGGACCTCGTCGAGGGTTTCATCCGCGGCGCGGATTTCCCCGTGAAAGACGCGGCGGGGCGAAGTCCGGATGTCGAGGCCCGTGCTGGAGTGAAAAACAGCGGCCGCGATGCGAATCGCATCGGGGCCGCTGAGCCGCACAATACCAATGGCGCCCTCGCCGTGCGGCGTGGATATCGCCGCGATGGTATCTTCAGGAGTTGTCCGAATCACCAGAGGCGTCTTCTTTCGGTTCCCCGGCGCCCGTCTTTTCCTCATTTGCCGAGACCGAAGCCAGCGGCTTTTGGGGGCGCCGTTTGCGCACGGCGCCGCGCCGGCCTATACCCCGGCGTGCGCGGAAGCGTTTAGAACCGGCGCCGCCGTCCTCGTCTTCCTCGGTGTCTTCGCCGCTGTCATCCGTGGAGGCGGAATCTGCCCGAGTTTGAACGGCTTTAGCGGTGTCTTGAGCGCGATCGAGAGTTTCGCGTTTCGTTGCGGGGCTGTTGCCGCCGCGGTCCGGCCGCTCTCCGGCGTCGTCCGCGTCGTCATCGTAGTCGTCGTCGAGCAAGTCATCGTCCGCCCCGTTGGCGGCGTGATTATCCAATGCCGAGTCGCCGTATTCGTCGCGGTAATCCTTTTCGTCGGCGTCTTCTTCTTCGCCCGTTTCCCCTTCGGTAACGGGAGCGATGATGACGCTGCGGAAGTTGGATTCGCCTACGCTGAAGGTGCGCACCTCGGGGTCTTCATGCAGGGCCAGATGGATGATGCGGCGTTCCTGCGGGCTCAGAGGCTTTACGCGCACGCGGCGCCCGGTCGCTTTCGCGCGCTCAGCGAGGCGCACGGCCATCTCCTCGAGGGTGTCACGGCGGCGGTCCAGATAACCTTCAACGTCGACGATGATGCGTTCGGTCTGCTGCCATTCATCTTGCCGGTTGAAAATCCGGTTGATGAGGTACTGCATCGAGGTGAGGTTGCGGCCCTTCCTGCCGATCAGCAGCGCGGAGTCCGGGGATTCGACGGCCAATTTCAGCCCGCCCTGTTCGGACTCGACAGGCTGTACAGTGGATTCCATGCCCATGCTTGAGATGATCTCGTGGAGCAGGGAGGCGGCTTCGTTGCTGCGGGCGTCGGTGAGGACTTTCGCGGGGGGCCGCTCTTTGGGTTCCGGTCTGGGCCGTTCTTCTCTGGGACGTTCGGGCCGCGGGGGTCTTGGCCGGTCAGGCGCTCTAGACGCTTCCGGGCGGTGGGGTTTGCCCGGGCGGCCTTTCTGCTGTCCCGGGCGGTCCTGGCGGCCGGGGCGGTCCGGGCGGTCGCGTCTTCCCCCCTTGTTGTCGCGGTTATCGCGGCGGTTGCGGTTGGAGCGATCATTGGCTCGCCCGCGTTGCTGTGCGCGAGGGCCGCGGTCGCCATTCGTTCGCTCGCGCTTGGGCGGGCGTTTGCCGGCGCCGTCGCGCGGGCCAGGTTTACGGTCGCGGCGGTTGCCTCTGTGCTCAGCATCGACGCGGTTGCCGTCCGCTTCGACGGGGAATCCTCCCTCGCCCGGCACATCGGTGGATACGCGCACGGTGACATCGCGAACCCCGATCCCGAGGAATCCGGGGCTGCCTTCGTCAAGGATTTCCACGTGAGCCTCGTGTCGTTCGATACCCAGTTCCTGCAGGGCCTTGTTGATAGCGTCTTCCCGTTTTCGGGCACTGATTTCGACGGATCTCATGGATTCGTAACTCCTCCTTTACCTTTCGTCCGGTTTGGGTGCGCTCTTGGGTTCTTTCTCGGCGCCCATAGACCGGGTCAGTTGGCTCCGCCGCGCCGCGGCCTTGGCTTCTTTGGCGATGCGGCGTTTGCGTTCTTGCGCGGCCTTGTAGAAATGTTGGCGTTTGCGCGGAGCCTGTTGTTTGTTGGGGGTGATGGTGACGTCTTTCTGGATGCGGGTGATGGATTGCTGCACGATGCCGAGCAGGGTGCTTACCAGGATATAGAGGTTCAAGCCGGAGGCCACCCGGTAGCAGGCCACCGCCAGGAAGAGCGGCATGAAGGTCATCATGGCCTTCTGCTGCGGATTAGCCGCCGGTCCGGTTTGGGGAAGCACCTTCTGGCTGATGAGCATGGCGACTGCCATAAGCAACGGCAATAGGTTGAAGTATTCGAGAAAGTCTCCTACAAACGGAATCGCCGTCATGAATGGCATGTGAAACAGGTGGTCCGGCTGAGACAAATCGGTTATCCATAGCCAGAACGGCGCGCCCCGCAGCTCGTATGCGCTCCAGAGCATACGGTAAAGCGCGATGAAAATGGGCATTTGGAGAAACAACGGCAGGCAGCCGCCCATCGGATTGACGCCGCGTTCCCGGTAGATTTCCCACATGCGTTTGTTGAGTTCTTGCTGATCCTCCTTGTATTTCTCCCGTAGCTTCTCGATCTCGGGTGCAAGCTGCTGCATCTTCTTCATGCTCTTCATGCTCTTAAGCGTCAGCGGCAGCATGGCCACGCGGACGAGCACGGTGAGCAGGATGATTGCAATGCCGTAATTGGGAATCCACGAATAGAACCAGTTCAGCAGGCGCAACAGGAGCTTGGCGAACTTGTCCATGAACGCCCACCGGTCGCTTTGAAAAAAGCGCGGTGCGGTATCCAGCGTGGGCCATGCCGCGGCGAGGGTCTTGAGCCTGCTGGGGCCGATGTACAGGCGGAACGCCTGCGTGTTCGCCGCGTTCGCATCGATTTCCATGCGGGGGACGGCAAGGCCGATGCGGAGGTTCTCTGCGGCCCCATGATAGAAAGCCTGGCTGGCCGGCGCATCGGGGTTTTCGTCGGCGTCGTGCTTGAGGGCAACAATGAAATAGGCGCTCTTGACGGCAATCCAGTCCGCGTCGGACACCCACATCGGGGGATTCTTCAGGGTAAGCTTGCGGGTGTCCTGGTAATCGTTTCGCTGTGCATGGCGCACGACGATGGCTTGCCCGACGCCCTTGGCTTTGTCGGGCGAGTCGACGTCCGGGGCCCATCCCAGGAGATAGGCGGGGGTCTGGTCTTGTCCGAGAAGGCGCTTGGCGTTCTCGCGGTTCTCGATGCGAACGCTCGCGTCGACCACGAACGGGGTATCGGTCAAGACGAACGTTTTGGCCACCACGAGCGCGGGCGTCGTCAATGTGAAGGTTACGGCGTGGCCGGAGGGGTCCAGGCTGGCTTCGAACGGGATATAGTTGAGCTTGTCGCCGAGCTCTTCCTGCGCGGGAAACGATAGTCCGAGAGGATATACGGCCTCGGTGTCGGGTTCTTGGGCCTGGGGCACCAGCTGGACCACATCCTGCTGCCCGGAATCGAGCACGACTTCGGCACGCTTGAGACGCGCGCCGATCTTCGTGAACACCAGCCGAAGCTGCCCGTTTTCGAGAGCGACTTCGGAATCGGGCTCGACCGTTTCGGGCACGGCCGGCAGATACGGCCAGTCGGCGGACGGGGGCTGGCCGGGTTCCTGGCGCCCGGCGGCCTGTTCCTCCGGGGCGGCGGGGGATGGTTGTGTTTCGGCCGGGCCGGACTCCGGGCCGGCAGGAGGTCTCTGCCCCGTGGAATAGTTCAGCCAGATGAAAATCAGCACGGTCATCAGAATGATGCCGAGCACCTGGTTTTTCAGTAGCCCTTTATCTTGATCGTCATCCACCCTGTTGTTCTCCCTGGCGAACCGGTCTCACCGGTTCGCCGCGCCCCCCAGCGGCGCGGCGGCGTGCCGCGAGGCCTTTGGGCGGGATGGGCCCGGCGGTTACGGCACAGGATCGTATCCGCCACGGCTGTAGGGATGGCATCGTGCGACCCGCCAGATGGCGTACCCCGTGCCGCGTATGACGCCGTAGCGCTCCAACGCCTCGACGGCGTATTGGGAGCACGAAGGCGTAAACCGGCAACTGGGCCCGAGGACGGCCGTTAGAATAGGCGAGATAGCGTATTGGTAGGCACGAATGAGCAACACCAACACCTTAGCCACTCAGCAGGCCTCCCTTTCGGAGAAGCGCCTGTATCGCATCTTCACATGCTGCGTAGTCGAGAGCCGCCGCAGCCGGGCGGGCAACGAACACCACGTGGGCGTCGTCCGCCAAACAGCTGCGATGGGTGCGGAAAACCTCGCGCACGTAGCGCTTTAGACGATTGCGGACTACGGCTTTCCCGATCTTGCGCGATACAGCGATACCCAATTTCCGCCCTTGCCCGTGCCGCCGGACCGCGTAGCATATGAATGCGCGGCCCACCTGCTTTTCACCGTTCCGGTATACGTCGAGGTATTCGGATTGTTTGGTGAGCCGTTCCCGACGGGGGAACTTGTTCTGGCCCGGCACAACAGGCTCATCACTTTCACACGTTACGCGCTTAGCCGTTTCCGGCCCTTTTGCCTGCGGCGGCGGAGTACATTGCGCCCCCCTGCCGTGGCCATGCGCGCACGGAATCCATGGTCGCGTTTACGTTTCAGATTCGACGGCTGAAAAGTACGTTTCACTACTTTCTCCTCGGCGATGTACGGCTTGCTTTGCGTGTAACTCATACCGCCGAAATGCGATATGGCCACCAGATCTCGCCGGCACCCACATGTAGACAGGACGTAAGTATAGGGTATCGGCGAGGCATTAGTCAAATCCTATGTGCCGGTTCTTTTCGCCAGGCCTCGCTGTTGGTTTATACCCGTTTGGTTTTCGATCTATTCATGGGGAAGGCAAGAGGCGATGCATGGGCGAGGGTGGCAGGGCCCGCACTCGCGAAGCCAAGGCGAATGAGCTGTCAATAATGCGAAAATCGTCCCCGGTTGCAAGGTTCCGGCTGCTGCGTGACTGGGAGAAAAGCGGGGGGCGGGCGCCAGGGCGCCAGCTCCATCTTCAATCCCATCCGCGTCCGGCCCCGTCGTCAGGACCCATCCGCCCGGCCTACGGCCGGCCGCATTGAATCCGCCGCTCCGCATCCGTAATATCGGGCAGTGTTTACCGCAAGACCACCCGAACATAGAGGAACATTAAGGGCCGTATGCCACCCGAACGCCTTCCAGATATTTCACATGCCGAGGAAGACTGCGGCGCTGAGGCCCTGTTGGCGCGCCGCCTGGTTCTTGAACGCCAGTGCGAAGAGACCATGGGCCGCCGCGCCCGCAAAGATATGGAGCATAGTGCTCCTCGCTTTCCCGAGTTCTGGCTGGAAAAGCTGGTGAACCTCAGCGGCCTCCGAGCCCGCGGCGAAGCCAATGCCCGCGATTTTCAGTTGCGCGAAGTCACGTTCTCCTTCGCCAACCTCCCACCGGCTTTTGACGGGTTCCGCATTCTCCACCTGACCGACATGCATTTCAGGGAAGACGATCCCGAATTCACGGGCAAGCTATGTGAACTGTTGAGTCCGGTCGAAGCAGACTTCTGCGCGTTCACCGGCGATTACCGCTACGCATTTGCCGGCCCCTACGAGCACGTCCTCGAGAGCATGCAGCAACTATTGCACAGCGTCAAACCTCTTTATGGGAGCGCCGCGGTTCTGGGCAATCACGACGTCGCCGCGTTCGTATCCCCTCTACGTCAAATGGGGCTGCCCGTTCTCATGAACGAGCATTTTCCGCTCGACCTTGGCGGAGACCGCGTCTGGTTCGCGGGGGTTGATGATCCCCACCGCTACCGGTGCGACAACCTGCCTCTTGCGCTCGCCGGCGTACCTCCCGAAGAATTCACGATTCTTCTTGTGCACTCCCCTGAACTGGCCGCGATCGCTCCCAGCCACCACATCGACTTCTACCTGTGCGGCCACACGCACTGCGGCCAGGTCTGCCTGCCCGGCGGCACGGCCCTTGTGGTCAACGCGCGGGCGCCCAGAAAATACTGTTTTCGGCAGTGGCGCAACGACCCCACCCAGGGGTACACCTCCGCCGGACTCGGCACGACCGACGTCCCCGTCCGCTTCTTCTGCCCCCCCGAAGCAACGGTCATACGGTTGGAGCGCGCCGAATAGCCGCTCACGATGTTGCCTGTCTCCTGGCCTGGCGACAACTTGGACCCCAGGTCTCCCATACAGCTGAAATCCCGAAAGAGCGTCCGCATATGCACCCATGAGTGAAACGGGCTCTCTTGCCTGGACATACGGGCGCGATTCGGAGAGTGGTCTGGCAAGGAGAGTGTATACTGGCATGGGATGGGCCGTCACGCCCATGCGGCCGGGCGTGGCGTTGGAAGCAAGGCACCGTGAAGGTCCGAGAAGGAGCGACGCTATGAGTTTGCCGAAACGCACATTGGGGCGCACTGGTCTCGAGGTAACGCAACTGGGTTACGGGGCCATGGAAGTGCGCGGAGAGCGCATCTGGGGCGGACGCCCCTGCAACGATGAACAGGCATCGAGCATCCTGAACGCCGTGGTGGACGCGGGGATCAATTTCATCGACACGGCGAACGACTACGGCAAGAGCGAGCTGTACATCGGGCGCCATCTCGCAAAGCGGCGCGGGGAGTTTCACATCGCGACCAAGTGCGGGTGCCACGTCGTGTATGCTGGAAAGCACGACGAGACGCCCCACTTCTACACGCGCGACAACATTCTGCGCAACATCGCCGATTCGCTGCTCAAGATGCAGATGGATTGCGTCGACGTGCTGCAGCTGCACAACCCGAGCGTCGCCGTATGCGAACAGAACAAGTGCGTGGAAACCCTCCAGGAACTGAAGGCGCAGGGCGCAATCCGGTTTCTCGGCTGTTCGTCGACGAATCCCGATTTGAGCACCTACATCGACTGGGGCGTGTTCGACGTATTTCAGATTCCGTATTCGGCGCTGCAGCGCGAACACGAAGACTTGATCACCAAGGCGGGCGAGGCAGGAGCGGGCGTGATTATCCGGGGGGGCGTTGCCAAGGGCGAGCCGGGTCAGGGCCTTGGCGCCAAGGAACGGTGGGCGCTCTTCGAGGAAGCCCGCCTTGACGAGCTGCGGGGGCTCGACGAAAGCCGCACGGCTTTTCTGTTGCGATTCACGCTTACGCATCCTCATTGCCATACGACGATCGTCGGCACGGCCAGCCGCCAGCATCTCGAAGAGAACATTGTCACGGCTATGCGCGGCCCGTTGCCGCCCGACATCTACGAAGAAGCGAAGGCGCGCCTGGATGCGGCCTCGTCATTGACATCATCCGACGGATAAGCCCGCGCGGCGCAAGGTGATGATGCCGATTTCGGGGCGTACACGGAAGCGGGCCCGGTCACTGGGCGCGAGCGGTGATCTCCTTGCGGCCGGTCTCGGAAGCGGGCACATTCAGGTGAAACGCGTCGTCGGGCAATTCAGCGTTCAGTTCCGGATAATAGACGGTGCGATCCGTCGTGTTGAACTCCGAGAAGGCGTGTTCCTCATCGATCCGGCGCACCAGGAACGACGCCCGGTCAATCCAGACGACATACGGGGCGCCGCTGCGATCCGCTCCGGTCACGCGGTAACAGGGGACATCCTCGAGCATGGCGTCGGACAGCCGCTCAAGGCTCAGAAGTTCGGCCAGACTTCTGCCCCGGATGCGTTCGGGTAACAGCAGCCGCGGGATGGTGTGGGAAGCGCCGTTGGATGGCCCCACGGCGCGGGCGATGGCCTCGTCGAGCGAGGACATGGGCTGGATGCCTTCGCGAGCATCCCA
>Ga0116185_1001365_pt1 | contig 24515 bp, 10 predicted proteins | sample AD_JPNNA7_MetaG_FD_89754 | JGI IMG/M metagenome (GOLD analysis project Ga0116185, IMG submission 89754) | Active sludge microbial communities of municipal wastewater-treating anaerobic digesters from Japan - AD_JPNNA7_MetaG | ecosystem: Engineered > Bioreactor > Anaerobic > Digestate | place...
AGCCAAGGCTCGTTTGTGCGGTATGAAGGATAAGGGCGCCCGCCGGTGGAGAGATCGACGCCGGGGCGGTCGCGCCCGGTGATGTCCCGTACAAAACCGTTTGGAATGGCGCCCGGCACTGCCCCGCGTTCGTGTCCAGGAATCGTGATGTACCGGTGATGGTACCGCGGCAGATTGTACGTGCCTTGGCCTTCCATCATACAAAGGGCGTAAGGATTCTTGCCGAGCACAAAGTCAAGTTGATCGACACCGAATTGGAGTGCCCGCGGGTCACGCGTTACACGGTAGACCATCAACGCCGACCAAGCGCCGCAGCAGATCTGATAGTTGCGGCCGAACGCACTTGTTGGTTCAAAGAAGTAGCCATCGGCGCCGGGCTTCTGCTTCAACACACCGAGCGGGTTAGCGGCTTCGGCAATAAATTCAGGGAGATGTTTCTCCAACCTTGCCTTGATTGCTTCCGCGAGAGGGTCGTCAGGCAACTTGAGCGCGAAGCATGCGAGCGCGGCGGCCGGGATATCGCCCGTACCTTCGCATCCGCCGGCCAACTGGCCGTTGGCATCGCCGGAGGCCAGCAGGCCTTGCACGCTATTCTGGCAGTAGGCCCGATACCGTTCCTCGCGGGTGGCAAGGAAGAGGTCAAGACCGCTGATAAGCAGGAGGGGATCCGACGGGGCCTTCGCAGCGGCGTGTTCCCAGAGGCGGACTGCTCGCGCACGATAGTCGTTCTCAACCTTGATTGCCTCGAGTAAACTGGCAAGCTGGGTCCATCCGCCGATGGCCAACGGCGAATTTCCCTCGCCTTCCTTTACGATCGGGTCGTCGGCGGTACCGGCGATGTTGTCGGTTGTTTTCTCGGGAGGACACCAATTCATCCACGTTTTTCTATCCGGCCCCTGTTCAATGTGGTTCAGGAGTCCGCCCGTTACGGGATCTTGGATCTTCGCCACGTAGCGGGCGCCCCACCAGGCTTCGTCCAGAATATCCGGCCGTGTGTCCTTGTCTCGATCCCATTGAGCGAAATACTGGGGCGCGGCAATAGCTGCATTGACGAGAGCAAAGAGCGCCCCGCCGTCGCCGTACTCATAGGTGAGTTTGTTGTAATCGCCCGCGCTGTGCCATCCCCCTGTGAAATCCCGATGAGTACCGTCACTAAGTTTGGCGTCGTCGAGATGGCATGGCGCGTGCCATCCAGGCACTTCGCAGCCGCAACGCTGGACATAGAAGAAATCAACATTGGCCTTGGCGGTCTCTTGAAAGAGCAGGTCCCGCCCGATTCGGAAGGGGTAAGACACGCCCACTTCCGAACCGACCTCCGCCCTGACGGTATATTGCCCATCGAGTTTGATCGAAGAGAAATCGGCGCGCCAGAAGTACCACCCCCAGTCCGCGTTGTCTTGTCCGTACATACGGCCGGCGCAGGTGATCTCCGACTTCCAGACGCGGTCTCCGGCGGCATTGAGCAGTTCGGCCGTTCCGGAAGGGCCTTTGTTAGGGAAGAAGTTTGTAAGCACTACTGCGGTCTTTGGGCCTTGTTGTTCATACCCGACCTGGTTTACGACAACGCGGAGGAATGGTTTTTCCCGCACTCGCATAGCGACCTCGTCGAACCAAGCCGTTTGTGAATCTTCGGCGTGCGTTGAATCTCTTTGCGCCAGCAGGACCGGACGAAACCCGTAGGCGCCCTCCGGAGGCTCCTGCTCGCCGCTCGTTACCCTCCGCCAGCCATCGCCCTCGACGGCCTCACCCACGCCAGCAGATATAAACTGCTGCGCGGCGTCCGACCACATAACCAGTAAGCGAACACGGGTCCCCGGCTTGCAGCGCGCCATCGCCGTGACCTCAACCGCGTCCCATCCCGGCCATAAAGCATAAGGAACGCTGGAAGCCGCCGCCCATTCTGCCTGCGTGCTCAAGGCCAGACAGGCGTCTCCTTGAAAGGGGCTATCAGTGCTTCTCGCAGGACTGCCGCCACGCGCGCCGGGCAGCAGGCCGTTCTCGGTCTCTTCCGACCAATACGGAATCCGTTCCTTGGAATCGACCGGCTCCTCGAATGACGCGTTAGCGGCCTCGACAGGTTCGGCGGGATGAATCGCAACGTCATCTAAGGCGGCACTCCCCCCCTTCACCCAAAATACGATGCGCGCGGTAATCTCGTCCCCGCCGGATTTCGGCAATCTGCCATCGTGTTTCCCGGGAAACGCCGGCGTTTCGACTGCAACGTAGGTCCAATCCTGGTGGGAGGCTACCCGTGGGGAACGCTCTGTCTCCAGAATCGTACCCTTGGAGTTGCGCAGCTCCACCTCAAGCCAGGCGGCCCCGGATACAGTCTGGAGCCACCCGTCTACAAGGTGTCTCTTGCCAAAGGCGAGGGGCGTCCATTCGCTCGCCCACACTTTGCGCGCACGCTTGGACTCGCCCTCGAGGCACCGTGTCCCGGTATGGCTTTTGCCATCCAGCCAAACGCCGCGCACATCGTCGTCATTCGCAGTCAGAGACGACCAGCCTGCCGGTTCCGATGTTCCTTGTTCGAAAGAGTTGATTAAGGAGGCGGCATCAGCTCCAGCGGCGCCAAGGCGACACCACGAGAGAACAATAGAAAATACCAGACAATATGCCCCCGCGATTCTCATGGTTCTTCCTCTGGTTTTGCGAATTGCGCCCAAATGCCAAGGTGTGGCTCCCTGGCGGATACGAATGTATTGTAATGCAGTCCAAGGCAAGGCACAATGCGCCAACGGCCGCGGCAACACTCCTTTGGGCAATACGTCAACTGTCGTGGGTCCATCAACCTGGCTCTTGACGCGCTTTCGAGTCAGGGGGACTTTATGAGCACAACGCGCTCGATCGAGATTGCGTTTTGGGCGCCGGCTTTACCGTAAGGGAATCCGGGTCCCTCGAACTTGATCCGGGCCCACACATCGAAGGTCTGTTCCGGATGCTGGGGATTGTGCGCACTATCGACGTCGACCTGAATGACCCAGCTCCAGAAGAAGTAAACGTAGTACGAGGGCCCAACGGGAAACGTCCCCATTTTGTACCACTGATAGCCGTCACCGGCTACATCTTCGGGTTTGATGGCTGCCCCTCCCCCGCTCCGCTTGTTGATGACGTCGTACAGGCCCCAGGGCATGGGCAACGCGTACTTTTTCATATCCTCATCGGACAGCTCGAGCCTGTTGGCAAGACCTGACTCCGCTTCCGAGTCCGGAACGCGCTTTGCCAAGTCGTTCCAGTTGCGCGACGTATCGGCGGTAAAATCGAATACGTTCTCCGGGGGCAGGTCTCGGAACTTCTCAGGAATGCGCACGATGGCGGGGCGAGCGAGCAATGGATTCAGCTCAGCGTCGATCTCGGCAAGCGCGGCATCCTGCTGTCCTTTCGGAATACGAAACGCGATCTGCGCAGCCCAGGTGTCTCTGCACCGCGCTGCAACGGCGTCGCGGTCAAGGGGCATGGTCTCGGGGGTGTGTCCGCTCCGCACCCATTGTGCGAGGAGGTCAGGAAACAGAACGATCGACGCCCGATCGAGGGGAAGGCGCGCGAACCGCACGCGGCGCAGCAGGACTTCGCCGTCCGCAACGGTTTGTTCCGCTTTGTCGAAGAGCGCCTGCGCTTCGAGGACAAAGGGCAGGTCCAGGTAATGGTATTGCCGCGGAGAGGCGCCCATGCTCAAGTAGCTGGGCTTCGCGTCAGACGCCTGCTCGAGACGCGCCAAATACTGACGGACCGGCTCGCCGGCCGCGCCGTAGAAGCCGTCGGTAAACGTCCGCACGAGCGCGCCGTAATCTTGATAGGGGTCTTCGAGGGTCTTCATCATCATCCATATCTTGAAGTCGCGCATGTCGGCAAGGATGGGATATTCGTGTTCCGTGAAGACGCCTTCTACATTGTGTTCGGCATAGAAACGGTAGTCGGGCGCGTATGTGTGCACGGTGGGCAGGGGAAGGCCGTAATGCGGCGCATACGTGACCGCATAGTCCCATATCCTGAGGTTCTTAGCAATTGTGGCCCAGCGGAGGAGATGATCGTGAAATTCCTGGTTCAGCGGGTCGGTAACCGGCCTGGTGAAGTTGCTCGAGGTGTCGCAGAGGCGGACGATCACGTTGTCGCGAGGTCGTATGGATTTGGGCGGTTTCTGCGTCATCATGTAGGCGAGGGTATCGATGTAGATCTCGGGAAAGTCATCGCGGATTGCGTCCGCGATGTAGTTCACGAAGTCCAGCAACGGCCCAGCTTCGGATTCTTCGGCTTCTGCAATGGCCTGGCAGTTCTCGCACTCGCACATCCCCGCCCAGTCGTTCTGTGAGATGCTGAAGACGGTCGGAGCGGGCTCGCCCCTTTCCCTGGCTGCGGCGCGCGATTGCTCGATGTACGCTTTGAGCTTGTCGACAAAAAACGCCCGCAGCTCGGGGTTCGTTAAACAAAGCTGTTTCTGCTTCGTGTCGCGTTGCCCTCCGATGAGCGAGAACCACTCCGGATGGGTGGCGAAATATGTCTCGGGGGGAACATACATGTAAAACGTGTGCACATGGTAGGGTGGGCCGTAGTCCATCGCGCCGCCATACTCTCCGGCGATTCGGGAGTCGCCATCGCGGTTCAGGCAGTTCCGTGCTGCGAACCGCCCGCCATCGTTCCCGTAGAGCATGTAGATATCGCGGCAGCGGAACGCGGGTTTCCCGGTGCGGTCAATGGCGTCAATCCGCAATGTTGCCATCTGTGGGACCGTCTCCTCGTATGCGTTCCACCAGTGCACACCGACAACGTCCTCGAGGAATCGATAGGCGGCATACAGCGTGCCGCGAGGCCTTCCACCCGCGAGGATGAGGTCGTCACCGACTGTTCGCATGACCCATTCTTCGGGTCCGAGCGCGGCCGCATCGATTCCGTGCGTTGCGGCGAACGCGGTAGGCCCGACGAAGAGGCGCGGACCCTGTGCCGGCATCTGAGACTCGGGAACGACGCTGAAGGCAGCGCCGGTGACTGCCCCGAGATAGGTTGCGAGTTCCTTGGCCGCTGTCTGTTCGGGTGCTTCAGACGCATCGCATATGACAATCGCCGCCACAGCGTTGCCGCCATCAGCGATGGTAACTGCCCCGGAGGACATCGCCCCGGCAAGAAAGACTCCTAAGATGACCAAACGTACCATGGTTGCTCTCCCCTGTCGTACCCGAAGAGTGATTGCCCCTTGGAGGGCACGCAGCATCGGCAGTCGTCAGAACGGCGCGCCTTTTGAAACCTCCTCGGGGGCCCCATTGTGTGTTCTCCACAATGGACACTCATAGGACTATAGCGCAATCGGCGGTGTGGCGCATCTAAAACGAGAATAGGTGCCTGCCTTCAGGTTGAGACTTGGCGGCTGAAGGGCGTAGATTTATTGACGGACAAATCACTCAATTCTAGAAGGAGAGACACGCTATGACTTCGAGTGCCAACTTCTCCAAGTTTGCGCATCTGTTTGCCGCCTTGGCCGTTCTTGCCCTGCTGATGACAGGCGTTGTGTGCGTAGCGGAAGCTCAGGATGCAGCCGCGGCCCCGGCGACTGGCGCGCCGCCGCTGCGTGCGGGTTTTGCGCGGACAGAACTGACGCCCGCGGTCGGCATGGAAATCCCCGGCGGATTCAACAAGAATTTCTCGACGGGCGTGCACGATCCCTTATGGGCAGAAGCCGCGTATTTCAGCAATGGCGCCGTGACTCTGGCGGTGGTTGGCGTGGATCTCATTACCGTTTCAGAGGACATGGTTCAGGAGGCGCGGAAACAGGCGGAGGCACGTTGCGGCATACCCGGGGCGAATATCTTGATCGGCGCGAGCCATACGCATAACGGCGGCCCGGTAAACAGCTGTTACTACGTCGAGAAGGACCAGACTTATTGCATGCAGGCCGCCGAGCGAATCGCCGAAGCGGTGGTGAAAGCCAGCGAGGCAGCCGTCGAGGCCCGCATCGGACACGGTCTTGGCCAGGAATCCGGCGTAGGCTACAACCGGCGGTTCCGCATGAAGGACGGCACGATTCGCACACATCCAGGGAAGATGAATCCCGATATCGTCGCGCCCGCGGGACCGATCGACCCTGACGTGGCCGTGATCGCCGCGGAGGACACACAAGGCAAACTTCTGGGATGCATCGTGAATTTCGCGCTGCACGGCACCACTCTCAGCGGCAGCCAGCTCTCGGCCGACTGGCCCTTTTATCTGCGGCAGACGGTCCGGGGCGGTCTGGGCTCCGACATAGGTGTTGTCTTTTTGAACGGGGCCTGCGGCGACGTCACTCAAGTCGACAATCTTGATCCGAGACCCGGTGAATTCGGGGAGGTCTGGGCGCGCCGCGTCGGCACGAGCGTCGGCGCGGCCGCGTTGAATGTTCTGGCGAAAACGGAATTTGCGGCGAATGCGCCTTTGGGCGTCAGGTCGGAAATGCTGGCGCTGCCCATCCGCGATCTCGGCAGTTCGGATGAAGAGCTCGTGAAGCGCGAGGCGCCCGGGATTGGCCTCGGCACCGGCGACGAGATATACCTCAAGGAAGCGGCGCTGGTCCGCGAAATGAAGGCTCAATCACCGGCGGTGAAGGTTGAAGTTCAGGTGATGCGGATCGGGGATGCCGGCATTGCCAGCAATCCGGCCGAGTTCTTCTGCCAGCTGGGGCTCGACATCAAACGCGGGTCGCCGTGGAAACCCACGATGGTCGTCGAACTTGCCAACGGGTGCTGCGGGTATGTGGGCACGTCGGAGTCGTACCTTGGCGGCGGGTATGAGGTCCGTACGTCGCGCTGCAGCTACCTTGCGGCAGGCTCGGGCGAGCAAATCGCGAATGCCTCGGCCCGCCTCCTCTGTCAACTCGCCGGACAGTGAGCCGCATCCAGAACGTGTTTCAGGCGGGCGCGGGTCAGGAAGTGATTTCCGCGATGACCAGGCCATACCCGGGCACTTCAACACGGAGCGGTTCTCCCGCTGCCACGGGTAACGGCTCAGATACAGATGACAAGTTGCCGGCAGCGTCGTAGACGTAGAGCCGCACTCTCTCATTTGAGTCAGGCCATCGATAGCTGCCGGATTTGACGGTTATGAGACGCTGCTCTCCCAGGATCCATCCAGGCCCCAGTTCGCGAATAGTGATCGGGTAGAGCCTGCTTACGAAGTTGTCGGGACTGTCAAGCAACAGGTTGGTTCCGTCCACGGGCGAATATACCAGCCCGTGAAGCACTGCCGCACGCACGGTGGCAAAGACCCCTTCACGCGTGGTGAAATCGCCGAAATTGCCGTATAGAAGCGGCACCGCATTGAGATGTGCGCCAGGCCACGTACTCACCCCGTTACCGGCTTCAGTGAACCGAAAAAATCTCGTGTCTCCGAACTCGCGGTGGACGTCCGGTCCGTTGGCCAGAAAGAGCTTGCTTCGTTTTACAGCCAGGTCAATCAAGGCCTTTTGAAACGGTATGCTGGCCCACGCATTGTCGGATTTGAGGCGCACAACGTGCCCTTCTTCGTCCAAGTCGGCAGAGTATCCATCCCAGCGGCTGTAGTCATACCGGGAGTACCCATTCCGCCGGAAAGCCCACGAAAACTCATCGCAATAGATGCCATCGGCGCCACACCCATCCATTGCGCGCACGGCCGCGCTCAGCACGTAGTCAAAATATCCCGTGCCCTCCCGCGGGACGAAATAGAACACGCCCCAGTCCTTCTGGGAATACTCCCCCAACCATGCGCGGCTGTAGGTGCCATCCTCAAACACCCGGCCATCGGCCGTGCGCACGGCGCAGTCCAGCCACGGCCATTGTTCCAGGACCGGACGATAGACTACCTCCATGGCAGGATGGCAATACGGGATGACCTTGATATGCGGACAGACCCGGTGAATGAGTTCGATCTCGTGCTGTATCGCTTGCCACGATTGCTCGCGGTGTTCGAAGGTCAAGAACTTCGCCACATCCAGTTCGGGGAAAGTCCCGGGGGCCGGCTCGGCGCCCTCGGGCTTCTTGGGCCAGTTGCCAGAGCCGACGGCCATGCTGTCCTGCTGCAGGCGAAGCCATGGGGGCAAGCCCACGCAGGCGGGTCCCAGATGAGCGAGCGCACGCCGGACCGCCTCTTCCTCGTTCTCAGCATCGGCAGGGCGCTTGCAGGCGAAGAAGAACGGTTGCGCAACGCAGTAACCGTTAACGCCCCAGCGCCGGCGCACGTCATTCATGAATGTCCAGTACCCTCCCTGTTTTACAGGTGTTATGGTGAGCTTGAGCTCGATGCATGCCCCGGCATCGAGCGCCAGGCATTCGGAATACACTTCCGCGACGCCTCCCCGCTCACGCAACGACATCAGACGCCTGAGCCAATCGCTTTCCGCAGTGACGCCGAAGCCTGTGCCGTCCCTTGCCTCGGACTCGACAAAGACGGTCGGGTTAGAGGCGGCGGTGTCGACCACGCCCGCCTCAGTATCTCCCGAGAGAGCAAACAGGCCTGCCGCATCCTGCAGGTAAAAGCGGTGCCGAAACGGCAAGCCTGTCTTTTCGGCGCCGGTATTGGTCCATCGCTCCGACCATTCGACAAGCCCGTCCCGCAGCATAATCGTTCTTTCGAGTGTTAAGGAGGGCCAATGCGCGGAAACGTGAAATCCATATTCACCCTCATCTTTTGTCGAGACCTCGAATGGGGCGACCACGCCATCTTCGGCGCGCAGGCCGGCGGAAGGATGCTGCGCCGCCATGCCCAAAGCGGTCTCGACCCGCAATTCGGTTCCAGTATCCATTTGAACGGCGAAACCGCCGGCTGAGCCCTGCCCGAGACTCAAGCCGCCCTGTTTGATGTATGTTCCGATAGGCCCTCGAGCGGGCACGTCGGAGGACGGAGCGGGCACAAACGACCTGTCCAGCCAGCCGATTTCGAGCCCTTCGACGACCAAGGTCCCAGCGCCTTGCTGTAGCAATCCCTCGGGAAGCAGGTTTGTCAGTTCCAGCGTGTTGCCATCGGCGCCTCGCGCCAAATCGGAGACATCCAATACAAAGACGGCGCCCATCCCGTCGCGTGTGGCATGGTTCGCGCCGGGCACGTCAGGGGCATATGTCACCAGCAACCCGCGCCCGCTGAATATCGGGAAGACGGTATTGCCGTGACCGCCCCCTGAGAGTTCCAGCATGCTCTCGCGCCCAATGAGCCGGGGCTGTTCTCCGTCGATGGTCCTGCCGGGCGCAACCTCGTTCAGCATGATCCCGAGGTTGTAGTTGCACCCTCCCCCGGCCGTTCCTTGGCTGAACGCCGCGAAGCGCAGTATCAGGACCTTGCCCGCCTGAGACGGCAGCGGAGGAAGTGGCAGCCTGACCGTTTTCCCGCACGCGATTCTCTGGTTCTCAAGTTTCACGGGGTTTTCGAGCGGGATTTCGTGAACCGGCACGGCGTGCGCCAACGCCGGACACAAGGCAATTGCCGCGACAAGGAGACAAAGAAGCTGGGCGCTCCGGGAGAGGTTCTCTCCGGCGCCAGCCCCCAGAAGCGCAACTGACGATTTGAGATGGATTTCAGACTGCTTCATATCCCAGGTTCTCGATGTCTACAATCGCGCTGATGACGCCTGTTCTGATACGGCCCAGGCGGCCATCATCCCGGCATTGCCCATCCAGCGATGTGAGCCGCTGCAAGACTTCGACAAGCCCTTTGCGGTACGAGCCGCGGCCCCTCGGGGTCAGGCATTGTTCGAGGTACGAGGTTCGTTGCGGCGAATCCCCGAAAAGGTTTTCGAGGTGAAACTCGCCAGGCCGGAGGGGATCGTTCCGCAAATCCTCGGACCAGCTATCGAAAAAGGCGTCTTCCGCCATTAGGAAGACCTCCGCAACGCGCTGCCGCGACTCCGCGCTGTGGGGGCGGTAGTAAACATCGACAACCTCCTCCAGCGCGTCCCGCACGTCCCGCTGAGGCGCTTGAAGGAGACGGCCCGCGACGGCGGTATTCACCTCTACGGCCGGATTGATCATCGGGCCTTGGTAGATCATGCTCCCGCGCGCCCCGTCCTCGTAGTGTTCCCTGATCGCGGCTCCCGTGCGCTTCGGATAGGGCAAGAAATACGACAACCGGTTGCGCCGGGCACAGTGATACAGCCATATCCCTCCCGACGTGCCGTAGGCGCACCGCAGGCGCGATATAAACGCCTTGCGCCGGTCCGGGGCAACATAGGTGCCGCGCCATCCCTGGTCCATGAAACAGTCGATGTGGCCGGCCATTGTCGTCACGCGGTCTTCCTCCTCCGGAGAGAACGGCCCCGCATTGGCCCTGAGCCAGTTTGACGGGATAGCCGTGACGGTCACGTGGGGCCAGCGGGTCTTGATGTATGTGGCCGCGCGTGAATTCATCCGTACGTTGTATCCGACCTGCCCGTCCTCACCGGCGCATTCGGGACACATGCAGCATCCCAGGTCGCACGATTCGAGATGCACGCCTCCGAACTCGAAGTTGTCCAGCGTGCAATCGAGGATCTTCTCCACGTAGCTCCAGGATTCCTCCTTTGCGCCGCACAGGGCGTGCGCGTGCGGCTTCCCCTCGGGGTCAACACCCCGAACGCCGGGGTTGCCGGCAAGAATCTCGTCATAGCCCCAACTCAGCAGTCCCATGCCGAACATTATCTGCATGTCGAGCTTGCCGGCGGCTTTTATGAGCCTCCGGGCCATTCGGACGCGTTCTTCGTCTTGAAAGGCGCTCTTGATGTCCGGCGGATATCCATAGGTGGCAAAGAGGCCCCACACATCCAGGAAGTTGAAGCCCGCCTCGGATTGAACCTCGAGCGCGCGGACCAGGCCGTCGAGCGTCAACTCGTCAAACTGGGGTGCGGGCCAATTCTGCAACGGCAGAGGCTCATTCCGCATATCATTGATCCATGCGCCAAATGCAACCCGGTACGTATAGCCTTGTCCGTTCTTTATGGTATCGGCCTGCCTGTCTGGAGAGCGGGACAGCCCGGCCCCGCGTTTGCCGATTGCCATGGCCGCTCCTGCCGCGGCCATCTTGAGGATGGTTCTCCGGTCCATGATATCTCACCTCCCGCCCTATCGCGGCGCTTACAGACGGTCGCAACCTCGATTATCTATTCTGGCATCAGTGTGCTGGAGAAATCACGCGACACGCGGCAGGCTGTGTTCATGCCTACCATCGTGCACGATGCTCTTCGGCCCAGCCGACGACGCCATCCACGGGTATGGTCCTGCCGTCCGCGTGAAGGGTTCCGTAGTAACGGCCGAACACCTGATGCACTGTTGAACGGATAACCAGCAGGTTCGTGTCGCCGGCTCGCTCGTAGAACGGCTTGAACTCAAGGTGGACTGCGCCGCTTGATTCCGAGGTCATGCGCCATGGCCGCATGAAGGCACGCTCGCACTCGAGGAGAGCCGCGACGGCTGGACCATCCTCGCTGTGACGTTCCCGGCCGCGCCGCTTGATGACGTCCCGGATCCTCCGAAGAAACAGCAAAGGGATTAGAAGCCGCGAGCAGCTGGCTCTTCCAGGAGGTAGACGCTCCACGGCCGTGTGCGCAACTCCCCATCGGACACCAGGAAGGTGTCGCCAGTCATCAACTCACGGCCTCGTGCGCCCGCAGGGACGGGCCAGTCGAATGTTTCGAAGCTGAAAAGCACCCGTGTACGGCCTGTAGGATCCGCCCATGCCACTCCTTGCCAGGTATCCCCTTCGCCGAGCACGAACCGGCGCTTCAGGAGGGGCAGCACCTCGCGATAGGCGAAATTAACTCGTATTATCCGGTCACGGGCTTCGCCGGGCAGCGCTTCAAAATCGCGCGGGACCCGCATCTCCATGACGCCTTTCGAGGCGAGTGTCCGGAAGTACGAATCGGGATCGTAACGTTTCGAAGGGTCCCCGTGGTTGTAGAGAAAGTAGTAGCGGAGGTATTCGCGCCCCAAGACGCCATTGAGTCCCGAACTGCGCGTGGATAGTCCGAAGGGGCCGCAGTCCTCTTTCATGAGAAAGTTGTACCCCATTCGCTGCATGGCGTGCTGCAATTCGACGAGTTCGCTCAGTTGCGGATAGGGCGCGGCGTCGCTCATATCGCGATCGGCCCCAAAAGCGCAGTAGGAATCGGCCCACACGCCATCAATCCCGGTTTGCGCGCGCAAACGCCGGTAGGCATCCTGCATGTACTGGCGGAAACCCGCCGCGAGGTCCATGCCCATCAGAGTCACGTAGCCGCGGTTGTTCACCCGGCCCTCCGCGTCGAACATCAGCCAGCCGGGGTGCGCGCGGACAACAGGCGAGCAGACGGATTGGTGGGCTGGCGCAGACCATATGGCCACCTTGATGCCTCGGTCATGGGCTTTCTTCACCATGTAGGCCAAGCCCGGTTCGCCGCCGAGTTTGGGGCTGATGCGCAAGCCCCATGGGCTGCATACGCTCGTCGTGGCGAAGCTTCCCGGGGGACACTCGGCCTCGGCATGATCGATGTCTGTGTCCAGCACAGCCCGGAGTTCAATAACCCCAATGCCCCAAGCCGCGGCCTTTGGGACCACCTCGTTCGCGAAGCGATACAGCCAGGAATCCTGGAATTTTGGCGGCGCCATGGCTTTGCGCTGCTCAGGAGTGATGGCGCACTCCAACCCCGGCGTGTCGAACTGTTGATGAAACAGCACCGGGAGCGGTTCGGTGAGCTTGGCGCCCGCCTGGTCATTTAGACCGCCGACAACGCGGTCCCAAGCCCAAGTCCACTCGTTGATCGCGTCCCACTTGTCAGAGAGCCCGGCCGGACGAAAAACCCAGGACTTCACGGGAGTCACCAGGCCGCCCCTGGGGCCGGCGTTCACCGGGATGGCGGAATGGAGCACAATCCGGTCACCAACCTGAGATTCGCCGACCTCGGAACAGGAGACACGATCGAAAAAGCTCAGGGTTGTCCCTCGTGTTCCGCCCAGAAAGAAGAACGGTTGTTGCCGTGCACCGTACTTGCGCTTCGACATGCTGTAGGGCTGGCTCGGGTCTGCCTGAAGGCTTAGCCGGAACTCCTCTTCGTTTTTGTCATCGGTCTGGTTTCCCCGCTGCTGAAACCGCCAGTCGCCCTCGGCAAAAGCGACCGGCTCGTCCACCTCTATTTCATACACGCGGCCGACGTCGTAGAGACGCAGCTGCCAGCTCACGCCCGCATAGTCTCCCGCGTGCGTTCGAGTGGCGGCGGGCGCAAGCCACCATTCGGCGCGGCCGGAGGACAGCGTTACGTCAATGACAACAGCCTTCTTTTGCTGCCGCCATCCGGCGAAACGGCCCTTGAGCGGGACCTGGGCCGTCCTGATTTTGCCGCGACTGGGAAACGTCTGTTGTTCACCCGTCGCGGCACGTTCGGCGAGATAGGCGTCAAGGTCGGCGATGGGCGCGATCTCCCCGCCCACAATCGCCGTCATCACCGGAGGCGCAACCTCTCCGGACGGGGCCGCGAGGATCAGAATGCCGCCGACGGCGACGTATGAAAGCCCGAGGACCTCCCCGTCCTTCATCGCCAATGTGGCTTCGGCCCTTGGGCATCCTGGAAACGAGACGCGGATCTCCGCGTTCGACACGGACACCTCGGGCCGGGCAGGTGGGCCAACTGCAGCCCCGGTGGAACGGGGCGCGCAGGTCTGGAGCAGCAAGAGGCAGAAAAGGGAGTAAGAGACGCGCGTCATGATCCGAAGAAGCTGACCCGGCTCATCCACTTGTAACCTCTGGCTTGGCCACTCCTCAAGGGCCGCGGAAATTCAGAATGTTTTGCCTACATCGTCGATAATGATAGCGGAATTGAATCAGAACGCGCTGGTGGTATTCAACCACGAATGCTGGTCAGGAGCGAGACCTTTCACGGTCGTCTGCTGTGATTTCGGACGTTCCAACATCCCGTTGGCCCCTTGACTCGCCCCCGGGTCGCTACTATTTGTACAGCTGGAATTCCCAAATGGTGGGGACATCGTTTGCCTTGAGGATGTTAAGGCGCACCTTTGAGGCGGCGACAGGGTCAAAGGTGAGTTCCAGACGGCCAACTCGGGTGCCCTGGGCGAAAGTCTGCCACGCCTGCCCGTCCCACGCCTGCAGTTCGAACGCTTCGATTCGGTTCCAGCCCTGTTCGTTGATGACGGCGCGGGTAAAGGTGGTTTCGTTCCCGAGGTCAACCTCGAGCCAGCCTCCGCGGCTGTCGGGGGCCGCACCCCAGCGGGTGCCCTCGTCTTCGTCCAGCGCCATCTCGGGTTCGTAACCGGGCCCCCAGGTACTCGATGCGGTAATCTTCCTGCCAAAAGTAAGCGCCCCCGAGGGGATGGGAATGGGCTCGATCTCCCGCGCGGGGCCGTCAATCTTCAACACAATGATCGTGTCAAGTTCCTGGCGGCAAGCCGGCGGCACTTCGACCGTGACGCCGTCTTCAGACTGCGTCACCGTAACCGTGCCGCCGGTAAGAAGGGAACTTGCAAGTATCTTCTTCGGGAGAGGCGGCAGTCGCAGCGTTTCTGCCGGCCATGCGAGCACATGCAGATAGACCGTGTCGTCACGACGCGTAGCGCCGCCCCACTTCGCCGACTTCCAAGGACCGCCGCGCGTGCGGTAGATGCTGTCGCCATACTGCTTGAGCCACTGGCCGAGCTCGCGGAACCGCTCGACCTGCCGCGGCTCGATCTGGCCGTCGGGCATTGGGTTGGTGTTGAGCGCCAGGTTGCCGTCGCGCACTGCGCAGGTAACCAGCGCGTCAACACATTCCTTGAGGGACTTGATGTTGTCGTCGGGCTTCCACGACCACTGGGTGCCGAGGGTCATGCAGGTCTCCCAGGGACGCTCGGGCTGGAAACGTCCAAGTTTCTGTTCGGGCGTATCAAAGTCCCCCGGGAGTCCGCAGCGGTTATTGATGATCAGGTGGGGCTGGAGCTGGCGTGCCATCTTGAAAAGGTTCTCGGAATCCCAGTCTTCGGGTTTTCCTCCCAGGTCGAACCAAAGGCCGTCGATGCGCCCGTAATTGGTCAGGATCTCGCGAACCTGTCCGTGCAGGTAAGAGATGTACCGCGCGTGGTTCGCCGTGCGGTAGTCGGGATGGTGCCAGTCGGGCTGCGAATAGTAAACGATGAGTTTGATGCCTGCTTCATGGCACGCATCGGCGATGTCCTTGAACACATCCACCTTCCATGCGGATTCGGGGCCGGTGATTCGGTAGTCGGTGAGCTTTGTGTCGAACAGGCAGAAGCCGTCGTGGTGTTTGACGAGGAAGATGATGTAACGCGCACCGGCATCCTGGGCAACTTTCACCCATTCGCGGGCGTTGAATTTCTCCGGCATCCATGTCTTGTAGAGATTGTCGTAGACCTCGACGGGCGTTGGCCCGCGTCCGCCTTCGGTCTGGCCGGGCCGTGCTTTGCCGCGCGACCAGCCGATCTCGAGGCCCGTAAGCGTGACCGGCCCCCAGCAGACGAACATGCCGAATCGCATATCTTTCCAAGCTTCGACGATTTCCGGTCTCGCCTGCAACATGTCCCAATCCGGCCGGGAGATCTCTGGAACTGCCTGGTTCAGCGTGCCGGCGTCAGCATCGGCAGCCCATGATGTCATATTCGGCCAGAGGAGCCCTATTGCCAAGGCGCCCAGCACTTTTACAATCCACGCTGCCTTCATGGCAAGTCCTCCCTCGTCATTTGGTTCAATCTCTTGCTCGGACCTCCTGATCCACCCGGTTCATTTTCGTGGAGGCGGTTCCCCCTTATCAAATCATGACATCGGCCCCAAGATGGCAGTCGAAGGGGTAATGGCGGAGGGCGTATGATTGCACTGCCGGTACGGGGCCCTCTGAGGTGGCGGGTTTATTGGGTCACGAGTTGGGGAGATGCGAGATGAGTATTGGAAGAAGGGCGTTTTGCTTAGGCCTGGGTTCGGCTGCGGCGTGGTGTGCCGGGCGGCGGTGCTTTGCCCAGGAAGCAGACGGCGCGGCGGTTTTTCTGCCCGCGGACATGGATCCCGCGGGGGGGTACACGGTGAAGCCTCCGGCACAGTTCCTTTTTACGGATTTCCGGCATATAGACCCCGGCGACCTCAATTGGCTTTCGCCCGAAGGCGCGGCGTTGCCCGTGGCGGGTCCGCCGGACCCGCCGGTGCCCGCGGTGGCTAGCCTGGGTTTGGTAGCCCGGGGCATCCGGCTGGTCGCACAAAGGGCGGGGAAAGAAGGGCCTGTCGATGGCCTTCCAGGCCGGGTTCTGCATGACGGCGGCCTATACCGTTCCTGGTCGCTTCAGACCAACTATCCGGCGGGAGGCAATCTGGGTTCCTACTCGAACGCGCCTGCGGAGTCCCTCACGGTTCAATACAGCGAGTCCAACGATGGCTACGCATGGAGCGGACGCGAGGTGTGCCGTGTGCCCGTTCAGGGGGTGACGGGCATCGACGGCGATTTTGTGTTCATTGATCCTCACGGCCCCGCGGAAGAACGCTATAAGTGCATTTACAATGCGCGGGTCCTTTCGGCGCCCGGCGCCTTGTGGAGCCAGTACGAGAAAGTTCACCCCCGCCATCGGGACATCCGGTTGAGCGCGGACTATATCTACTGCCTGTTCGGGATGACCTCGCCGGACGGTGTGAATTGGACGCCCATCCCGGAGCCGCTGCTCATTCATAAAGGCGACACGGATAATACCGTCTACTACGACGACTGGCTCGGCAAGTATGTCTTATACACGCGTCTGTACTCGATGCAGCGCCGGATGGTGGCCCGGGCGGAGTCGGACGATTTCCGTCACTGGACGCCCGTGGAGCCGGTGGTCTGGCCGAATCTTGAAGATCCGCCATCGTACGATGTGTACACCAACGGGCGGACCTGCTACCCAGGATTGCCGGAGCATCATCTGATGTTCCCGTTCTATTACCGCCGTTATACACAGACCTCGGAGGTCCACCTGCTCTCGAGCATTGACGGCAGCCACTGGGACCGGGTCCCCGGCGGGCCGGTAATCGAGCCGGGCGACCCGGGCGACTGGGACGGCGAATTCATTGTGGCGGGAAAGGGCCTCGTCCCGCTCGGGACGGATCGGATTGCGATACCCTATTCGGGCAGCACGCATCCGCACAAGTATCCCCGCTGGCCGGGCGTCATATACCACGCTGCGGGATGGGCCTCCTGGCCTTCGGGCCGTTTGAGCGCGTTGGTGGCCGGCGAAGAAGGCGAGTTCTGCACGTTCGGGGTCGAGGTAACGGGCGCCGAGCTCAAGGTCAACGCCAACATCCGCCGGGCCGGCGAGCTTCGGGTCGGATTGCGCGGCGTTGAAGGCCGAACCGCGGGGGATTGCGACCCGCTCACCGGCAACGAAACCGCGCACACGATAACATGGAGAGGCTCTTCATCCCTTGGCATCGAGCCCGGCCAGCGTGTCTGTCTCCACTTCCGGCTGCGGTCGGCTGAGCTGTTCGGGTTCTCGTGGGCATAGGGAGCCGTGTTACAGCGTGAGCGGAGACGGCCACGCCATAGCGAACATCCAATGCGCGAGATGCGACGTGCAATGCCGTTGTGAATGGGGAGCACCGGGCGTAGGATACATGCTTCAGTAGAGACAGGGCCTTGAGGAGGGAATTCAGCATGATCGTTGGTGTCTGGGCAATTGTGGCGCAGGCCGTTCTTTCGCCGGCAGACGAGACTGCCGCCGCCACTCCCGTTGTGGCGGGTGTGCACGTTTTGCAAGGCTCGGTAAACACGGGTGTTCTTGTGAGTGATGGGGCGGCACTGCTTATCGATTGCAGCGAAGAAGTTACGCCGGACCGCTTGAGAGCCCTGGGTGTGGAACGGGTCGAGATGGCCTGCATGACACAGCACCGAAGACCGAACGCGATGGGCGCCTACCGGTTTGTTGAGCAGGACGGCGCAGATGTCGTGGTCTCCGAGAGAGACCGGCGTCTGTTCGATGACGCGGGTTCCTACTGGAGCGACTGGCACAATCGCTGGCACATTTATCACATGCAGCCGGGCCCGCAGGTGCTACCCCGCCCCATGAAAGTGGCGCGCACGGTGAAAGATGGCGATTCGGTGGAGTGGCGCGGCTTCACTCTGCATGTGCTGGAAACGCCGGGCGCCACGGAAGGCGCCGTCTCATACTATGTGGACGTGGCTGGAAGGCGGGTAGCGTTCATCGGCGACACGCTGTACGGCCCCGGACAGATTCTGGACCTCTTTTCGTTGCAGAAGGGGTTCAGAAAGGTGGGCGACTACCATGGATTCCTGGGCATGCGGGAGCCCTTGCTGGCGAGTCTTCACAAATTAGCCGCCACCGCGCCGGACGTGGCCGTGCCTTCGCACGGGGCCCCTTTCGACGGCTTTTCACGAGCGGCCGCATTGCTCGAGGAGCGCCTCGACGCTTTGTACCGCAACTACGTGTCGATCTCCGCGCTGAATTACTATTTCCCGTCCCAGTTCGAAGACCTGAAGGACGAGCCCTCGCGTATGTCCCAAGCGGAGCAATTGCCGCCGCCGCCCTGGGTGCGAAGGGTGGCCTACACGAGCTTTGCCGTCATGTCCGATTCCGGGGACGCGTTGCTGATCGATTGTGGACACGACAACGTGTTGAATACCCTGGACGAGTGGAAGAAGGCGGGGACGCTTAAATCGGTCGAAGGATGCTGGGTCACGCATTACCATGACGATCACGTTGATTCCCTTTCCCGGCTGGCCGGGCGGTACTGCCCCATCATGGGGGACGCCCGCATGGCGGAGGTTCTGGAGTATCCCAGCCGCTTTTACCTGCCGTGCATCGCGCCAACCCCGGTTCCGGTGGCCCGCAAGACCGCCGACGGCGAGTCGTGGGCATGGCGGGAGTTTGCGCTGACGGCGTTCCATTTCCCGGGACAAACGCTGTACCACGGCGGCCTCCTTGTCGAAGGTCACGGTGCCAAAGTGTTTTTCGCGGGAGATTCCGGCGCCCCCACAGGATTGGACGACTATTGCGCGGGAAACCGGACGTTCCTGGGCGCTAGCCGGGGTTCGCGCCGATGCCTGGACCTCTGGCGCTCGATTCAACCCGATTTCATCTTCAACGAACATCAGGAGAAACCCTTCCGATTTTCCGAGGCCCAACTGGACCAAATGGACCGGGTTCTAGCGGAGCGGGAAGAGCTGATCAAGGCTATGACGCCCTGGGACGATCCCAATTTCGCCATCGATGAACACTGGGTCCGCGCATATCCCTATGAACAGGAAGCCGCCGCCGGCGATACGTTCACGATTCAGGTTCATGTGACCAATCACGGCGCTTCGGCATCGCCGATTGCGGTGCGTCCCCTCCTTCCGGCGGGCTGGCAGTGGGAGCGCGACTCCGGCACAACGAGCATGGAGATGCCGCCGCGTACGGATGGATGGGCAGGCCTCGGAGCCACGCACCCCGACGCCGTGTTGACGCTTATCGTGCGAGTGCCGTCGGATACCTCCTCCGGCCTTTACGTGATTCCGCTCTCGATGGAGTACCGCGACTGGAAACTCGGTGCGTACCGGCACGCCCTGGTTCGTGTCCGGTAGCAGCGGCCCCTATTGTCAGCGCGCGCTAACCTGAGGATCGGGCGCGACGCGGACATCAATCCGTTGATACGTGAATAAGGCCGCGCCGGGACAGCTAGTGAATTCGACCGGCAACCCTCTGCCCAGCAATTCAGCTCCGGTTGTCTCGTATGGGGCATCGGGCTCATCGAGGTTGGTGACGCGGTAACGGGCGTTACGGTCGAGTCCGCGCAGGACAAGGTCGGCGGCGCGATAGATGCTGAGTTCGCGGCGAAACACTTGGACCATTCCTTCGCCGGTTTCGGGCCGGTCGAATTGCCAGCCCAGCCATACGTCGTTGGCGAGGCTGTACGAAGTCAGGGGATAGAAATCGCCCGCGTAGTCGGGCGCAACCATCTTCCATTGCGCCGTCAAGCGGCGGAATTCGCCGTAGTCGAGGTCGGTTCGGCGTGCGTCCCACAGACAGTTCGGGTAGGGCGTCATCATGCTGCTAAACCTGTATGCGTCGGCTTCTTTGACGCCGGTGCCATGGAAAGGAATCCATGAGGATATTCCGTAGGTGCAGCACTGGGTACCGATGGGCTCGAGAATGTAGTCGGTACGCCAAAGGGGCACGGCGCGCCGGAGCGTCTCAAGATCGTTGCGGCGTCCGCCGCTGGCGCACGTGTCGATGCGGAGGCCGGGCCGCCGGCGCAGCAGCTCGTCCCAGAAGGCGAGATATCCGGTAACATGCCGGATTTCGGTGATGCCTTGCCGGTCGGGGGCGTCGGCATTGCGCCAGTAGGCGAGCGGGTCCATGTTGAAATCCTGCCGGTACAAATCGATGCCCTGGTCGGTGAGAAGCTTGTCGGTATGGTCCACGAGCCACTGCCAGGCATCGGGGTTGCCGAGGTCGAGGAGTTTCGTGCCCCCGTCATCGCCGAGCAACCATTCCGGGTGGGTGTCGTAAAGCCAGGTGCCCGGGGTCACGCGCTCCGGCTCGAACCACACGATCGTTTCCAGTCCCTTGGCGTGGGCATGGTCCGTGATAGCCCGCAATCCGCGCGGGAACCGGTTCGTATCGACTTCCCAGGTACCCGTGTTGGGCCAGCCGGAGGTGTTGAAATACCATCCCGCGTCCATCCACCAGTAATCGAGGGGAATTCGTTCTTCGAGGTAGCGATCGATGAACTGGAACTGGCTGGCCTCGTCTGCCGTGACCATTTCCCCGAAGAAGTGTGACGAGCAGCCCGCGAGGTGCATGGGGCGGAGCTTGCCGCCCGGCCGCGGCACGTTGTATGCGAGCATCCAGCGGCGCCAGGTGTTTTGTGCGTTCACGCGGTCGCCCTTCCAGAACTGGAGGACGATAAGCGGCGTGCGCACCTCCTCGCCGGGGTGCAATGTGAAGTGAGTCAATTCCTGGCCCGCGGCGATGCGCAGGCCCGGCCCCTCGTCGCGCTGGAAGGTTGCGCGCCACTGGCCGGGCCATCCGACAACGGCGATGACGCCCTGGCCCGGCCATTCGAGGTTGAAGTATGGGAACTCGCCGTTGCTGCCGCGTCCGCCGGCGCAGGCAATCTGTTTTGTCTCATTATGAGGCAGCACGGTTGCGTGAGGCTCGTAATCGTTCGGCGCGCAAATGCTGCCCGTGTGATGGTGGAGAACGAACTCGGAAGGACTTGCAAACCGGGCGTAGAGGTCGTCGGGGAGGCGCTGGAAGCGCGTGTCAAGGGCTTGGATGTCCGAAATAATCGGGGTATCAGCCGTGCCGGTATTCTTGAAGTACAGTGTCCACTCGACCGTAGGGAAATCGAGGTACTCGACGGCGGCGCATCGCACCTCGAGACCCGTCCGCGGCTCGCGGAACAGCAGTTCGTGTTGCCGCCGGCCGCCATCCAGCTGGGACCAGTCGACGGTCTTCTCGAGATCAGGCGACAGGTCAACGAAGGATTTGTCGCCGTACCTGAACGAGAACGGCGGGTCCGGCGCATATGCGGGCCGTTCCTGCCCCTCGACGAGCGGCAAATCGCCCAGCCAGACTTCGCCGCCGCCGGCCAGAACGACTTTGGCGTCGGCCCAGATGGCCTGGTCGCACGCTATGCCGTCGCCCGCGTCGGTAACCCGAAGATGCAACTCGGCCGCTCCGGCAAGCTCGACGGAGACCGGAAGAGGCGGCATCCCCTCGCGTATCACGGGCGACGTGAATGCTTCCTGACGGTCTCCGGCGCTGACCTTGAAGACAACGCTGCCCCGGCTGCCCTGAGTCTGACTGTTTGTGTCAACGCCGACAAATGCGGTAAAAACCTCGCCCTTTCCGGGCAATTTTACCAACACATCGCTTGGGGCATGCGTGAAAAGGCCGCTGCGATATTTGGTTGTTCCCAGTGCGAGGGGTCGATCGACGCGGCAGTTCTGCCAGACGTGATCGAAGTGTTCGAGGATGACGATGCCGCCTGCGGGCTCCGCAGAGACAGCGTTCTCGAACTTGGCGTCGACCCAACGCCGCATCTCGAGCATTTCATCCGGCACAACGCCCGCCTGCGCCATAGCGCTCATGAGCGCGAGGGCTACACAACCAATCATCAGAATGTTTTTCATGACCAGACGCTCCTTCCCGTTTTGCGTATGATCGTAGCAGTTCTAAGAATGCAAATCAGCAGACATGATGCACCGTACGGCGTTGGAGCAACCGGGAAGTTGAATAGAGTCCTGTTCGACCCTTGCAGGGTCGGCGCAGAATTGGCTGCACGATCCGGGGTTGACGCCCCCGGCCATTTAAATTGGACCCCTTGCGGGGTCCTGCATCGAACGAGAGCGCCTGTCAAAGACTCGCCGGATTCACTCCAGCGAAGGTCTCAGCCGCCCAATTGCGTGTGCAAGCTGCGGCACGAAAAAGGCAAAGTATCTGCTGCAAATTCGTTGGAAACCCTGCACGGGACGAATGAGACTAACCGTGGCCGCTCACTGCAACCAAACCGGTATCCTTGAAACAACCGCTTCCGGAGCCCCGGAGGGGCGGCAGGCCGTAGCCCAGGGCAAGTCACGCGGAACGCGTGACGCCGCCCTGGGATCACCCCTACCCCACCTTCCGGAGCCCCGCAGGGACGGCAGGCCGTAGCCCAGGGCAAGTCACGCGGAACGCGTGACCCCGCTCTGGGATCACCCCTCCCCCACCTTCCGGAGCCCCGGAGGGGCGGCAGGCCGTAGCCCAGGGCAAGTCACGCAGATCGCGTGACGCCGCCCTGGGATCACCCCTACCCCACCTTCCGGAGCCCCGCAGGGGCGGCAGGGGCTGGTGTATGCAATCGTGGAGGATCTGCGCATTGTTTCGGGCCAGGGAAGCGGCGTGACAAGGGCAAAAGAGTGCGGTTCGCCTGTATCCCACATTCGACGGTCGTATAGTCGCATTGCGTCGAGTTCGTTGAAATGCAAGCCCGGATGGTACATTCTCGTGCCAGAGCAGATACTCGGATTCTGCTAAACCCGAAGACTCTGACTTGAAGTGAGAAATGGACAATGACGTATTTGCTGATCGCGCTGACGCTGGCTGCTCCCGGCGAGAGTATGGCCACGGGAGCCGTGGCCTCCCCAGAAGAGATACAGGACGCAGTCCAGTGGCTCGATACCTATTTCGGAGAGACCCCGGGGGATGCCTGGGCATTCTCATTTGCGCACAATGGCGTCCCCGTGACGCAGTTGTTGCCAGGCTGGCGCCGCACGTGCGCGCAGGAAGCGGCGGTGCCGGGCGTTGCGCGCCACACACTGGTGTTCAGCGATGCCGCGAGCGGCCTGGAACTGACCTATACCGCCTTGCTCTATGAGAGGCACGCCGCCATCGAGCTGTTGCTGGAACTGCGGAACACGGCAAATGAGGCCTCGCCCCTGCTCGAACAGATCCGGTCTCTGGATTGCATCTTCTCAATGCCTCCGGGGCCGTGCACCATCCACCATGCACTAGGCGAGTTCAACTCGGAACGGAGCTTCATGCCAGTAGATGACCCGCTCGATATCGAGAAGGCGCCATCGCTCGTTATAGCCCCCCGAGGCGGCAGATCGTCCGATGAACATATGCCCTTCTTCAACGCGCACTGGGAGGGCGGAGGCGTGGTGGTTGCGATAGGCTGGGCTGGTCAGTGGGAAACCCGGTTCCGTTGCGAAGAGGGCAACCGTCTGCGTGTCGATTGCGGCATGCAGAAAACGCGGCTGCGCCTGCATCCGGGCGAGACGATCCGCACCCCGCGCGTCCTGCTCGAGTTCTGGAGAGGCGCCGACGCTCTTCGGGGCAACAATCTTTTCAGGCAGTGGATGTTGGCACACAATCTCCCGCGGCGCGGCGGCGACCTGGTGCTCGCTCCCATATGCGGTTCCGTGAGCGAGGTGGACCCGGACGGCTCGTACGAGGGGCCGCACGTGCGCGCCATGCAACCTCTGGCCGAACGCGGCGTAGAAATATTCTGGTCCGACATGGACCCGCAGCAGTGGTATCCGGGCGGGTTTCCTAACGGCACCGGCACCTGGGAGCCCGACCCCGCGAAATATCCTCGTGGGCTGCGCCCGATAGGCGAGGCGGCGCATGCCGCCGGTCTCGAGTACCTTCTATGGTTCGAGCCCGAGCGTGTAGCGCCCGGTACGCGAATAGAGGAGCTGCACCCAGAGTGGCTCGCACGGGGTGAGCCGTTTCACCTGTTCCGGCTGGATATTCCCGAGGCGCGTGACTGGCTGACGGACTACATCGACAAGCAGATTACTGAGGCGGACCTCGATTGGGTCCGTTGGGATTTCAACATCGAGCCGCTTGGATACTGGGAAAGAACCGACGAGCCGGAGCGCGAAGGCATCGCCGAAATCCGCCACGTGGACGGCCTGTACGCCATGTGGGAAGAACTGATGAGAAGGCATCCGGGTCTCGTGATCGACATATGCGCGAGCGGGGGCCGCCGCATCGATTTCGAAACGCTCCGGTACGGGCTGCCTCTGTGGCACAGCGACCTCCAGTGTTTTGGCCCCCATCCCGCCGCCGACCAGTTGCAGAACGGGGGCTTGTTCCGCTGGCTGCCTCTTCATGGCTGCGGCAACTTCG
>Ga0116185_1001370_pt1 | contig 24462 bp, 21 predicted proteins | sample AD_JPNNA7_MetaG_FD_89754 | JGI IMG/M metagenome (GOLD analysis project Ga0116185, IMG submission 89754) | Active sludge microbial communities of municipal wastewater-treating anaerobic digesters from Japan - AD_JPNNA7_MetaG | ecosystem: Engineered > Bioreactor > Anaerobic > Digestate | place...
ATCGATGTCCGCGCCAATCAGGTGCTGGGGCTGGCTGGCTTCCGTCCGGGCCGCCCAACACCAGTTTCCGGCTTCATCCAGGCGGGCTACGAAAAGCTTCCCTTCATACCGGTCAAGGAAGAAGGGTTCGCCACCGGAATCGATGTAAGGCCTGTATTTGGCCACCAGATATAGATTCCCGGCCAGGTCATTATCCAGAAAGAGGAGGTCTGTTCCCAACCATTTGCGGGCCCAGAGGCATTTGCCGTCGGCGTCGAAACGCGCGTAAAACTGGGCTTTATGTCCTCCGGCGCTTAACTTCTGGCTGCCCAGGCTGAGGCTGCCGGAAAAAGTTCCTGCCACAAACAGGTCCTTCTGGCGGCCTGAGCTTATCCAATCGATGGAAACGTCCGTTCCTTCCAGAGAATGGGTCCAGAGCTTTCTACCCTGGCTGTCCACCAAAGAAAGGCTTGAATTCACGCTCAAAGCGCCATCGTAGATGGGGTTGGGGATGGGGTTTCCGTAATAATTGTCCGCGAACCAGGTATTGCCAGCGGCATCGGTGTCGAAACACTTTCTGAAGCAATCGGTGGAAAGCTGCTGCAGGCGGCTGCCCCAGTTCCAAGTTCCGTCGGCGCCAAGCCGGGAGATGAAAATGACGTTACCGGCGCCATCGGGCTTGGAGCCGATGTTAGCGCCACCCAGCACAAGGTTGCCGGTGCTGGAGCCGGCGATGATGAAAGCGCCATCCTTGGCTAAGCCCAGTTTAAGCAGGTTTTCAGATTTGGCCCCGTTGGTCTTTTCCGCCCAAAGCCAGTTGCCAGCGGAATCGAGGCCGGCAGCGAAAATGTCGGTTTCGCCGCCGGAGGCAATGCCCAGGGAACCCAGGGTTAGGCTGCCACTGAAATCCCCTGCCAGGCAGAGGAGGCCGTCAAAGCCCAGGGCCAGGGCGGGCCGGGAAGCGGTGCCGGAACAGCTTGCCCGCGTCTGCCAGAGCGGTTCTCCGCCTTTGTCGAATCCTGCCAGCCAGATATCGCCACCACCCGAAGCAAGGTAATCCTGTCCGTTGAGCTCGGTTTTGCCGCTGAAGGCACCCGCTACACAAACAGAGCCTGAAGACCCCACAGCCAAAGCAAGCTGCGGTTCGCCTTCATCCTTCACAAAGGCCAGGTTCTTGGCCCAGAGCCATTTTCCGGCGCTGTCCTGACAGGCCAGCCAGGTATCCGTAAGGCCGCTGGAGGCGGTTCGTGCCTGCAGTGTGATTTGCCCGAATTCCGTCTTTTGGGAGAAAGCCCCGGCGTAGTAACGGTTTCCGGCCGCGTCTTCAGCGTGCAGGGCATTGGCCGGTAGCCGGCGGATGTTCAGCCAGTTGCCCTCGGCATCTATGCTGGCGGTGAACATGGGAATGTTCGCGTCGGCTTCAAGCTTTGCCCCGGCGGCAAATCCGCTTTGGGGTTCCGGCTGGGCCACTATCGCCGCGTAGCGGTCCACTTCCTTGATCTTGAGCACCTGGTTGAGGCTGATGGTGTTGTCGCGCAGATTGTTCAGGGCCTTGATGTCCTCTATGCTAACGCCGTAGCGCTTGCTAATGTTGTAAAGGGTGTCGCCGGAAACCACGCGGTGGGTGAGCATCTCCGCAACCAATGACGCAGGCAGCAAGGCAAGCAGCGCCAGTAGGGTGATGAACATCCGCCGCGTGGCCGGGAACTTATCCATTCTCATGGACAAACCTAGATATATTAAGCCAGCAGTTCAGCCAGGCGCCGGATGCCTGTTTCTATCTGCTCCGGAGTGGCGAAGCTGTAATTGAGCCGCAGGGTGTTGAAGCGTTCCTGCCCCTCGGGATAGAACTTGGAGCCGGGGATGAAGGAAACCTTGTTCTGGGCGGCCTTGACGAACAGCTCATCGGCGTTGACTTGTTCGGGGAGGGTCATCCAGAGGAAAATGCCGCCCTTGGGCTTGGTCCAGCTCACGCTGGGAGGCATGAAGGCTTCGAGGTCGGAAAGCATTTTTGCCAGATAGGGCGCATAGAAAGCGCGGATGCTTTCGATGTGGGGGTCCATCAGGCCCTGCTCCAAAAAGCGGGCGACAACCCTCTGGGCAACGCAATCCGGGGTGATGTTCACCTTTTGCTGCCAGGATACCATTTTCGTGATCAGGTCTTTGTCTCCTTTGGCAAAGGCGATGCGCATTCCTGGGCCGAGAATCTTCGAGAAGGACACAATTTCCGTAACGATAGAAGTTCCGCTAAATTCCTCATGGGCCAGGCGGTAAAAGGTGGGCAGGGGTTCGCCGCTGTATCTGAGGCGGGAATAGGGGTTGTCTTCAACGATGGGGATTTCGTTGGTCAGGCAGAAACGGATGAGTTCCCGCCGCCGCTCGATGCTGTAGCTGATGCCGCCGGGATTGTGGAAATCCGGAATGATGTAGAGGAACTTGATTTTTTTGCCTTGCTGGCGAAGGGCGCGGACCTTTGCGTCCATCTGTTCCATGATGATGCCGTCATTGTCAAAGGGGACGGTCTGGCAATCTGCTCCCAGGGCGTCAAAGGCCACCAGCGAGCCCAAAAAGGTGGGGGCTTCGCAGAGGACCACATCGCCGGGATCGACCAGGGTTTTGCCGTAATAATAAAGGGCGTTGGTGGCGCCCACGGTGATGATCATCTCGTCCGGGCTGAGGTCATAGCCCTCCCATTTCATGAGCTGCTGCTTGAGCAGGGTGTCGCCTTCGCTGGCGCCGTATTGCAGCACGTCGCGGCCTTCATTCTGGACCACATCGCTGAATATTTCCGACAGTTGGGCGTAGGGAAAGGTTTTGGGGGAGGGAAAGCCTCCGGCGAAAGAGATCAGGTTGGGAATGTTCTTGGTGGAGGCCACCAGTTCACGGATGAGCGAGGATTTCATCGCTTTTGTCACCTTGGAGAAGGTATTGGTGTAGTTCATCCTAATTACTCCATTTATCTGTTTATTTAATATCATTCATCAGGCTGGAGAATATCCGTCGCGCCAGCTTTCGTGATGGGAGCCACGCAGGAGTTTTGCTTCAGCAAAAAAACCACGGGCTTTGGCCAGCGGCGGAGCCGGCCACTCCAAAACGTTATAGCTCAGGGATATATCCTGTATATCATCCTGGGGAAAGGTATGGTCTCGCGGATGTGGTGGACTCCGCTCATCCAGGCGACCACGCGTTCTAAACCCACTCCAAAACCGCTGTGGGGCACGCTGCCGTATTTACGCAGGTCCAGAAACCACTGATAGTCTTCAATGGGCATGTTTTCGGCCTGCATCCTCCAGAGCAGGAGGTTGTGGTCGTCCTCGCGCTGCGAGCCGCCGATGATTTCTCCGAAACCTTCGGGGGCGATGAGGTCGCTGCCCAGCACCAGATCGGGGTTATGGGGATCGCGTTTCATGTAAAAAGCTTTGATTTGCCTGGGCCATTTCTCTATGAAGACAGGCACAGGCGAACCGGCGGTTAGCAAAACTTCGTCCGCGGCACCCAAATCGCTGCCGTGTTCAATCTCGCTGCCTTGGGAGCGCAGATAATCGACGGCCTCTGTGTAGGTCATTATTTTGAAGGGGGCGTCCGCGGCCTTCAGCCCTTCCTTGTCCCGCTCCAGGATGGTGAGTTCCGTGTCGCAGTCCTTCAGGATGGTGCGGATCACGTGGCGGATCAGGTCTTCCTGGATTTGCATGCTTTCTTCGTGTTCCACAAAGGCGGCCTCGGCATCCATCATCCAGAATTCCGTGAGGTGTTTGCGGGTTTTGGAGCGTTCGGCGCGGAAGACCGGGCCGAAATCGTAAACCCGGCCCAGGCTCATGATTCCCGTTTCCAGGTAAAGCTGTCCGGATTGGGAAAGATAGGCCTTGCCCTCGTCGAAATAATCCAGCTCAAAGAGAGTGGTGGTGCCTTCGCAGGCGTTGGGGGTGAGGATGGGCGAATCGAAGCGCACAAAATGGTTCCGGTTCAGCCAGTCGCAGATGGCGTAATATACCGCGTGGCGGATGCGCAGCACGGCCCACTGTTTGGAAGAACGGATCCAAAGATGGCGGTTCGAAAGCAGAAAATCGGGTCCGTGCTCTTTTTTGCCGATGGGATAATCCTCCGCCACCTGGATGGGGGTGACGGAACTGATCGCCAGCTCGAACTGCCCTTCCTTTTTCTGATGCGGCTTGGCGGTTCCGCTGATGATCACGGAGGATTCCAAGGTGAGGCGTTTGGCGGTTTCGAACATTTCCTCTCCTAGCTCTGGCTGGAAGGCCACGCACTGCACTTCGCCGGTGCCGTCGCGCAGCACGATGAAGAGCAACTTGCCGCTGTGGCGGATGGTGCGCACCCAGCCCCGGAGGGTGATTTCTTTGCCCAAATGGGCGGCGATGTTGGCTATCAAAATGTTTTTCATGGTCATCCGTATTTGATGTTGGGTTGTTGGTTGATGGCGTCGGTTATCAGCGCTGCAGCACGCATGGCACGCAAGCCGGCCTGGCCGTCAACCACTGGTTTGGTGTTTGACAAAACGGCATCAACCCAGGCTTCAAGCTCCAAAGCCAAAGCGTCTTTGGCCTCCGGAGCCGGCTCGAGGCTTTGGGTTTCCACCAGTTCTTCAGGCTTCACCGCCTCATCGCTACGCAGCTTTTGCCGCAAAAGGTTTTCGGCTGCTTCGCTGCGCTGCACCACACTGCCCCGTTTTGCGATGAGGTCCAGCGAGATATAGGCGTCTTTCTGGAAGAAGCGCAACCGGCGTTCCTGTTTGAGCGACACGCGGGACGAGGTGACGTTGGCAACAGTGCCGCAGGCGAATTCCAGTCTGGCGTTGGCGATGTCCAGGGTGGGGGTGAGGATGCCGGCGCCGTTGGCTCGAACCGCTGAGAGCGGGCTGTTTACGAAATCCAGGATGAGGTCTATATCGTGGATCATCAGGTCCAGCACCACCGAAACGTCGGTGCCGCGGGGCCGGAAGCTTGATATCCGCGTGGATTCGATGAAGAGCGGCGAGCTGATGTGCCGTTCGGCGGCAAGGATAATAGGGTTGAAGCGTTCGATGTGGCCCACCTGGATGCTCAGGCCCAGCTTATCCGCCAGTTCCGCCACTTCCTCTGCCTGCTTCAGTTCGGCGCAGAGCGGTTTTTCCACGAACACAGGCTTTCCCGTATGCAACGCGGTTTTGGCCAGTTCATAGTGTGCGCTGGTGGTGGCGACGATATCCACGGCGTCACAGGCAGCCAGAAGCTCTGCGTAACTGCCAAAGGCTTTTACGCCGAAATCCCTGGCGGCTTCCTGGTTGCGTACGGGATCGATGTCATAAACCCCGGCCAGCGCGCAGCGTGGATCAGAGAGGATCTTGCCGGCGTGGAAACGTCCCAGACGGCCAACGCCGGCAATACCTATTTGAAGCATGTTTATCCGAGTCGTTTGGACAGGATTTCCAGCATGTCCTTGGTCATTTTGGGCAAGTCGTATTCAGGTTTCCAGCCCCATTCCTCCTGCGCGGCGCTGTGATCCATGGAGTTCGGCCAGCTATTGGCGATGGCTTGTTTCACGGGGTCGACTTCATATTCCATGTGGAATTCGGGAATGTGTTTCTTGATTTCGGCGGCAATCATTTCTGGATCGAAGCTCATGGCGGAGACGTTGAAGCAATTGCGGTGCTTCAGCTTGGCGGGATCGGCTTCCATCAGCTCCACCAGAGCGCGCAGGGCGTCCGGCATATACATCATGTCCAAAAAGGTCCCGGCGCTCAGATTGCACTTGTAGCTTTTGTTTTTGATCGCTTCGTAATAGATTTCCACGGCGTAGTCGGTGGTTCCGCCGCCGGGCAGAGTCACGTTCGAGATTATGCCCGGATAGCGTAGGCCGCGGGTATCCACACCGTATTTAACATAGTAATAGTCGCCCAGAAGCTCTGCCGCCACCTTGGAGATGCCGTAAATGGTGGTGGGGCGCATCAGCGTGTCCTGGGGCGTGTTGTCCATCGGGGTGCTGAGCCCGAAAGCGCCTATCGAGGAGGGTAAAAACACAGCAGCGCCCATTTCCTTGGCAACTTCCAGCGAGTTTATCATGCTATCCATGTTTATTTTCCAGGCCAGGGTCGGTTTGTTTTCACCCACGGCGGACAGCACTGCCACCAGGTTGATGATGGTGTCGATGTTGTATCTTTTCACCACTTCGAACATCTTTTCCGCTTCCAGGGCGTCCATGTTTTCGCAGGGGCCGCCTTCCATGATTTCAGGGATGAGGGGGGTTCTGCGGTAGGTAGCCACGACGTTCGGGCCTCCGTAGATCTTTCTCAGGTAGGGAACCAGTTCCGATCCTATCTGACCGGCTGCTCCGAGGACAAGGATGTTTTTCATTTACGTCTCCATCAGTTTTATTCTATTTGAAACTCTCTTTTTTGTTCCGGCTGGATTTGTCAATGCTTTTCGGGCTTGCCGCCGGCTCGAAGGGTCCGCTTGAACGTCTGGCATTCTGAATGCCTATCGGCCCACGTAAGTTCGCACCCTGGCCACGATTTCGTCGCTGAGCTTGTTCAGGGCAACATTGACCATGTCCATTTCTGCGGGGGGAAAAGGCTCTTCCCTGCGGATGAGGGCCAGCGCTTCGGCTGAAAGCACCCGCTCGTCGCCACCATTCACAACCCTGCCCCAAACGTCCGTCCAGGGATATTCAGCGGTCACAGTGTCGCCGGTTTTGGCCACACCGGTTTTCACGTCAACCAGGGTGAAAGAGGCAGTAATGCGCACGGAGGCGGTCTTGGTATATCTCCTGTAAACGCAGGTCACATCTTCTTTCACCTTTCGCTGGCGCTTCTTGCCTTTGTCCGTGATGTATGTTTCCTTTCCGGTTACAATGTTCTTGGTTTCCCTCAGCTCCAGTTCGCTGGTTCTTTCGGGCACGTAATTAACCTGGATGATTTTGCCTATCATGATTTCATGCGCGCCCTGCAGCCGGCTAAAATCGTTTCCGGAATTCGGGATTTGGCTGTTGCCGTACTGCTGTTCGGTGAGTACGATATTTATCTGGTCGCGGCTCACGATGTCCCAGTATTCGCTCACAGTCTTGTCCTGCACCAGCTTGGAAATCAGGGTGTCGGTGAGCAGGTCGATCAGACCGCCGTATTTATCCCGGGTGCCTGATTTGTCTTCAAAAGGGGAAATGGCCACCCGTTTGGTGGAAAACTGCCGGGAGTGTGTGTAAAGCTGGAGCGCGTCGCGGTAATCGGGAACGTAGTTCAGAGTGGCCTGAAGCTCTTTAACAGCATTTCTGTGAATGTCGGGGTTGTCGCCTTGCTCAAGAAAATCCAGGGCTTTTTGATAGTGGAATTCCGCTGCGGTGAACTTGCATTGGTCGAGCTTTTCCTGGTAACCGCGGTTCTCAAAATTGTATTTCTCGCCTGTTTTGGGGTTCACCAACGGATTAAGGCTGTTTACCATATTTTCATATTCGGCCAGCCGCGTGTATTCCTCCACGTTGCTGTCCCATTTTACCTCAGGAGGAGCTTCGCCCAGTTCCAGCAGCCGCTGTTCGACTTCTTCCACCAAGCGGGGATAGGTCTTTTTGATCAGTTTTTGGGCTTTGTAATAGTCCGGTTTTTGCCGCAAAAGCTCAACGCTGCTGTTCAGGGAGGCTTCCAGCTCGTCGTGCCGGTATTCCCGGGCGGCCTTTCTGTAAAGGCTCCTGTTCTTACTGCAGGCCAGGGTAAGCAGCATTAGCGCGAGCAGGCTGGCTGTCAGTATTCGTTTGAGCAGCGTCAATATTCCTCCAGATCGTTTATGAAAATAGGTTATCTTTACCAAAAGCCACGCCTTGGCCGCCTTGTCAAGAAAAAGTTGCGCCGCTCCAAGAGGTCTATTTTTTAGATTGTATGGCCTCGCCCCAACGCAGATTTCCGCTCTGCCAGCACAGACGGCATCCGGTTCTTTTACTGCTTTCCGGAACAAGTCCGCGATGGCGAAAGTGGAGAAATCCCGGGGGCAAGAAGGGTGAATCGGTGAATTTAGAGAATCATTAAAAAAGGCCACCCGGGGTACAGGGTGGTCATCCCGGTCCCGACATCAGCTTATGTCAACATCTATCAGGACAGGGTTAAGAGTGTATTTGAGCCTTCCTTTTTGAGGTATCTTACTTCTCCATAGCATATCAGCTTATCCCATCGGAAAAATGGGATAAAGTGAAAGAGTGGCGTTGCGCACCTACCTAATACCGAAGATATCGTATTTTATAACTACCTGCTTCAGAACGTCTTATAACAATGCCAGAAAAAGTTCTTGACAAGAATGTGGTAGTGTTATGGTTGGCTACATCACTATGGTGATACTGCAGTACATAAGGTTAAAGAGGTGGTTATGAAGATATTCAACGGCGACACGCCAATCTACCTGCAACTTCGAGCCCACATCGAGGAGCTGATCCTGGAGGGGACTCTGGCCGAAGAGGCACAGATCCACTCCCAAAGGGTGATGGCTAGCGAGTATGGGCTGAATCCCATCACGGTGGGCAACGCCCTCAGCCTTCTGGTGGACGAAGGCGTGCTGGAAAAGAAGCGGGGAGTGGGGATGTTTGTAGCCCTGGGCGCCCGGGAGAAGATCATCAACGCCCTCAGCAAGGATTTCATCACGGACAGCCTGGAGCCGGTTCTGCGCAAAGCCCGGCAATTGGAGCTGCCCAAAGCGTTAATAACGCAAAGCTTGAACAAGATATATGGAGGAAAGGATGAGTGAATTCATCTACCAAACGAGCAACCTGACGAAGTTCTACGGCAAATTCCAGGCTCTGAAAGACGTGAACCTGAGCCTGGGGCGCGGCCGGATCATCGGCTTGCTGGGCAAGAACGGAGCGGGTAAATCGACCCTGATGCGCTGCCTTTTGGGTTTTCTGAACCATAAGGGCAGCGTGAAACTGGGGGATATGGAAATCAAGCACCGGGACCCCCGCGTTTTTGAAGAAGCGGCCTTCATCCCAGATGTGAGCGGATTGGACGACCGCCTCACGGTTCGCCAGACCGTCGAATACGTTCGGGGCGTGAATCCCCGCTGGAACGACAGCCGTGCCCAAAAGCTTCTGTCAGTCAGCAATCTGCCCCCGCAATTCAAGGTGGGCAAACTCTCCAAAGGCATGAAGACCAAACTCTACCTGCTTATCACCCTCTCGCTGGACGTGAGCTTTCTGATGCTCGACGAACCCACGCTGGGACTGGACATTGCCTTTCGCAAGGAATTTTTCGACACCATCCTGGGCGAGTTCTTCGACGAGAGCAAGACCATCCTCATCTCCACTCATCAGGCGGAGGAGGTGGAGCATTTGCTGCAGGAAGTAATCTTCATCGACCACGGGCAAATCCTGCTTCACGAAGAGATGGAAAGCCTGAAAAGCCGGCTGCGGGTAGTCACTCTGCCTAGTAACCGGGAAGCTGAAATCATGGCGCACAAGCCCCGCCTGATCTCACGCACCCTGGGCGCTGTGAGCGCCGTTCTAGACGCGGAAGTGGAGATTTCCGGAGCCAGTTACGGCCGGGCCAATCTCACGGACCTTTTCCTTTCAATTGTGGGAGGTACAGATGAAACAGTGTAAAGCGCTGCTCAAAAAAGAATGGGACACGAACTGGTTCATGGCACTGATTCCGCTGTGGGCAACCTGCATCGTGTACATCACCGCCCTGATCGGCTGGATAATCAGCCTGATCCGGGGACACAGCCTGGGTGCCATGGTGAGCTCGGGAGAAATACTCACCGGATATAGCGACTTAGTTCTTTATGGTTTGACTTCGGCTATAACAATCATGCTGGGCTTTGTTTCCGCGATCAGCGCTGTTGTTTTGGCGTACAACGTGATCAACGGGGGCTATAAAAACCGCTGTGAGATTTTCCATTTTTCCCAGCCGGTGTCTTTCCTGAAAATAGCCGGCAGCAAATTCCTGCTGGTGAGCCTGGTAACGATACTGCTGTATGGACTGCTATCGCTGCTTAACGCCGTGGTGTTCACCCTGATTTACAGCAATTCCGTTTCGGCGGGCTTTCGGTATGGCCTGACAGGCTGGATGCAGACATTTCTTGGCACCAGCCTCAGCATCCTGTTCCTGGGTTCGCTGGCCTGGCTATTCGCTGGAGTGTACAAGCGAAAATCCCTCCCGCTGGGCTTTCTGACGCTGCTGGCCATCGAAGTGGTGATCGGCGTTCTGAACTACACCACGGGCTGGCACATTCCCTCATTGTTTGAGTTTCTGGGCAGGATGATCGCGCTGGAAATGAAGAGCTATCCTAGCTGTCCTCCCATGAACGAGTTGCAGGCACTGGATATGCAAGCTACGATTAACAAGGTCTGGAACTCGCTTATTTCCTGGAATTCCGTCCTCAAGCTGGCTCTCAGCGCGGTTTTCGTGGTGGCAGGGGCCTGGTTTTACAAATCCAGGGAGTTAAGTTAAGATGTTTTGCATTGACAAAATTACCACGATTGAAAATGAAAGGATATGGCTTGGGGATGGAACCCAGGCTGTAAAACCGGATTCCGGACAGACCCGCCCAAAGCGGGGAAGACAATCTGGAAGCGGCCGGAAACACTCAAATCATTCTGTTCACCTAGGAGGAAGAATGAAGCATATTCTGTGGAGCCTTTTGCTCCTTATCTCACTACCGGCGTTCATCAACGCCCAAACCCCTGCCTGGAACGAGCTCGACCTCACCGGGATGGATTATCCCAGCGCCAGCATCGACAACCTCTTCATCCCGCTGGCCAACCCCTCCCTGCTGTGCACAGGCCACGCCAGCGGACTTGGCTGGGCACAAACGCTTGAAGACTGGAAATTACGTCGCCACTACTGGCTTTTCGCCAATATGGACAACCTTAGCTACACCCTTGAATACACCAGGGACGCGGCAGACAACCCGATGAATTACCACACCCTGGCCCTGGGCAGCAAAGTGCTGCCAAACAGCATTCTGCCCAACCTCTACATAGGAACCCATTACCGCTGGAAAAACGGAAACATCGGCCGGGGCGACTGGCGCAGCGCCCTAACCTACAGGCCCCACGGCTCCACCTCGCTGGCTTTCAGGCTGGACAACCCCTACAAGGAATCCCCTGCCTATCACGCCGGCGCGGCTTTGCGGCCCCTGGCTTTTGTGAATGGGATCAGGGAAGAAAGGCTGGAACTGAGCGCGGACATCGACTATGACAAAGACGGCGGCGGCTACGGATTCAACGACTTCGTTATCGGCGCCCACACCAGACTTTTGGATGGCCTGAACGTCGGAGCTTCCTACAATCTGGACAAGAAAACCGCTTGGATGAACTTCAGCCTCAGCTTCGGCAAGGTTGATGTTGGCGCCGTCGCCACCAGTAAAAATAGAGTACCTTACATCCATTTATCGGACAACCTCTTCCGCCCCTTCCTGGGCCTGCGCGGGAAAAACTGGTACGAAATGAAGTTGGAAGGGAAAATCAAGACCTACACCGAGCCGAAATTTAAAATCGGCAAGATAAGGATAATGGATAACCAGAGCAAGGGCATCGAAAGCCTGATAGCCGACATCAACCGGGCCAAGGAAGACCCCTCCGTGCACGGCATCCTGCTGAAAAACCCCTCCTTCTCCACTTCCTTCGCCCTTTTGCAGGAACTCACGGACGCTTTCCGGGATTTCAAGTCCGGAGGCAAAAAAATCACCTTCTACTATGACAATATCGGCAATTCAGGCTACATGTTCGCCTCCTCCATAGCTGACGCCATCTATCTTAATCCACAGGGAGTGGTGGATTTGCGTGGCCTTTCCGCCTCCAGCCCCTATTTCAAGGAGTTGCTGGACACTCTGGGGGTGGAGGTGATGAACTTCCGCAGCCACAAGTATAAAAACGCCGGAAACGTGTTTTCCGAAACCGAAATGACCGAGGCCGAGCGCGAGGTTTACGATTCCCTTCTCCAGAGCATCTACGACCAGATAGTGGCCGCCATGGACGCAGGACGGGGCGACAAGTTGAAAAGCTCCGTTCAGGAAACCATCGACGCCGGCCCCTATTTCCTGGCCTCGGACGCCCTGGCGGCGGGCCTGGTGGACAAGATTATCTATGAAGACGAGCTAAAGGATATTCTGAAGGATGAATTCAGCTTTTCCGGCACCCAAAGCTGCGTTCCCGAATACATCAATTACAAATGGAGCCAGCCCCGCGAGAGCCTCATCGCGGTTATCTATGCCCAGGGCAACATCGTGATGGGCGAAGGGGAACCCGGCTCCGTGATTGCCCACGAAAACACCGTGAAGCTGATACGCGAAGCGCGCAAAAACCCCATGTATAAAGGAATTATCCTGCGCGTGGATAGCGGCGGCGGATCTGGCCAGGCCTCCGACATCATCCTGCGCGAACTCCAACTTGCCCAAGCGGAAAACAAGAAGCCGGTGGTGGTATCCATGTCCGGCATGGCGGGTTCCGGAGGCTATTACATCGCCTGCGGGGCCGACCGCATCGTGGCTCAACCCTCCACTCTCACCGGTTCCATCGGCGTTATGGGGCTCACTTTCGCCCTGCCCAGGCTCTACGACAAGATCGGCGTGAACTGGTCAACGATGCAAAAAGGCGCCAATGCCGATTTCGGCGCCACCCACCGCTACTGGACAGAAGAAGAGAAGAGCAGGATGAGCGATTTCATTGAAGCCTATTACGAAGACTTCGTAAGGAAAGTGGACAAGGGACGCGACGGCCTGGATTACGACCAGGTGCACGCCATCGCCCAGGGGCGCGTCTGGACTGGCGAACAGGCTTTGAAGAACGGACTGGTTGACGCCCTCGGCGGACTCGACACCGCCCTTGAGGAAATGCGCAAACTAACCGGCATCAAAGGCCACATCACACTCGTGGACGCAACCTCCTCCGATGACGGAATGGAGATCAAGATGGGGGGCAATCCCTTCGGAGCATCGCTGCGCAACGACGCCCTGGACAAGTTTCTGGGAAGCTACATGCGCGTCTATGAACTTTGGCGCGATTTCGGCGACGGCGAAGTGCTGATGCTCACCCCGCTGGAAATGAGAGACATTCAATTCTAAGCCAACCCCCAAAAAGATAGGTTAACAGCCCGGGATTCAATCCCGGGCTTTTTTGGCTTCATGTTCCAACAGGGTGGGTGCGCCTGATCCATCCCTGCGACAGCTTTCCCTCGGAGAATTGAAGCAGTGTGGTCTGGCCGTTAAGGCCCTTTCTTCCGTCCCATAATCGCCTCCCGCACAATACCCGCATTCGATGCGGGGATTTGGCGAGGGGCGTGGGAGAGGGATGGAAAAGACCGCTAAGGGTGTGGATGGAAACACTCAACCACGGGAACCGATGGTTTGGCGCAGGGCTTCGAAGAGGACGATGGCAACGGCATTGGAGAGGTTGAGGGAACGGAGGTTGGGGCTCATGGGGATGGTGAGCGTCTGAGAGGGATGGGCATCAAGGAGGGTTTGGGGTAGGCCTCTGGATTCGGGGCCGAAAACGAGGAAATCGCCAGGCTGATAACGGGGCTCCAGATAGCTGCGGCTGGATTTTGTGGTGCAAAGCCAGATGCGGTCCGGAGGGCAGAGGCGGGGAATTTCCTCCCAATCCTTGTGCAGCTTAAGGTCTAGATGTTCCCAATAATCCAGTCCGGCCCGTTTGAGCGCTTTGTCCGTGAGCAGGAATCTGCAGGGCTGGATGATGTGGAGAATTGCTCCCGAACCCACGCAAAGCCGGCCGATATTGCCTGTGTTGGCTGGAATCTCCGGTTCATAGAGGACCACGTGCAGGTTTGCTGAAGGAAGGGGCAGCGTCATCAAAGGCCGGGCAGGGTTTTTATCAGGCGATTCCAGCTTTCCAGCCAAAGGGGCAGGTTTTGATTTGCTTCGTATCTATCCAGGCGGCTATTGACGCTGTAAACGCTCCAGGGCAGGCGGGAAAAACCCCTCGGCAGCGGGGTGCGTCCGTTCACGGGCAGCATGGCCAGCTTGAACATCACGAACTGCTGGGCTTCCATGGAAATCAGATGGCGCAGGAAAAGCAGGGCTGTTGTGCGGTTGGGGGCGCCCGCACAGAGGGCAGCGCATTCAGTGTGGCGGAAAGACCCCTCTTGGGGAATCACTGCCTGGATGTGGCTTTCGGAGGGATGGAACTCACTTATCCAGGCGGGAACTGAGTTGTAGCCGATTATCAGGCCGCAATCTCCCTTCCGCAGCGCGTTCAGAGCCTCACCGTGATCCCGGTAGAGGTGGCGGACGTTTTTGCGGAAGCTGTTCCAGAGCTGATCATAACCGCGTTCCCCAAACAGGGCCACGGTCCAGAGCAAAGAAGACCTCCCCAGCCCCGAAGTGGAGGGGTCGCAGAGTCCCATTTGGTTGTAGTAGCGGGCATCCTGAAGCTCTCCGAACGACTTGGGCGGGTCTGGATATTTGCGGGTGTCGCAGATGAAGCTGAGATTGGCCGTGGCATAGGGGATGAGGCGCTGGCCGGGGTCGCGGGGGATATCGAGGCTGACCTCAATGAGTGAAATCTCGGTCAGGGGAGCAAATGGTTTCAGGATCGAGTCGGAGAGGGCGAAAGCGCTGTCCAGCCCCAGCACGATGTCGGCATTGGCAAGGCTGTCCGAAACGCTGAGGGAATCCAGCAGCGAGACCAAGTCCGGGAAAACGACCACCTTCAGGGCGGTGTTGTTTTTGTCCGCGAAATCCTTTAGGACAACTGCCTCGAAGCCGGAGGAGCGGATGTGCTGGAGGGCAAAGATAGTCAGGGAACTGGTCGGGGCTGGCTTTTCCGCAACCGGTTCCGGTTTGGCTTTGCAGGCTCCGCAAGCCAGCATCAATGCAAGGGTGATGGCAATTAAGACCGGAAAAAGCTGGAGGGACCGCCTCACAACTACCCCAGGATCAGGAAAGCCACGATGAAATCCATCACCAGCACCCACACGGAGCTATAGACCACGGTTTGCATGGTGCTGCGTCCCACTCCCTCGGCGCCGCCTCTGGTTCGGTCGCCGAAAAAACAGGCCAGGGAGGTGATCACGAAGCCGAACACGATGGACTTCACGATGCCGCTGAGCAGGTCGAAGGTTTGAAAGTAGCTGCGGATGTTGTTGAAAAAGGTGTGGTAGTGGATGCCGTTTTGCACCCAGTTGAAAAACCAGGCACTGCCGATCCCGACCATGTTGGCAAAGACAGTGAGCAGGGGAAAGGCCACCACGCCTGCCGCGATCCGGGGAAGGTAAAGAAATTCCTCCGGTTCCACGCTCATGCTGCGCAGGGCGTCCAGTTGTTCGCTAACCTTCATGGAGCCGATCTCCGCGGCAATTGCGGCGCCCACTTTACCGGTCATCACCAAAGCCGTGAGCACCGGCGCCAGCTCAATCATGGTGGATTTGCTGATGAGCACGCTGAAGAGGTGGTCCGGAATGTAGCCGCGGCCCTGATAGACAAGCTGCAGCGCGGTCACGAGGCCGGTGAAAGATGAGGTTAGGGCGATAAGCGGTAGTGAATCAATGCCGATGCGCTTGAGCTGGATGACGAATTCCTCGCGGCGCTTCCCCAAACGCGGCAGGCTTTTCAGCACCCTGCCAATGAAGATGGTGAAGGCGCCAACTCCGGCGAGGAAATCAAGTTTCATGCACAGTGTCGATGCTGCGGAAGAGGGTGAATTCCTTTACGAAGCCCAGGTCCACCGAACCTGTGGAGCCATGGCGGTTTTTTCCCACGATTATTTCCGCTATGCCGGTTTTTTCGGATTTTTCTCCATAATAATACTCATCGCGGTAGATGAACATCACCAGGTCGGCGTCTTGCTCGATGGCGCCTGACTCACGCAGGTCGGCCAGGCGGGGGCGCTTGTCCTCACGGGTTTCCAGCATTCGGTTTAGCTGGGAGAGGGCCACCACGGGGATTTTCATGTCCTTGGCCAGGATTTTCAGCGCACGGGATATTTCTGATATTTCCTGCTGGCGGCTGTCGCGGTCTTTGGGCACGGTCATGAGCTGTAAATAGTCGATGATGATGAGATCAACGCCGCCGATTTCAGCGGCAAGGCGCCGGACCTTTGCCCGGACTTCCAGGGGGGTGTTGGTGCCGGATTCATCTATGTAGATGGGTTTGGCGGAGAGCACTTCGGAAGCCTGCATGATGCGGATCATCTTTTCCTCGTTCATGCCGTAACCCTTCAGCATGGCGTCCATGTTCACTTCCGAAGCGCTGCTGAACATCCTCATTATCACTTCGTCCGCAGCCATTTCCATGGTGAAGATGGCCACTTTTTTGCCCATGTTCACCGCAGCGTGGGAAGCTATATTCAATGCCAGGGAGGTTTTACCCATGGCGGGGCGCGCGGCGATGATGATGAACTGGCCAGGCCTGAAACCGCCGGTGAGGCGGTCAAGGTCGCCGTAGCCGCTTGGAATTCCAATCACCGGAATCTTCTTTGTAGCAATGGCGTCTATGGTCTGCAGCACCTCGTGGCTGATCTCGTCAAAACGCTGGAAGCCAATTTGGTGGGGAAGTTCGGCTATCTTGAAAATTGCCTGCTCGGCTTCGTCAACGATGTCTTTCACCGCTTTGGGCGAGCTGTAGCAGGATTCTATGATGCCGTTGCAGGCCACTATCAGATGACGCAGCAGGGCTTTTTCGGTGAGGATGGTGAGATGGTAGTCGAAATTGGCGCTGGAGACCACAAAGTCGGCCAGATCGTTGATATAGGGTATTCCGCCGGCTTTTTCCAGGGTGTTGTTGCGTTCCATACGGCTCGCCAGGGTCACGGGATCGGTTTCCACACCTTCGTAAAATAGCTCGCAGATGGAGCGGAAGACCAGTTTGTTCGCTGCGCGGGAAAAGTATTCTTCCTTGATAGTCTCTATGCCTTTGCTCACAATGCCCGAATCTATGATCATGGCGGAAAGAACGCCGGCTTCGGCATTCACGTCTGCGGGCAGGGCGCGGTCGGAAATCTGGATTATGTCTTTTGGGACAGATTCTGTTTTCTTAGCCATCTTTATGCTTCTCTACAAGGGCCCGGGCCACGTTTTCCGGCACAGAATCATTGAGTTCGGAGCCGAGTTCCGCCAATTGCCGTATCATAGAAGAAGAAAGGTACATATAGCGCAGGCTGGGCACCAGGAAAATGGTTTCGATGCCGGGATCGAGCTTGGTGTTCGTGAGGGCCAAAGCCAGTTCGTATTCAAAGTCAGAAACGGCACGCAGGCCGCGGATCATAACCCGGCATTCCTGTTTCCTGGCGAATTCCACCGCCAGTCCTTCAAAACCCAACACTTCCACGTTTGGGATGTGTTTAACAGCTTCAGTGCAAAGACGGATGCGCTCTTCGAAGCTGAAAAGATTCTCTTTGCCGGTGTAGTCCGCCACGGCCAGGATAACTTTTTCAAAAAGTCTGGCGGCTTTTCCCAGAATGTTCACGTGACCCAGGGTGATGGGGTCGAAGGTGCCGGGATAGATGGCTTTGCAGGTCATGGCGCAATCACCCTGCGGCGCAGCTTCTCAATGTCTTTTATTTCTTTGGGGATCTTGGCGGAAAGCACTTTGTGGCCGGTTTTTGTGACCAGCACGTCGTCTTCGATGCGCACGCCGAGGTTTTCCTCTGGAAGGTACAGGCCTGGCTCGACGGTGATCACGTTGCCCTCTTCCAAGACTGCTTCACGGCCGCCGAGGTCGTGGGTGTCCAAACCCAGGAAGTGGCTCACGCTGTGCATGTAATATCTGCCGACCTGGTCCTCGGAATCGATCAGGTTCAGGGCGATTAGGCCTTGCGCCAATCCCTTTTTGGTGATGTCGTTGAGCTCGGAAAGCTTCACGCCCGGTTTCACAGCCGCGATCACCTTTTTCTGCACGTCCAGCACTAGGCTGTAGATCTGTTTCTGTCGGGCTGTGAATTTCTTGCCGATAGGAAAGCAGCGTGTAACGTCTGCGCTGTAGCCGTTGCAGTCTGCGCCCACGTCCATCAACACCAGTTCGTTGTCTCCGATCCGGCAGTTGTTCTTTTCGTAGTGGAGAGTGGCGGCGTTGATGCCCGCGGCTATGATGGGGGCGAACCCCCAGGCTTGCAGGCCGTTCACCTGCATGCGGTAAAAGAGGGTTGCCTCCAGCTCGTATTCCATCATGCCTGCCGCGGCGGAACTTACGATGTCTTCAATGCCTTGGCCGGTGATGTCGATGGCCTTTTGCAGCTGCTTCACTTCCCAGTTGTCTTTGATCTTGCGCAGAGGGGTGATGAGATCGTTCAATTGTTTAATCTGGATCTGTGGCTGGCGGTCACGAATGGGCTGGAGCATGTGCATGGCCAGGGTGGGCGGCTGGTTCAGGCCGGCGAAGCCGAGGTTGGCATGGATCACTTGCATTAAGGGGCACATGCCTGACAGGGTGGGGTAGAATTCGTCCAGATAGCGCACCTGCTTGATCCCGCTGATCCGTGTGGCTTCCTTCGCGTCGAGTTTTTCGCCTTCCCACACGATGCGTTCGGGGTCGCTGCGCTCGATGAAAAGCATGTCGTTGAAGCGGCTACCATATTTGCCAGCAACATAGATAAGTTCGGGATGGTTGAGCCCGGTGAGGTAGAGGAAATTCTTGTCCTGTCTGAACTTTTGCAGTTTGCACTGGGCATTGGCAAAGACAATAACATATTCTCCGTCGGAAAGGAGCGCGGCCAGGCGTTCTCGGCGTGGTGCTGTGATCTCAGCAGTCATGGTACTTCCTTTTTCTAATTATCGTTGGCTTGGACACGGGAGGCGTTTTTGCCGTCTGAGGCTTTGCCGAAATCTGAAAAACTGAGGCTTTGGGTCTGGTTTGTAGTCACGGCGATTCCGTAACAGAAGTATTCGCGGAAGTCACTATCAACCAATTTGAGGTCCCAAGTTCCCGCGGTAACCGTCCAGATAGTGTTCTGGCCAGATTCAAGGCCCCCGGCGAGGTCATTCGGGCCCCAATCCAGATCACCAGTGGGGGAGATGTAGACCTCGGCTATGGTTAATTCTGCATCGTTGGCAAAGGCGATGGCGCCGCCGGAGGGAAGAACGTCCACCGTGGAGATCAACCCCGGGCGCACAGTCTGCTCCACCCCGTTGGCGAAAACGTAATTGCCAATGAAGCTTACACTGAGGACGGCGGTTTCCTTGTAAAACAGCGACCAGTTCGACCATCCACTGATCTTGTGCGGCTCCAAGTTAGCCACGCTTACCCAGATGTCGTCAGCGCTGCGGTTGCGGACCCTCAGTTCGCCCGGCGTGGTCGTGCAGGCCAAAAGCGGCAGAACCATGCCCAGCAGCAACAGCAGCAGCCCGTGTTTCATTGCATAGGCCCATCAACTCGAACCGACCGCTTTTCTGCGGGCGGTGCTGCCGGCAAAGGTGAATGCCGGTGCGCTGCCTTTGCTCACCACATCCGCGCTGATGCGGCAACCGCGAAGTTTTTCCATATCCGGAATGTCATACATGATTTTCAGCATGAACTTTTCCATGATGGCACGCAGCCCGCGGGCGCCCGCTTTTTGCTTGATGGCGATGCTGGCGATCTCGCGCAGGGCTTCGTGATCGAATTCCAGGTCCACACCATCCATCTGGAAGTATTTCTTGTACTGGCTGCAGATGGCGTTCTTGGGCTGGGTGAGGATATCCACCAGCGCTTCTTCGCTGAGTTCGTGCAGAGTGCAGAGCACCGGCATGCGGCCTATCAGTTCTGGGATAAGGCCGTATTTCAGCAGATCGCTGGACACAGTATGGTCAAAAATGTTGTATTCTTCGGTCACTCGGCCCAGCTTCACATCGAAGCCGATGGCCTTGGTGTCCAGGCGTTCCTTGATTATCTTTTCCAGGCCGAAGAAAGCCCCGCCAACGATGAAGAGGATGTTTTTGGTATCCATTTCGATGAAGTCCTGCTGCGGGTGTTTGCGCCCGCCTTTGGGTGGAACGTTCACCTTGGTGCCTTCCAGGATTTTCAGCAAAGCCTGCTGCACGCCTTCTCCGGAGACGTCGCGGGTGATCGAGGGGGTTTCTGATTTGCGGCTGATCTTGTCGATTTCGTCTAAATAGACGATGCCGCGCTCTGCCTTGGCCACATCATAATCCGCGGCTTGCAGCAAACGCACCAGGATGTTTTCCACGTCTTCACCAACGTAGCCAGCTTCAGTGAGAGTGGTGGCGTCGGAAATGGCGAAGGGCACCTTCAGATAGTTGGCCAAAGTCTGCGCAATCAGTGTCTTGCCGCAGCCAGTAGGTCCGATCATCATGATATTGCTTTTCTCCAGCTCGATGGAGTCTTTGTCGTCCTGGCGGAAGATGCGTTTGTAATGGTTATAGACCGCTACGGAGATGATCATTTTAGCCTGTTCCTGGCCGATCACATACTGGTCCAGATAACTCTTGATCTCGCTGGGCCGGGGCAGTTCGACCACTTCTTCTGAGGTTTCAGGAGCGGTGGTCACCACGATGTTGTGGCACATGGCGATGCATTCATCGCAGATATTCCCTGCAATCCCGCGGATCAGGGTTTTCACCTCGAGCTCGTTTCTGCCGCAGAAAGAGCAGCTCAGGTTCTTGAACTTATCCAAGAAATCCTCCTGGTTTTCTTTGTTCGGTTTGGATGCCTTAGTTTCACTAATTGTATCGTTGTGAATCCCGTCAAGTTATTTCCGGGTGACGATCATTTCGTCGATGATGCCATATTCTTTGGCTTGCAGGGCGTCCATGTAAAAGTTGCGGTCGGTGTCCTCCACCAGTTTTTTCAAATCCTGTCCGGTGTGTTTGTGCAGGATTTCGTTCATCCTTTCGCGCAGGTAGAGGATTTCACGGGCCTGGATTTCGATGTCGCTGGCCTGGCCTTGCGCGCCGCCGAGGGGCTGGTGGATCATGATGCGGCTGTTGGGCAGGGCGGTGCGTTTGCCGTGATGCCCGGCAGCCAGCAGCAGCGCTGCCATGCTGGCGGCCTGGCCGATGCAGATGGTGCTCACGTTCGGCTTGATGTACTGCATGGTGTCGTATATCGCCAATCCGGAGGAGATTATCCCTCCGGGGCTGTTGATGTACATATAGATGTCGCGTTCGGGGTCCTCGCCTTCCAGATGCAAAAGCTGCGCCACTATGGAATTGGCCAGGTTGTCCTCGATCACACCGCTCACAAAGACTATCCTGTCTTTCAGCAGGCGCGAATAGATGTCGTAAGCCCGCTCGGTGCGACCCACCTGTTCTATCACCATGGGAATGTAGTTCATTCCTGTTCCTCCTCGGTTTCCTTAGAAACCTCAAACTCGGTGTCCTCCGGCTGTTCCGGCTCCGGTTCCGGTTCAGGTTCCACGAAAATACAAGTGGTAGCGATCCCACGCAGGATATGATAGTTAAGCGCGCTTTCCCTGAAATTCTCTCCGTCGATCATTTCTTGGTTCTGCTCGCGGTACGCTGCGGGATTCTTTTCATCCAGTATGGCCCTGTGTTCGATATAGGCGTCTTTCATCTCTTCAGAAAATTCCGTACCGCTCTGCTTTTGCAGCGCGGCCAGCAGATACATGCTCACCATGTCCTGCACTACCTTGTCTATCGCGTATTTCTGCAGCATTTGGCGGTATCTCTCGTCGAAACTTTCCAGTTCCTGGACCACCAGGTATTGTAATGTCTTTTTGGGCAGGGGAAACTGGTTGTCGTTATAAAGCTTGGCGAGGATGGCGGAGTTTTCGCCATCATAATTGACATGCTCGATCCTGGTTTTCATGTCTTCACCGATCTTGGCACGCATTTCCGTAAGGTCGGCAAAGTCCATGTCCTTTGCAAATTCGTCATCGATGGCTGGCACCACGTTGCGGGTGATGTCGCTCGTTTCAAAGCTGCACGCGTATTTGGCTTCTTCGTCCACATCCAGCCCATGGTCATTGGGCAGCATCAATTTCAGGTTTTTGCCGTCCAATTCCGCTTCCAGCCTGTCACCTGTACTGGCGCCCACGATTTTGCCGGGGAACCCCTCCGTCTCCTTGTCATCTGCGTAAAAGGTTGTTTCCATTGTATGTGCGGTGCCGTTCAGCTCAAAGCTCAGATGCCCCAACACCAAGTCTCCTGTTTCGGCCACATCAATGTGCTGGAAGGTGGCGTGTTCGGTGCTCAGTTTCTGGATGAACTTCTCCACCTCTTCTTCCAGAACCAGCGGCTTGAAGGGCACCTGCAGATTGTCTATCTGCCTGAATTCCACCGGCGGTTCGTGCTCGATCTCAAGGGTTATCTTCATTTCGGAACCCTGCTGCCACTCCAGTTCTTTCACTTCCGGATAGAGCAGGAAGCGGATGTCATGTTCCTTCGCTGCTTCGGAGAAAGCTTCGTCCACATAGTCTTTCTCGAAATAGTCCTTGATCCTGTCGCCGTGCAGCCTTGTCACCATGCTCAGCGGGGCTTTGCCTTTGCGGAATCCCGGCACTTCCAGAGAGTTGGCTGCTTTCTGCAGGTATTTCTGGTAGGCCGCGTCCACTTTTTCGGCTTCCACGGTGAGCACTATCTCTTTGGTGGTTGGGTCGATCTGTTTGAATTCTGTTTGCACTTTGTCTCCTGAATATATGGTGCGAAAGAGGGGACTTGAACCCCTACGGGATTATCCCACTGGATCCTAAGTCCAGCGCGTCTGCCTATTCCGCCACTTTCGCGAATGAATAATAGAATTAATGAATTGCATGTATAATGGGTCAAGTTTTTCCGGCCCGACCCGCTGTCAGGCAAGTAGTGCCGAATTGTCTATCAGCCGCGTGTTGCCTATCTTCACAGCCATCAACATGCGTGAATTTTCGTCCACAATGTCCACGTCGGACAGGGTGTCGGAGTCCACGATTTTGATGTAGTCTATCTGGCCACCGGCTTCCAGAATTGTTTTTTCAGCTTGATCCAATAATTCAAGGCTGTTCCGGCAGCCCTGTGCCACAGTTTCTCTCGCCTGTTTCCAGGCTTGGCTAAGGCATCTGGCCTGGACGCGTTCTTCGGGGCTTAAATACGCGTTGCGCGAACTCATCGCCAGTCCGTCTTCCTCTCTAACGATGGGACAGCGCGCGATTCGGGTTTCGCTGTTCAGGTCCTGCAGCATGCGCTCCAGCACCACTATCTGTTGAAAATCCTTCAAACCCATGAACATCAGGTCAGGTTTCACTATCTGGGTCAGCTTCAGCACCACGGTTGCCACACCCCGGAAATGACCGGGCCGGCTGGCGCCGCAGAGAATATTGGAAAGGCCCTCCACCTCAACCCAGGTTCTGTAACCCTGGGGATACATCTGCTCGTTGTTGGGAAAGAATACCAGATCCGTCCGGTGTTGGGAAAGCAGTTCCAGATCGCCTTCCAGGTCACGGGGATATTTGCCCAGATCTTCTTTCGGGCCGAACTGGGCGGGATTCACGTAGATCGAAACCACTGTCAGGTCCGTCTCCATCGCGCAACGCTCCACCAGGGAAAGATGGCCGCGGTGCAGGGCGCCCATCGTAGGCACAAAGCCGACTTTCCGGCCTTGCCTGGCCTCTGCCAGAGCCTGGCGGACTTCCGCGACCGTTTTGCAAACCCGCATTATTTAACCGGTTCGTTGCCCTCGCCCAAAATAATGATCTTGGGCTGGATGGTTTCCATTTCCTTCTCGTCCATCAGGCCGTAGTTGACCACGATGATCTTGTCGCCTGTGTGCACCATCCGGGCAGCGGCGCCGTTGATGCTGATCTTGCGGCTGCCGGGTTCCGCGGCGATGATGTAGGTGGAAAACCTCGCCCCGTTGTTCACGTCCCAGATCTCCACGCGCTCGTGCTCGTGCATGCCGCTAAGCTGCAAAAGTTCGCTGTCTATCTGGATGCTGGCATTGTAGTTCAGATCGCACTCGGTCACAGTAGCCCGGTGCAGCTTGGAAAGAAGTTTATACCTGAGCATTTTCACACTCCCTAATTTGTTTAGAATAATCCCAAAAAATACAGGCAGTATATATGTCAATGAATTTCGTTAACCTTTGGGTGGTCCAAAGCCTCCCGATCTGGATTCCTGCCTCCTTCTTAGCGGTCTCGACCATTCCCCTCGCATGCCTCTCGCCAAATCCCCGCATCAAATGCGGGTATCGTGCGGGAGGCGAGACTGGTGCCTGGGAAAAGGCCTTAATGGCCAGTAGGCATTGCTTCACTCTTTCAAGGATCGCCAGCTTGGGATGACAATAGTCGCGCCACTCTATTTGAACTCAAGCCATATTTTCTTTCCATTCTTTAAGCATACTGCAGATAAGCAGATAAAATGAGAGGCTGTCACAGGGGCGGAATATTTTCAAAAATTTGTGTTGACACAAAAACCGCTGTTTTTTTCATGGCTATCCTGCGCGGTTGAGATGCTGCGCAAATTGAGTTCTTTAAAAGCATATAGAGTGCCATAGAGATTTGTGCGAGCCAACAGAAGTCAATTCATTCATATTATCGATATGATGGAGAGTTTGATCCTGGCTCAGGACGAACGCTGGCGGCGTGGATTAGGCATGCAAGTCGAACGGTATCATCCTTTCGGGGGTGAGAGAGTGGCGA
>Ga0116185_1001382_pt1 | contig 24340 bp, 31 predicted proteins | sample AD_JPNNA7_MetaG_FD_89754 | JGI IMG/M metagenome (GOLD analysis project Ga0116185, IMG submission 89754) | Active sludge microbial communities of municipal wastewater-treating anaerobic digesters from Japan - AD_JPNNA7_MetaG | ecosystem: Engineered > Bioreactor > Anaerobic > Digestate | place...
ACAAGGTAGTCCCACCCTATGGAAACTGGTAAATGCCATGACTGCTGTAGCTCGTGACGTACAACCTGAGAGAAAAAGAGAACTAGAACAAATTGCTAGTGAATTAATATGGTAGTCCCATATGAAACTCTTACAAATAATATTAATGATTTTTGTACTAATCACAATTTTAGGCATAATAAAAGCATTTTTTGATCTTAAAAAATAGAGTGATGAGAATACTTGCTATTGCACGACCAAACAAAAAATATATATGGTATTCAAATATCGAATCAATCCACTATGAAGCACGACTCAGTAACAATAAAGTCTATTTCTATGAAATAGATACTAAACAAATGACTGAAAAATGTGTTTCAGAAGAAAATGTATGGCACATGTTTCGCTTAGATAAACCGATCAAGAAACAACCTTTTCTTGCAAGGGAAAATCGTGATTTCTATATCATACTCAACCGAGATAAAGCAAAATATATTGAACGATTTAATGAAATAAAACTAAAAAGCCTCAAGAAATACAAAAAATAATGGCATATCTATACCAAATATCAAAAGGGATGGCAATGCACTTGAATTTACCTGTATGTTTTGTTGCCGAACCTCTCGTCGAAACAGACAAAGCCTTTTATCTTTATGGTTATGGAGTGACAGATGAGAGAGAAATGATAAAAGAAATTCGTGTAGACACATGGTTTCCAAAATCTAAGATTATGTCCATTGAAAGCATCGATAAAAAAATTGATGTTCCCCAAGATCATCCTATGCTCAACAGAAATAAGAAAGAAAGGACAGCAACACTATTTCATACAAAACAAAACAATCCTTTTATCAAAATACAATTTCCATTCAATGTTGATGATATAGATCGAGTAAGGAGTTTACCTGATAGAAAGTATAATGCGGATGATAAAAGCTGGCATGTTCCTCTTTCAATCGAAACTGTTGAAAAACTACAAAAATGGAATTTCACTTTAGACTCGGAACTACAAGAATTTCTAAGAAATGCAAAATTAAACATCAATCAAGTAAGCAAAGAACTTATTATTCCTGGCCTAAAAGGCAATCTTTATCCTTTTCAACAACAGGCTGTTGTCTTCACTGAAGCAAGAAAAGGAAGGGTACTCATAGCTGACGAGATGGGACTTGGCAAAACTATTGAAGCACTGGCATGGCTGCAACTTCATCCAGAGCTCCGACCTGCTCTGGTCATAACACCAGCATCATTGAAACTAAACTGGGAACGAGAAGCAAATCGATGGCTTCCACAACCAAATACACAGATCCTCTCAGGCAGTAATCCGTATCCTATAACAGGAGAAATAATCATTATTAATTATGATCTACTTCAACACTGGGTACAACAAATCACAGCCATTGAGTTAAAAGTCATAATATTTGATGAAATTCACTATATCAAAAACAACAATGCTTTACGCACAAAAGCTTCTAAACTCATTGCGAAAAATATTCCTCACATCATTGGATTGAGTGGCACTCCAATTGTGAATCGTCCCATAGAATTCTACAATGCAATCAAGTTAATCAATAAAACGCTTTTCCCTTCCTTCTGGGATTATGCTTTAACTTATTGTAGAGCCCACAATAATGGATTTGGCTGGGACTTTTCAGGAGCCTCAAAAACTGACGAGTTACATGAAAAGTTAATCAATACTATCATGATACGTCGTACAAAACGAGAGGTAATGAAGGAATTACCTGAAAAGATACGTTCTTACATGCCACTTCAGATAGATAACAGAGATGAATATAAATTAGCTGAAAATGATTTTATTAGTTATCTCACAAAAGAAAAAGGTGCAGAAGTAGCTCGTCATGCAGCTAATGCTGAAACACTGACTCGAATTGAAACTCTAAAACAAATAGCAGTAAAAGGTAAATTACAACAAGCCTTGGAATGGATAAAAGACTTTCTTGAAACAAACAATAAATTAGTAGTTTTTGCAACTCATCGATTTGTCATTAACGCCATACAAAATGCTTTTCAAAACATTGCAGTCAAAATTGATGGAAGCACACCACTCAGAGAACGTCAAGTAGCTGTTGACAACTTCCAGAATAATCCAAACATTCGTTTATTCATTGGCAATATACAAGCTGCCGGTGTTGGAATAACACTCACTGCCGCTTCTCATGCTGCTATTATAGAACTACCCTGGACACCAGGGGCACTCGCACAAGCAGAAGATCGTTTACATCGCATTGGTCAAAGTGAAATTGTTCAAATCTTTTATCTCCTCGCCTATAATACAATTGAGGATAAGATTGCACAAATATTAGACAAAAAACAACTCATTTTAGATGCTGTTACCGATGGTAAACAAACAGAATCTACATCTCTACTTACAGAAGTAATTAATAGTTACAACTCAAATTCAAATTATCATGAAAAAGATTGAAAACAACAACTTGGTCAAAAAAATTGCCTGGTCATTTCACCAGACGACGGGCATAGAATTCAACGAGCTTCTTTCTGAAGCTTATGTAGCTTATTGTGAAGCAATGAAAAGCTATAATCCTAAACGAAGTCGAATAACAACTCATCTATGGCACTGTATCACTTCTCATCTTATCAATTTTATAAAAGTGGAACAAAAATATCACAATCACCTAGTTCCATTTAGTAAATTACAAACAAACGACAACAACGATAATAACTTGAACGACGAACAGATGCCTGTAGAAAAAGAAGTTGATTTTTCACAATCACAAAATGATTTCTATGAAAAACTTACCTTCCAAGCTCAAGAAGTACTAAAAACAATAGTCGAAAATCAGACATTACTGTTATCATTGAAAAAAGAAGAAATTATGAAGACAATAATGGCAATCATGCTTCAACGAGGAATGAGAAAGAAAAATGTCTGGATCGGTATAAAAGATCTCAAACAAATTTTTAAATCTTGAAGATTGTATAATATGTAAAAATCAAAGCTATGAAAACAATTTTTTCATTATCACTATTTGTAACTCTTTTTCTTTTTCTTTTCACCTGTAGTCAATCAAATATAAAAGAGAAACAAGACAAAAAAATTGATGATTTTTCTCTCATCAACATAACTAAAGATACCCTACAACTTGCCCGATATCCTTTTAGTAATGGAAACAATAAAGGTATAATCTACATCATTTCAGGTAGTATTAAAAATAACACTGAGAAAACATTTACAAAAATACAAATCAGTGGTGGCATACAACTATTTTTTGATAAAAAACAAATAAGTTCAACTCTTTCACTTTTTGATTGTTATATAAATAAAGAACAAATAATGGATTGGGAACTTTATAACTTTGACAATCTCTGGAAGCCTGGAGAAGTAAAAAATATTTCTTTTACAACAATACCAATTGATAAAATCTATCTCAATTATACTCCAAACAATTCTATATTTCTATTAACTATTCGAGCAGAAGACCCAGTTGGTTATGTAACTCATGAAGTCTTATATCAACGAGACTTAAAAATACAATGGACAACTCTCAATACTATCTTCTATAAATGAATCTCATAAAATTACTACAAGATTATAGTATTCCTTTCCTTACAGAAGGCAAAAATGTAGGTCGAGGATGGATAAACCTGAATTGTCCTTTCTGTGATGATCCTTCGGAACATCTGGGCTTTAATCTTGAAGCAAACTACTTTCACTGCTGGCGTTGTGGTTGGCATCCTTACGTAGAAACTGTAGCAAGGCTTATCGGTACAACAATAAAAGAAACGATCACCATACTACAAAAATATGGTTTTGATAAAAACTACATACAACCTTCTTCAGTAACAAATGAACCAAACAAAAAACCTTTTAGGTTGCCCTCAAATGTAGAACCTTTATTAGAAAATCATCGAAAATATCTTATTCAACGAAGATTTGATCCAGACCAACTCATTCCTACATGGCAATTACTAGGCACAGGGCCGGTGAGCTTGTTAGATGGAATAGATTTTAAGCATCGTATCATAATACCTATCCTGTGGAAAGGCCATCAAGTTTCTTTTACTTCAAGAGATATAACCAATAAACATCCCATAAGATATTTATCTTGTCCAAAAGGCAGAGAACGTGTTCCTCACAAAACTATTCTCTACGGCAGATCGGATCAATGGAGTAATACGGGTATATGTGTTGAAGGGTCTACTGATGTATGGCGTCTTGGAGTTAAAAGTTTTGCTACATTTGGTATTGAATTTACCAATACTCAAGTAAGAGAAATGAAACGTGCTTTCCGAAGAATATTTGTAATGTATGACAATGAACCCCAAGCACAATTACAAGCAGATCGTTTGGTGGCAGAATTACGATTTAGAAAAGTAGAAGCAATTAAATTTCTATGTAACGCTAAAGACCCTGCCAGTTTAGAACAATCAGAAGCTGATTATATCGTAAAACAATTAATGGTATGAAACGAACTATTCATCATAGCTGGCAACCAGTAGAAAACTCACAAAAATTAAAACATTATCGTTGTATACGTTGTCATTGTGAACGCTGGTATGATAGTGCATTCAAACAAATAGTCTATGAAGTATGGGGAAAGATTTATCTACACAATCCTTCTTGTGTTATGCCTAACTCATTAATTTGCAAGTAATTAAAAAATAATTAAATAAAATAATAAAAATATTTTGATTTCTTAATTTTAGTTTTTAAATTTACAATCTTAAAAGTTTGTTACAAGTAACAAACAATGAGTAAAAATATATCCCATAATAGTTGATATCATGAGCAACCTGAAGCTTCCTCCTATAAGTCCTTTCAGGACTTCCCAGTTGTTACTTGTAAGCTTTGCTTCAGGTTGCTCTCCCTTTGAAAATAGTAATTACAAAAAATAAAATTTGAGTTAAATTAAATTCATTTTTACATGGAAAACAAAAGAAAAAGAGAATGCAAAGAAGATATCATTGATATCTTAACATTAGAAGCTTTCAAATCGGAAGGCTATCTAATAGTGAACAAAACGTTAATCAAATTATTAGGATTATTTCCAGCGATACTTTTAAGTAATTATATAGATAAATATTTTTACTTTAAAGACAATTATCCTGATAATGATGGTTGGTTCTATTTAACACATGAACAACAAGCACAACAACTAAACACGAGTGAATATTTTATTCAAAGAAATAAACAATTTCTAATTGAAAAAGGAATACTATTGACAGAACGTCGAGGAATTCCTGCAAAAGAATGGTTAAAAATAAATACAACAGTATTAAGCAATTTGCTTTTATCTCTAAATTCAAATGAAGAATTAGAAAATCAAGTTAATTTACATACTATAGACCCCCTGAAAACTGGGGGACTAGACCCATCGAAAACTGGGGGACTAGACCCATCGAAAACTGGGGGACTATATAATACTACGTATTATAATAATAATACCAAAAATAATAATACCAAAAATAATAATACCAAAAATAGTAATATAATACCCTCAAAAAATTTTTCTACTAATTCTTCTAATCTTTCTTTAAACTCTTCTTCTCTAAAAAAAGAACGAAAATCATCTCTTAAAGAAAAGAAAGAAGAAAGAAATCATACCTATTATCCTCTTGCAGAGAAATTAGCTCAGACAATAGAATCCTCTAAGAATATAAAAATAACAGCAACTCAATTAAAACAATGGACTAATGATATTCGACAGATGGAAGAATCGAGTGGAATTACATATAAAAGAATTGACTTTGCCTTAACCTGGTATAGAAAACATGCAGGACAAGCATACGTTCCTATCATAGAATCAGGACGAGCTCTAAGAGATAAATTCCTAAAACTTGAAGCTGCTATAGAACGAGAACGTACAAATGGTAATCACCACTTCAATCATAGTGCTGTTACCATTGGTTATATCGATCCTAATGCAAAGTTTGACCGCATTGATGCAGAAATGTGATTTAGCTTAAAAATAGAATTATGAGAAGTGAAAAGGTATGGGAGGAAAAATTACGAAGACAATTCATTGCAGCTACTTTTACTCCACGCTTGCAACGAGATTTAAACACTATATCACTTCCTAAAGATATGCCATCCAGTATTGAAAGTACTTATATTTTTGGGGAGACTAATACAGGTAAAACAGTATTAGCTGCATTTATGTTACTAGAAGAACAAAAGAGATGTTACCTTAATAGCCTACTAAAAAATGAAAAGTATGATCATTGTATTTTTACTAACACATCTGATTTGATATTTGAAATACGAAATATAATTGAGCATAGGAATAATAATGATGACGATGATGATAGTAATGAAGAGAGTAAAACGGAACAACGACTGATTGATTACTATAGCAATGTTCATCTACTGGTATTAGATGATTTTGGAACCGTTAAACCCTCAGATTGGGTATTGCAAATACTTTACTTGATTATCAATCGTCGTTATGAATTTCTCAAAAAGACTATCTTTACTTCTAATCTTTCACTGGAAGAGTTAACTCATAATCTTAAGGATAGTCGCATACCTGCACGAATCTACCGGATGGCTCGAATCATACACAAAACACCTTATGATGAGATATAACATTTCCTTCAACTTTGTATAATTACTCTTGTATGGATGAACGACAGATTGTAATAGGGCTTATCACTTCAAAAGAATACTTGCAAGGATTACAACGAGTATGGAATCCTCAGTTTCTTGAATCTTCAACAGCTCGTCTTCTGGCAAGCTGGTGTTGGGAATATTTTGATGTTTACAAAGAAGCTCCTGCAAATAATATTACTAACATCTATTATCAAAAAATTAAGGATACTCGTTTGTCACGAGATGTAGCAGAAGAAATTGAACAAGATATACTTCCTCTTCTATCACAAGAATATGTCAAAGAAGGATTTAATGTTGATTACCTGTTAAAACAAACTATTGATTATTTTACCCAACGAAATCTGTTATTATTCAGTGATACAATACGTAATACAATTGAATTAGGCAAAGGAGATTTACATCAACGTATTATTTCTGCAGAGCGTATAGCTACCGAATATCGATCATTACCAGTTGGTACTAATGATAGTTTAAATCTGAATACTGAAGAAGCATTGGAACATGTTGAACGAGCTTTTGCGGATGCTGAAGAATGTCTCATACGTTACCCACGACAATTAGGAGAATTTTGGAATGATCAACTCACTGCAGGTAGTTTTGTAGCATTCATGGGCATAGAAAAACGAGGCAAAACTTATTTTCTTCTCGACATGGCTATTCGTGCCAGTCGTCAAAAGAGAAAAGTTGTGTTCTTCCAAGCTGGTGATTTAACTGAGCGTCAACTATTGAAACGTATATGTATTTATCTAACTCAAAAATCCAATCTTAAACATTACTGTGGTACGATCTGGGAGCCTGTAAGAGATTGTGTTTATAACCAACTGGATGATTGTGAACGTCCGGAAAGAGAATGTGCTTTTGGTGTTTTTGAAAATAGAACAATTGATTACTTACGGCATGATATCACACAAGAAGAACTCATAGCAGCTTATCAGGCTAATCCTGATTATTGTCCTTGTTCAAATTGTCCTGAATATGAAACAAATCCGTGGGGTTGTCCCTGGATAAGAGAAGTAAAGATAGATACTCCTCTGCAAGTTGATGAAGCAAAACGTGCAGTGTCCGACTTTTTCATTGAGAATAAGCGTTATTTTAAACTCTCAACACATTTGAATGATACTTTAACGGTAAAACAAATAGAAGCATTACTGGATACCTGGGAACGACAAGAACAATTCGTACCTGATGTCATAGTGATTGATTATGCAGATCTACTGACTACAGAGGAGCATTTAGAGGAACGTCCTCGTCAGAACAAGATCTGGAAAGGATTACGACGTCTTTCACAACAAAAAAATCAACCTCTTGTTGTTACAGCTACACAAGCTAATGCACAAGCTTATCTTCGAGACCGGTTGCGGAGAGAACATTTCTCAGAAGACAAGCGTAAATATGCACACTGTACAGCTATGTGGGGATTGAATCAGGATGTGAAAGATCGTGAAAAACACATAGGCATTATGCGATTAAATAATCTTGTAATTCGTGAAGGTGAATTTTTCACTAACTCTGGCGAAATAACGGTACTTATGAATCTACGACGAGGACGACCTTTTATTGCAAGTTATTGGTGATAACATTTAGAATTTGTATAATATTTACATAAACGAGAAATATGTATACTATAAGAAAAGAATTTAGTTTTAGTGCTTCACACACATTGAAAGAACTTCCTGAGGGACACCCTTGCGGAAGAGTACACGGACACAACTACATAGTAGTAGTAGAACTCAGGTCAAGTAGTTTAGATAAAACAGGATTTGTAACAGACTATCGAGAGTTGGAAAGAATTAAAACTTTTCTAGATGAGAAAGTAGATCATGTTCATCTAAATGATGTAGTATCTTTCAATCCTACGGCTGAGAACTTAGCAAAGTACTTCTTTACGGAATTCCGAAAAATGTTTTCTAACGTCACAGCAGTAGAAGTACAAGAAACACCTCGAACATCTGCTAGATACGAACCTGATTTTGATATCTCATAAAATATGAAGTATGGCAACGCAATTGATCAAGGCATTTCCTTCAGAGAAAAGAACAGTAGAGAATAAAAACTTTCTGAGGGTATCAGAGTTCTACTGTGATACTATACAAGGAGAAGGAACTACTATGGGCTGTCCTGCAACTTTTCTTCGCCTCCAAGGATGTACATTAAATTGTCGTTATTGTGATACTACAGAAGTGTGGGGAACAGGCAATCCTTACACTTTTGATGAATTATTTGTTTTGATGAGAGAAGCTGATTTGTTTCGTAAGTTCAAAGAAGGGCAACACTTGGTCATAACAGGAGGAAGTCCTTTATTGCAAAAAGAACAAGTGACTCTCTTTATCAAAGAACTCAATAGAATCACTTCAGAACAACACTTTAAACCTTACATAGAAATAGAAAACGAATGTGTTATACTACCAGATTCTAATCTTGTAGATTGTGTATCACAATGGAATAACTCACCAAAACTTTCCAATAGTGGTGTTTATGAGAAAGCAAGATACAAACCTACTGTGATCAAAACAATGGCTTTATTCAATAATTCTTGGTTTAAATTTGTTATATCATCGATAGAAGACTGGGAGGAAATTAAAGAAATGTTTCTTATACCAGAATTGATTAAAAGAGAACAAGTCATATTGATGCCTGAAGGAGACTCGAGAGAGAAACTAGATTCAAACAAAAAATTTGTTGTGGAGTTGGCTATTAAAAACTCAGTGAGATATTCTCCTCGAGAACACATATCTCTCTGGGGAAAGAAAGTAGGAGTTTAGAAATATTTTGTATAATACATAACAATAAAAAGTAAACTAACTAATAAAATTAAAATTCAAAGACTATGACTAGAGAAGAATTAAAAAATGCAGCGAGGGAATTGAATGATTTCCTTGCACTAGATCCACCTGTAGATCTGGATCAGAGTGAAAGAGATCTTGAGAGGGCAATCATACTTGAACAAGCTCCTTTATTTCGTTTATCTGATGACGGCCTAATAGAAGAATCTACAATGGAAGTACTCAGAAATCTTGCTAAGAAGTATGCAGTAGATATCGAGAAAAACTTAACTTCAAAAGAGATTGAAGTCTTAAAAGGGTTAAACATCATACAAGACGAGAAAGTATCTACTGAAAAGTCTAGACCTACAGAAGACTACAGCAAAAAAACTAAGAAGGAAAAGGAAGAGAAACCAGATTTTTTAAAACCATCTGCTTCTCCTAAACAACCTAAACAAGAAGAAAAGATTCAAGTAAGTACACCAGCAGACAGAATCGCTTTTCTTACGCCCCTTATCGCAAAAGGAGTGTACACAAGAAGAGAACTCATTCGAGTGGCAGCGGAGAAGTTTAGTGATGTTAAAGAGAGCACTATAGATACTATGCTTTCAGATGGAAGAAATCCGAAGTACAATAAGTTTAAGAAACTCATTGTACAGAATGAAAAAGGAATTCTAAGTTTTCAAAAAGAATAACTGAGAATGAGAAAAATTGTAATAGGATTATCTGGAGGAATGGATTCTACCACTCTCTTAGGTTATCTTTTCAATCAAGGATATGAAGTTCATTGCTGTTACTTCTTCTACGGTTCAAAGCACAACAGTTATGAAAGAGCAGCTGTTTTGAGTATTATTGACTACTACAAAGGAAAAGAACTTCCTGTATCTCTATACACTTTTGATATTGAAGAGATCTTCAAGAGATCTGTATCTAATCTTCTGAAATCAGGAGGAGATATACCAGAAGGACACTACAACGATGAGAACATGAAACTAACTGTCGTGCCTGGACGCAACATGATTTTCACTGCTATTATGGCGGGTCTGGCGGAATCAATCGGAGCAGAAGCTGTAGGCCTCGGAATTCATAGTGGAGATCATCATATCTATCCAGACTGTCGACCTGAGTTTATTAAAGCACTAGATTGTGCTATCTATCTCTCTTCTGACCACAAGGTTCAAGTTATAGCTCCTTTTGCTAGACATAACAAAACCTCTATTTTGGAGCAGGGTTATGAATTATCACCTCCTGTACCTTATGAGTTGACAAGAACCTGTTACAAAGATCAACCACTTGCATGTGGTCGTTGTGGAAGTTGCAGAGAACGTATTGAAGCATTCAGAAACGTTAAAGCTCTAGATCCTGTAAAGTATGAAAGAGAAAGAGACGAAGAAGAAGACATACTCTATTAAAGAAAGTATCATTTCTCAACTTGAGTATATTGGAGAGGATCCTACAAGAGAAGGTCTCTTGAGAACTCCAGAAAGGGTAGTTAATACATGGAATGAACTTTATAAAGGATATCTACAGGATCCGAAAGATATATTTACCACTTTCGAGGCGGAAGGATATGACCAGATTGTTCTCTTGAAGGATTGTGAGATTTACTCAATGTGTGAACACCATCTGATGCCTTTTTTTGGGAAAGCTCATGTGGCTTACTTACCTGATAAAAAGGTGATTGGAATCTCAAAACTTGCACGATTGGTTGATATATTTTCTCGTAGACTACAGATACAGGAGAGGATAGGTCAACAAATCACTGATACTCTAATGAAGTATCTTCAGCCTAAAGGAGCAGCTTGTATCATTGAGGCAACTCATCTTTGTATGCGCATGAGAGGGGTTTCTAAACAAAACTCTATCATGATAACATCAAGTATGAGAGGAGTCTTTTTAAAAGATACCACAGCGAAGAGTGAGCTCATACAGTTACTAAAATGATACTGCTTCTGATCACTGTGAAAACAGTGAAGATTGTATAATTATAATACACTATCAAACTAGTAAAATCTGAATCTAATGAAAACAAGAAAAAAAGAAATTCTTCCTCACTCAGATAACGTGAGTAGTTTAAAGAGTTTAGGGTCGGCTGGTACAAGATACAGATACACTGATCCTGATCCTTCTCTACTCGAAACTTTTCCCAACCAGTACCCTCATCGAAACTACAGGGTAGAATATGTTTTTACAGAATTCTCATCACTGTGTCCTAAAACAGGTCAGCCTGATTTTGCTACGATTACAATAGCATACATTCCTGATAAACTCTGTATTGAAACCAAGAGTCTCAAGACATACTTTCTCTCCTACCGACAGTATGGAACTTTCATGGAAACTCTTACTAATAGAATTCTTGAAGATTGTATATCAGTTTGTAAACCTCGGTGGATGGAGATAACAAGTAATTTCAATGCCAGAGGAGGAACTCTTATCAATGTCAAAGCTCAGTATACTCTCTCTAAATGAAACCTGTTAAACTCTATTTTGCAGGAGCCTGGGCAGGTAAGTGTTCTACCAAGGAAGTTGAACTTGGTATAAAGAACAAACTTGTATCTTATATTTACCCAGATCAGTTAGAATCTTGGCTTCAGGTTACACAAGGCAGAGAAGGTAATATCATACTCGATTCAGGGGCTTTCTCTGTGTGGAAAAGCAACAAAACTATCAACATTGATGACTATATTCGTTACGCACATGAAGCAATTGAAAGAGGAACAAAAGATGGAAAAAAAGTTAGAGTTGTTAATTTAGATGTCATCCCGGGTAAACCAGGAGAAACAGAAAATCTGAATAAGCTCATTACAAGTAATACAATTCGTCAGAGAAATCAAGAACTGATTGAGGAAGCTGCTAGACAAGGATACAAAAACTTAAAGATCATGGTTTCAAATGGTATCATTCCTATTCATGTGTATCATCAAGGGGAGAATATAAAGTGGTTAGATAGAATGCTTAAGTATACTAACTATATAGGTATATCTCCTGCTAATGATGTATCTGTTGATAGTAAAAAGGATTGGATTCACTCTACATTTGAGTATCTTTACAAGATCGGAGTGATTGATAAAGTAGATACCCATGGGTTTGCAGTTTGGATCCCTGAAATTCTAAGAGAATTCCCGTGGACCAGTTGTGATGCAGCTACTTGGAGGTTAGTAGCAGCCTGGGGAGGTATCTACTACCCTACAGGAGGGTTTAAAAGTCCTACTTTCTCTGAAGAATTACTAAACAGCTCATTTGAAACATTTGGTGTATCAAGTAAGAGAGTAGGGAAAGGATTAGGTAAACTCACTCCGAATCGTTTAGAACAGTTACAGAGAGATGGATACAGCTATGATGACCTACAGAAATGGGAGATAAGAGCAGAAATCAATATAAAGTTTTTTCTAGCACTTGAGAAATGGCTCAATGAATACAAAAAAGAAAAAGAGTATAAACCTTATAATAGATTATTGTAATGAAAATCAACAGAGAAACTCTACGAAAAGCACTAGAAACAGTCAGACCCGGACTTGCTAACAAGGAGGGTATAGTAGAACAATCAACATCATTTGTTTTCATGAGAGGAAAGGTAGTTACCTTCAATGATGAGATAAGTATTAGTTATCCTGTTGAAGGATTGGATATCGAAGGAGCTCTTCCTGCAGATAAATTATACCCCCTCCTAAACAAGATAACAAAAGACGATATTGAAATCATCATTGATGATACTAAGAAAGAGATCATTATTACAGCAGGTAAGATGAAAGCAGGAATAGTTTTACAACCTGAGATTAAACTTCCTTTGAAAGAAGTTGCTCCTACAAATGAATGGAAAGAACTACCTGAGAATTTTATTCGGTACATGAAGTTTGCAGCAGCTTCCTGTAGTAAAGATTTAACTCGACCTCTCCTTACTACTGTACATGTTAACAAAAAAGGATATATTGAGGCTACAGATAGTCGACGTCTCACAAGATGTTACCTTACAGAAGATCTTCCTGTTAATACTTTTCTCATTCCTTCATCCTCTGTAGAAGATATTGTTAAGTTCAACCCTACAAAAATTTCTGAAGGAGCGAAAGGATGGATACACTTCCAAACTGATGATAAGGTAACAATATCTTCTCGCATATTCGATGAAGATCAGTATATGGATATCACACCTCTTTTACAAGTAGAAGGGGAAGAAGTAATACTTCCTGATGTAACACGAGAGATTCTGGATCGTGCAATTGTATTTGCAAAAAGAGAAGATGTTCTAGAAGAGAGTATACAGATGACTCTCGAAAATAAAAGATTAAAACTCAGTAGTTCTTCCAAACAAGGATGGTTTGAAGAAGAAGTAAACATACGTTACAAAGGTAATCCTATATCAGTTTTAATTACACCTTACTCACTGAAAGACATCTTATCAGAAACTTCTCGATGTGTCATCTCTGAGAATAGAATAAAATTTGAAGGAGAAAACTGGATCTATGTAGCTGCACTGTTAAAGAAGTAATTATGCAAGAGGGCTTTTTCACAAAAAAAGAAACTGAATCTAGATCTCGTCCTACGGGACATATACTTAGTTGTTATAGTTGTGGGTTATATCGGAAAGCAAAGACTCACAAGATGGCTCCTTATGGAAAATTCAGAAAGAAGATTCTTTGTATAGGTGAAGCTCCAGGCGAAGTAGAAGATCAACGAGGCAAGCCTTGGCAAGGACGGACAGGACAACTCTTAGAGAAGACCTTTCAACAACTTGGAATAGATTTATTCGAGGATTGCTTGAATATAAATGCTTGTTGGTGTAGACCTGTAGCAGAAAATAATGAGGAAAATCGTGCTCCAACTAATTATGAAATGGATTGTTGTAGACGTTTTGTATTACAAATTATTGATCAATACAAACCAAGTGTTATCATACCACTTGGAAGTGCCGCAGTGTATAGTCTATTGAATCACCGTTGGCGATTGGATTCATTACAAGGAATTACACGCTGGCGGGGTTGGACAATACCAGACCAAGACTTTGGAACATGGATTTGTCCTACATTTCATCCTAGTTATATAGAACGTTCGGAGGACGGAGCTGAGAGAACTATCTGGTTACAAGATTTAAAAAGAGCCTTACAAAAACTAGAAGAGCCTTTTCCTCAATTCGTTAAACCTAGGATAGATATACTCAATGGTGATTTAACACCTTTATGTGACTTCAATCTAGGTAATAATGATAATCCTCTAGGACAAGTTGTAGCAATTGATTTTGAGACTACTGGATTAAAACCTCAAGCTCCAGGTCATCGAATTATTTGTGTTGCTGTAGCTGATTCTTCTAATCATGCTTTTGTATTTATGCTACCACCAGTAGTTAAAGATAGAAAACCTCTGATAGATTTGTTAGAAAATTCTAACATTGGAAAAATAGCACACAATATGAAATTTGAATACACTTGGAGTATAGATCGTTTGAAAACACCGATACGTAACTTCAAGTGGGATGCTATGCTTGCAGCACATGTGTTAGATAATCGTAAGAGTATCACAAGTTTGAAATTTCAAGTCTATGTAAATTTTGGTATAATTGATTATAGTAGTATGACAGAGCCTTACCTTGAAACGCCAGCTAATAGTACTAATGCTTTGAACAGAATACAAACACTCATTGCAAATGAAGATGGTAAACGTCAATTGTTAGAATATTGCGCACAGGATGCAGTCTATGAATATCGTCTTGCAAAGAGACAATGGGAAACAATAAGTGATTGGATATGAAACCCATACTTTCATTTCAAAATCAACCTTTTCCACAAGTATTTAAGATGGTTCTGGATTTTCATCTGCAAGAAGGAGCTACTATTCTTGATACAACTCCAGGGATGCGTTATTCTTGGAAGAAATATGAGCAGAATATAAAATATAATGACATCCAATTCTTTAAAGAAAAAGAGTATAACATATCCTATCTTTACACACCAATTGAAAAGTTATTCGATCTTCCTATGATTTTTGATGCTTTGTTTTTTGATCCTCCTTATATTTTTGGCACAAAAGGAAAAACGACAGATCCAAGAGAAGAAGATTATGGAGCATACCAACATGACTTCAATAAAATAAGGGAAATATTTGAAACAGCAAATACTGTTTTTCCATCAATATTAAAACCAGATGGCAAACTCTTTGTAAAATACAGTGATGTGTTTTCTCTTACAGATCATTCTTTTTATCTATGTTGTAGTATATGGCCTAATATATTAAGTAATTTTCATGTCATAGATCATTATATTATTCAACATCATCATATTTCACCAACAGCTTGGCAAGTCAAAGACAGACCTTGTAGTATACTTAATTATACGTATTTAACAGTGTTTAAAAAAAATGAATCCGAGAGAAGAAGCATATAAATTACTACATGAAGGAATTTTAGCTCTTGCAGAAGTAGAACGATCAGGCATACGAATAGATCTTGATTATGTTCAAAGAATGAAATTACATTTAACACGAAAGATTGAGAAACTTGAAAGGGAGTTCAAAAGTACCAAATTTTATAGACGTTGGGAACATACTGTGAAAGGGAAAGTCAATATCAACTCTAGTGTTCAACTTGCACATTATCTCTATGGTACTTTAAAATTAAAAACTGAACGATTAACTACATCGGGTCAATATTCTACTGATGAAGATTCTTTACTTTCATTAAACATTCCTGAATTAAACAACTTAGTTAAAATCAGGAAGCTAAGAAAAATAAGAGATACTTACTTAGAAGCATTTGAACAAGAGCAAGTTAATGGTTATATTCACCCTTTTTTCAATCTACATCTCGTAACTACTTATCGTTCTTCCAGTGATAGTCCTAATCTACAAAACATACCAAAAAGAGATGAGGAAGCAATGCAGATATGTCGTAGAGCATTCTATCCCCGTCCAGGTCATCAACTACTCGAAGTTGATTTCAAAGGTATGGAAGTTTCTATCAGTGCTTGTTATACACATGATCCTACAATGATTAGATATTTAAGAAACACATCTTCTGATATGCATTCTGATATGGCACGACAGCTCTTTTTAATTGATCAATTTGACAGAACAAAAGTTGGACATAATATTCTAAGGCAAGCAGCTAAAAATAGTTTTGTTTTTCCACAATTTTATGGAGACTATTATCGTAATTGTGCTGTTGGATTATGTAACTGGGTACAGTTATCAACAAGGAACAGCTGGAAGAAAGAAGATGGAATAAAAATAGATAATACCACTATTGCAGAACATTTAATCAGTAAAAAAATCAATTCTTATCAAAGCTTTGAAGAACATGTTAAAAAAATTGAAGATGATTTCTGGAAAAATCGTTTCCCCGTTTATGCACAATGGAAAGAACGACAGTGGAATAATTATAAAAAGCATGGTTATATTGATTTTCTGACTGGTTTTCGTTGTAGTGGAGTGATGAGTAAAAATGAAGTACTTAATGCACCTATTCAGGGTACAGCTTTTCATTGTCTTTTATGGTCATTGATACAATTGAATAGAAAATTTCATGAAGAATGCCTAGATTCGAGGATTATCAATCAGATACATGATAGTATGTTAATCGATTTATGTCCAACAGAATTAAAAAAGGTAATCTCTCTGGTAAATCATATAGTTAGTGAAGAATTGCCAAAAACGTGGGATTGGATTATAGTTCCAATGCAAGTAGATATGGAAATTTGTCAAGTGGATGAATCTTGGGCAGAAAAGAAAGAATTGAAAATTGTATAATATAATAAAAGAAAAAGAAATGAAAAATATCAATGATGAAAAAATCCCTAAAGAGATTCTTAGAGAATTTAACTTTAAATATCTTCAAGAACAACTTGAAGAAGAGTTTTTTGCTCTTTGTATCCGTAAGATAGTAGAAAAATCCTCTCTTTCTATTTTAAATGAAGTACTCAATGAATCCTTGATCGAGTTAGAAAAAAATACTAATATGTTAAAGCTTGCATTAGAACTCTCAATAAAAGAACAAAAGATGGAACATTCGTCTGAAGAATTACAATTACAAATAGTTGAAGAGGCTATTTCTAAAATGAAGGAAGACGTCTTTAGCCGTATAAAAACAGCAATTTTGAATGCTTTTTATAATAATAAAGATAATAATTAAATATGAGTCTTTACAATAAATATCGTCCACAGACACTTGATGAGATTCGAGGCAATACTACTCTAGTTGCTACTTTGAAAAAGATGTTGGAAAACAAAACTACTTGTCCGCATGTTTTTCTCTTCCATGGTGCTACAGGCACTGGCAAAACTACACTGGCACGAATTGTAGCACGAGAACTTGACATCAAAGGTTATGATTTACAAGAAATCAATTCTGCTGATTTTCGAGGAATTGATACTGTAAGAGATGTAATACGTAGCAGCCAATTCATGCCTCTCGAAAGTAAAAGTAGAATGTGGATTATTGATGAAGTTCAAAAGTTGACAAATGATGCTCAATCGGCATTATTGAAAATACTAGAAGATACACCGCCACATGTATATTTTGCTCTTTGTACGACAGAGCCTCAAAAGATTTTAGACACCATACGAGGACGTTGTCAACAATTTCAAACTTCACCTCTAACAGAACGTGAGATGTATGGCCTATTAAGACATATAGTTCATTCGGAACAAGAGGAATTAACACGTGATGTTTATGATCAGATCATATTAGATAGTATGGGATTGCCTCGTAATGCAATACAAATACTTGAACAAGTGCTGAATGTTCCGGGAGAACAAAGGTTAGAAGTAGCACGAAAGACAGCAGAACGACAATCTCAAAGCATCGAACTATGTCGAGCTTTAATCAATAACTCCAGTTGGAAAGAAGTCTCACGAATACTTAGTGGTTTAAAGGATCAAGATGCAGAGAGCATACGTAGGCATGTAATGAAATATTGTGAGGCTGTGTTATTAAAAGGAGAGAATGATCGTGCAGGACTTGTTTTGGAACAGTTCTGGGATCCATTTTTCAATACTGGCTTTTCAGGACTGGTGTATTCATGCTACGCAATAGTAAGAAAATGAACCGATGAGAGTTTTTAAACTATTAAATAAAATTTTTGTATAATATATAAAAATACAACCATTATGGATTACGAAAAAGATATGCAAATAGAGGAAGATGCACTTGATCTGGAGTGCCTCGAACAAGCTCGTCTGATGTTAAGATATTGTCAGTTAGCAGCGAGGCTTGAAAAAGAGGAAGATTTAGCAAAGGAAAACCTGAATCTTGTCAAAGCAGAAATAGACAAAGACATAAGAACTAATCCTGCTAAGTATGGTATTGATAAAATAACAGAAGGTGCAATAGCAAATGCTATTATCATGGATCCTCGTTATAAAGAAGCAAGTCAGCATTATATAGATGCACGATTTGAAGCTAACGCAGCTGCTGGAGCTGTTAAAGCATGTGAACAAAGAAAAAGCATGCTTGAGACATTAGCCAGGCTTCATGGTCAACAATACTTCGCCGGCCCTGCTGTGCCACGAGATATTGTAAAAGAACGAGAAAAACGAATGAAAATCGAAAATGAGATGGCAACAATTTTAAATCGTAAAAGGACAAGACAATGAGAATAATGATACGTTTTATTATCTGTACTTTAATTGTAATAATGTTATTTTTTGCATTTGACTATTTCTTTTCACGTCTTCGGATGCGTAATTGGTTAAAAGAAATAGAAAAATATTTCAATGAAAAATATAATGATGAATTTAAAATAGAAGAAAATGGAAAAGAAGAAAACTAATTTTAGAGATTTAATTACAAGAGACCTTGCTCAGAAAAAGAGTGAGGCATCAACCTACGGTTATCTCCGGTTACCAAAAGATGTAAAAGTCTTTACCCCACCGTTGGAAGGTCGGGTGAAACTGGATTTCTTACCTTATATTGTAACAAGTGAATTTCACCCTGACAGAGATCCTGAGTCGGGCAAAGCAATGCCAGGAACTCTATGGTGGAAGCGTCCTTTCAAGATTCATCGTAACATTGGTACGGGATCGGAAAGTGAAACGGTAGTTTGTCCAACATCTATTGGACTAAAATGTCCTATTTGCGAATACAGAGCAAAGAAAATACGAGAGAAAGCTGATAATGAAATTATCAAAGCTTTGAAACCGTCTAACAGAGTTCTTTACATAGTAATGCCCGTTGATGAAGAAAAGTATGAGGAGCGACCTTATATTTTCGACATAAGTTATGCAATGTTTGAGAAGAAGCTAAATGTTTATCTTGAAGAAGATGATTCTTATCGTATCTTTCCTGACTTAAAAGAAGGATTAACGTTGAAGATACGTTTTGAAGAGAGACAAATACCAGGTTCTCAACCTTTTCCAGAAGTTATTCACATTTCTTTTCTTGAGAGGAATCATCAATATGATGAAAAGATTCTCAAAGAAATACCTAATCTAGATGAAATATTAAAAGTATTGTCTTATGATGAGCTTTCTGCAAAATTCTTTGAAATGGAAGACTTTGAGAATCCTGGTAGTGATAAGTTAGAAGAATCACAGGAAGAGGAACAAAAAGAAGAAAATAGAACAGAATCTTTTCATAACAAATTCATCATCAACAAGCCTTCCGTTAAAAAAGATGAAAAAGTAGAAAAAGAAATTGATGATGAAGATGAAGATAGAAAAGAAGCAAGCAGTGATGAAAATAAAGTAGTAAAGACTACACTTCGTCTAAGAAGGGAACAACCAAAAGCTTCAGAGCAAACAGAGAAAACAAAATCTAAAGACAAATGTCCTTTCGGTCACGTTTTTGGCAAGGACATAGCTGAATATAAAGAATGTAATGATTGTGATCTCTGGGATGATTGTGATGATGAGGCATCTCGAAAGTAAATATTCATGAAAATGTTATCAAAAAATAAGCAAACGTCTAATAGATTTATTGGTGTATGGATATCCGAAAAAATCCATAATCAATTAGTACTCTATGCAATTGCAAACAATGAGAATAAATCAAATCTTGTACGACTTGCATTAGAAGAATGGATAGGAAGGAATATTGTTTCACAGGATGAGTTGATCCATAAAATTTTAAATCGTTTGCAAAAACAATTGGAAATTGCAAAAATCATGGATCCTACTATTACTGTAGATCAATTCAAAGAAGAAATTTTGAATGAGTTACTAAAAAAAGGAGTAGATAAGATAACTGCAAAAGACATAACGGATAATATTAAATGACATTGAGTGAACAAATAATTCGACGTGTTCGAGGGGATAACAGTAATTCAAAGACTGAAGAAACTAAAGTGGATTTAACTAACACGATAAGTACTGGTTCTACTTTATTGGATTTAAGTATTTCGGGAGGCATTACAAAAGAAGGAGGTATTCCAGGAGGAGTTATGGTAGAGGTGTTTGGCCCTAATCAATCAGGTAAAACGGTATTATTGTGTGAAATTGCAGGAAATATACAACGTAAAGGAGGACGGATTTGTTTTGCCGATCCTGAAGGGCGATTAGACAAACAATATTCGCAGTTGTTTGGGCTAAAAATTAAGGAAGCTAACTATTCAATGCCTGATACTGTTACAGAAGTTTTTACAGCAATTCGCAATTGGAATCCTCCAATGAAAGAAAACATAATAAATGGCATTTTTACTGATTCACTTGCTGCGTTGAGTACAGAATTGGAAATGAAAGAGGATGAAGGAGACAAGATGGGTATGCGACGAGCAAAAGAGTTCAGTCAAGAATTACGTCGTACCTGCCGCATGTTAAAACAAAAAAATTATTTATTAGTCTGTAGTAATCAGATCAGAGATACTACGGATGGATATTCTCGTTATGAAAGCCCAGGAGGTAAGGCAATAGGTTTTTATTCAAGCATACGTCTACGTACAGATATTATTAGAAAGATTAAAAAGACAAAGAAGATTAATGAGAAAGAAGTAACGAGAGTAATAGGAGTAGACATAGAAGTAGAGGTAGTAAAAAACAGTATATGGAAACCTTATCACATAGCTCCTGTTTCTATACTGTTCGATTATGGGATAGATGATATTCGTCAAAATCTTCAATTCATCAAAGATTACACAAAAGATACTGTTTACTCTCTAGGGGAAAGGAAACTTGCTAAAAGCATAGAAAGAGCTATTCATATAGTAGAGAGTGAAGGTCTGGAACAACAACTTCGCAAAGAAGTAATTGAATTATGGAATGAGATAGAAAACAAATTTGTTGATTCGGAACGTAAATTAAAATGGCGTTGGTGATATGAGAAAACCAGGAGATATTGAAATGATATTTGGCAATCCTGCAAAGTTGACCAATCCAATTGGACAAGCACGATTGATTAAAAAACTGGCAGATTATCCAGGGTTTGAAGAATGGAGTGTTGAATTCTTAGATAGTGAAGGACACTGTTACAATGTAATGTTAAAATGTGAAAATAATGGAACGACGAGCAACAAGGGTAACGAGTAGTGGTCAATATGTAGTTTCTTGAAATATTATGAGAAAACCAGGAGATATTGAAATGATATTTGAAGACCCTGACGAACAGATTAATCCAATAGGGAAAGCACGACTAATCAAAAAACTGATAGATTTCCGAGGACTAGAAGAATGGAAAGTGCAATTTATTAATGTAGAAAATATTAGCAATGAAAGTTATCCATATAATGTTGTTGTACTATTAAAAAATGAAGATGATGAGACAGCGAGCAACAAGAATGATGAAAGAGCCGAAGATAGCGAATGCCACTCATGGCCTGACTATATTGACTAATGATCCAAGATTAACAGCATGGGGTTGGGTAGTTCTAGCATGCAACAAAAAAGAAACGAATATAGTTGATTGTGGTTGCATACGAACAGGGGCAGAGAATAAAAAACGCCGGATAAGAAAAGGCGATGATACTATACGCAGAATTAGTGAGATAAATCATGAGCTGCTTCGTATAATAACTAAATATGACGTAGAACTATTACTAAGTGAACTTCCACACGGCAGCCAGAATGCTTCTGCCGCTGTAATGATAGGTGTAGTAACTGGGATTGTTCAAACAATAGCTGATACAAAAAATATTCCAGTCGAATGGTATTCCGAACAAGATGCAAAAAAATCTATAACAGGGCGTAGAAGTGTATCAAAAGAGGAAATGATACAAACTATTAATAAATTCTATCAGGTAGATTGGAAAGGAACGAAATACGCTGATGAGGCTATTGCCGATGCGATTGCTATTTTTCATTGTGCTTGTTTTCAATCACCTGTTATAAAAATGTTTTTAGATTGATTAAATCACTACATATAAAAAATTTCCAAAGTCATCGAGATTCTCTTCTTGAATTTGTCCCCGGCATAAACATCATTGTAGGAAAGAGTGATGCAGGAAAGAGTGCTATCATAAGAGCCCTACGCTGGGTTATATGGAATAAACCAAGTGGAGATTCTTTTCGTTCATGGTTAGGAGGTGATCCTGTAGTAGAACTCAATGTTGATGACAATAAAATTGTACGTTTCCGATCGAGCTCTAAGAATATTTATGAATTGAACGGTTTAAAATTTGAAGCATTTGAGACAGATGTTCCAAAGGCAATACAAGAGGTATTGAATTTTAATGATGTTAATCTTCAAAGACAATTAGATACTCATTATCTACTCACAAATACGCCTGGTGAAATAGCTCAACATTTCAATCGAATTGCTCATCTTGATCAGATTGATCGAGGATTAAGTAATATAAGAAGTTGGATAGATGAGATAAATCGGAATATCAGGGCAAAGAATACTGAAATCACAAATAAAGAAGCACAGCTTAAAGATTTTGATTATCTACCTGCTTTGGAACAAGAAGTATTGCAACTGGAAGCTCTTCAACAGAAAGAAATACAAACTCAGCAGCGATTAGAACAATTAAGACAATGGATTGATGAGATAGAGAGAATAGACATCGAAATCGAAAAAGAAGCCAAAATATTCAGTTTAGAACCTATTTTGAATGAAACCTTGGTGCTGTTACAAAAACGGAATGAAAACACCTCTAAAGTAAAAAAACTGATAGAATTGAGGGAAGAAATAGAATACATAGAAAAAGAAATAAAAGAACATCAAAAAATTCTCAGTTTAGAAACACTTTTAAATGATACATTGAGTTTGATAGAAAAACGAAAAGTATTAGAAATGAATCAAGGAAAGATGTTAAGGTTATCACAAGAGTTTCAAGATGTCGAAGATCGAATTCATTCAACACAACTTGCAATTGACCGATGGGAACAATTATTTAATGAATTGATGCCTGACGTATGTCCATTGTGTGGTCAACCATTTAAAAAGCAACTATGAAAAAAGTAAATGCTATATTGTGTTCGGATTTTCATTTAAGAGAGGACAGACCAGTTTGCCGAACTGATGACTACTGGAAAGCACAGTGGGAGAAAATAGATTTTATAAAAAACTTACAAAAGACGTATGATTCTTTCCCTATCGTTCTGTTTGCCGGTGATCTTTTTGATCATTGGAAAGCCTCACCTAACTTACTGTCTACTGCAATAGAACACTTACCAGAGGATATGTATTGTGTTGCTGGACAACATGACCTTCCTCATCATTCACTAGAATCTATTGATAAAAGTGGATTATTCACCTTGTGGAAAGCAAGAAAAATCAATCTTTTATCAAATACACATTGGGGAGAGCAACCTACAGGGACACCATCAACGACTATAACCACTTCTACCGGAGTAGTTCGTAAAATACTGGTGTGGCACAAGATGAATTATGTAGGAAGGCTACCATGGCCAGGATGTTCTGATCCTTCTGCTCGTAGCTTATTACGTCAATATCCACAATATGATCTAATTGTTACTGGTGACAATCATAAAAGTTTTGTAGAACATCTTGAAGGCCGACTACTGGTCAATCCAGGCTCGCTAATGAGAATGGATGCAGATCAAATAGATCATCGTCCTTGTGTATATCTATGGGACGCTGAAGAGAATGAAGTAGAACCGGTTTATCTGCCTATTCAACCTGATGTCATTTCTCGTGAAC